>VAOX01027319.1_pt1 | contig 11908 bp, 8 predicted proteins | sample 3393891 | NCBI WGS metagenome assembly VAOX01 (sample SAMN08290429, study PRJNA428436) | hydrothermal vent metagenome | isolation source: Deep-sea hydrothermal vent chimney | place: Indian Ocean: Southwest Indian Ridge | depth 2822 m m | reverse complement strand
TGATTTTACCCAGTCAAGCGTTGCATCAAGTTTTTGTTGGTCATGAGGTTTTTGAAAAAAATGACACAGCGATTATTGAGCCAGACGCGGTTAAAGTTTCTTATCATACATTTAGTATTGGAAACATAGGCATATTACTACCTAAACATTCCATTAATGAAGTAATTGAAAAATTAGCTTCATGTCAATTACCCAACACCAGTGAAGTATTATACGGCATGGCCAATTTGCGGGGTACTATTATCCCTATATTTGATTTGCATGAACAATTTAATATTAACTCAACAAAGATGCATAATCGAAAAATTTTGGTCATAGGTAAAGGTGTTGATGCCGCCGCAGTCCTCATCGATGAATTACCGATTACTATTTCTATTTCTGAACAAGACCGATGCTTACAGGTACCGGCGTTACCTGAAATGTTACAACACGTTGTTAAAGAGAGTTACCAGCTCAACGATACACTGTGGCACGAACTGGATTTACCCGATTTTTTTGCTAACTTATCAAAAATTATTTAATCCATAGACTTTTGGAGAACACCAATGAAATTTATACCTTATTTCGCAATAACATTGCTGCTATATCCTATTGCGGTTGTCGCTGGAGATGATATTTCTGAATCGAAATTAAAAATCAAAATATTAACCGCTCGCCACATTGGTTTAAATCCAATGATTATCAATGCTGTTAATAGACAAAATAATGAAAATATACCGTTAAGTAAAATAAAAAAATTCGATGCTGATTGGAAAAGTAGTAAAGGACTCAATGCATTCAAATTATCACTGCAAAATAATGATGCTGGTTTGTATTTAAAATCCATTGTTGAAAAAAATTCAAATATTAATGAAGCATTTTTAACAGATAACCAAGGCGCTAATGTTGCTAGTTATCCCGCTACTAGTGATTATTGGCAAGGCGATGAAAAAAAATGGCTAGCTTCTTTTAATAATGGACAAGGCAAAGTATTTGTTGGCCCATTAAAAGTGGATGAGAGCACCAATGTTGCAGCAGTGCAAATCAGTGCCCCGGTGATTGATTATTTGAATGAACGAAAAACTATCGGTGTGATAGTGATTGGTGTAACGGTTGACTATTTACAGTCTAATTAAAAATCACTACAGAATTTAATGACAGAAAACTACTATTTATACGCAATACTTCGCAGGTATCTATCATGATTAAAACGGTTAATTTTACATCCATAATTATTTTATTATCCACACTGGGTATTTCAACAGCACAAGCTGTACCCGGAATATCTAAAAACACCATCACCATCGGCGGTGTTATGGATTTGGAGGGGCGGTCAAAAGCTTTAGGCATGGGTATGAAAACCGGTATTGTAGCGGCTATTCGTGGCAAGAAAGTCAAGGGTAAGAGTATTAAATATATCACCTTAAACGACTCATATAACCCAGAAAAATCCATTAGTGCAACAAATGATTTAATAGAAAAAAATATTTTTCTGGTGATAGGCAATGTTGGCACTCCAACCGCAAAAGTGACATTGCCAATACTTGCCAATAATAAAATTCCAGCTGTTGGATTCTTTACTGGAGCAGGATTGCTGCGTCCGGGTAAGGGCGACATTATTAATTATCGAGCCAGTTACGTTCAAGAGACGGCTTATGTCATAAACGAGGCGCTCAAGGCTGGTGTCAAAACCAACCAAATCTGTGCCTATGTTCAAAATGACGCTTATGGCATGGCCGGTGTTACCGGAATTAAACGTGCCTTGAAAAAGAAACGAGGCACTAAGAAAATTATTGCACTATTAAATCGAATTATTTCAATGCCTGGTAGCAACCCAAAACGTAATGGCATTGGTCCGGTCGGCGTTTATCAGCGTAATACTTTTAGTGCCAGAGCCGGTTACTTATCACTGAAAAACTGGGAAAAAATTAACAAAACACCTTGCCGATTAGTACTGACCGTAGGTGCTTATACCTCAGTCGCTGGGTTTATTGGTTATGCCAATATGAAAAAAGAAAATTGGGTATACAGTGCAGTTTCATTTACGGGTGCGACTAATTTAAAAAATATTCTGTCTACCTACGGTGTACATAATAAAATAATTGTGACTCAAGTTGTACCTGCATTAAATTCTAAACTTAAGATCGTCCGTAATGCTCGCGAAGTGCTTGGTAAAAACTTTAATTACATTACATTAGAAGGTTTTCTAGTAGGCAAAATGATGCTCGCGATTATGAATAAAATTCCAGGAAAAAAGATTACTCGTCAAGCATTTATTAGTGCCGCAAAAGATTCCAAATTCGACATTGGTGGTTTTTCTTTTGACTTTACCTCGGATAACCAAGCGTCAGATTTAATTACACCAACCTATTTAAAAAATGGAAAATATCAAATTGTTCGTAATAAGGATTTCAAACGACTATTTGAATAACCTGTCAATACTATACAGTTGACAAACAGAGGACTTTAATATGTTTAGTAAAATGAAAATCGGGCATCGATTGTTATTACTTATATCCGCATTGACATTGGTTTTTTTCTCGACGGCAACGATTACATTACTTGGTTTAAATTCGGCATCAGAATCATCAGCTGAATTAAACGAAAAAGTAGCTGAAGGTGTATCGCTTACTCAGATTGCTTCGATTGTACGTTCTGGTTATGTAAAAGCATCATCCGATCTATATCTCGGTAGTACTACGTGGAAAGATGCAATGAGTAAAATTAAACACGGCAAACTTACTTTTAACTCAACTTGGGAAAAACATCTGCTCAATCTTGATGCAGGAAACAAAGAATTAACCAATGACTTATTTAGTGAATCGGTTAACAACCTAATTGAAGGATTTGATGCACTACTGGTGATTGTAAAACAAGAAAATCGTGGCCTACTCACACTATTTATGTTGAACGACTCAACCCCTTTGTCGGCACCATTTCTTAACGCGGTTGACGCGAGCCTTCATTTACAACAAGAAATAGCAACCGAACTAATCGAACGCGCCACGGTAGAATCCAATCAATATCTTTTAGTCAGTTTGATAATGGTTATCAGTGGTTTGATGGTTGCTATTATTTTGGGGTTTTTGATTTACCGTTCTATTACAAATCCGATTCATCAAATCGCAATGACCGTTACCGATCAAGCAAACGGTAATATGGATGCGCGTACCAATGTTCGTGGTTCAGATGAACTTGGTCAACTCGGACTCGCATTTGATGCACTGCTCAATGAGCGTATGATTACTCTTGCTAATGCCGAAAAAGAAAATGAGCAACTCAATGACTCTATTATTGAATTATTAGAAGCAACTGCGCAGTTGAGCCAACGGGACTTAACCGTGCGAGTACCTGTTGCAGAAGATGTGACTGGACCGGTAGCGGATGCGATGAACATGATGGCATCTGAAACATCTCGTGTATTAAAAACCATACACTCTATTTCTGAAGATGTTGAAAAAGCGGCCCATATGGTTAATAACCAGGGTCAGCATGTAACAAAAGTGGCTGCAAAAGAAAAGTTAATAGTGGAAGCTACAATGATCAAACTCGAAAAAGCATCCAATACCATGAATCAAATTGCAAAACTCGCACAAAACTGTAATGTCATTGCGGTAAAAGCATCGGCATCAACATCAGAGGCGTTAACCTCGGTAACCAATACCGCTGTTGGTATGAATGACATTCGTGAAACTATTTCTGAAACTGAAAAACGAATCAAACGACTCGGTGAGCGATCACAAGAAATTAACGGAGTGGTTAGTATTATTAATAATATTGCTGAGCGTACTCACGTACTCGCATTAAATGCCAGTATGCAAGCAGCGGCAGCGGGTGAAGCGGGTCGTGGTTTTGCGGTTGTTGCCGATGAAGTGCAACGATTGGCTGAAGCCTCTCGTCAATCGACTGCTGAAATTCAATTATTAGTGAGTAATATTCAAACCGAAACAGCTGAAACCATGGCGACAATGAATAAAACCATTACTCAGGTGATCGACGGTACTAATCTAGCGCAACGCTCCGGTGAACAAATGCAGGCCACCCAAAAGACCACACATGATTTAGCACTTGCGGTTGATAAAATTGCTCAACATTCATTGGCACAGGCAAAATTAAGTAATGCACTTCGTTCGCAAGTGACCGAAATTGTTGGTAGTACAAAAGAAACCTCGGATGAACTTGAAGAACAAGCAAAGCACACTGCGGATTTAGTCGATTTCTCTGATCAATTACTTAAATCCGTTCGTATTTTTAAACTGCCAGCATAATCTGCAACACAATTTAGATGTTGACTAACACTAAATACAATAGTAATTCAGTTTGGATTCTACTTGGATAAGAAACATTGGATGATATACAATGAATGAAACACCCGCAGTAGATACTCAGGTCATTAGTGATATTGTGCTCAATGCGCAACAAGCGATGTCCGATTTACTCAATCCATTATTTGATTCCAATAATACACTCGATGCTGATTCACCTGACTTCTCTAACATCCAAAGTGATATATTAGTTCAGTTTGAGAACATCGGCATGATGGCTGAAATGTCGGGTTTAAATGGACTCAATGCTGTTTGCGTCCAATACCTTACACAATTAACTGCGTTACCATTAAGCAATTCAATGGATGCTCTGAGCATTCAATCGTATCTGGATATGTGTTTGCTCAACGTTCTTAACTATTTACAAGACTGGCAATCAGCAGAGAGTATTGAAGAACTGCTCAATAGCCTGCACGACGCGGCTGAAAAAGATAATATCCGTATCGTATTGCAACAGGATATTGGCACTAGTGATAGTGACAGCGCTTTAATTAAGGTAGACCATGAACAAGAAAATGAGCTTGATGCTTTATTTAATGAGAATGATGACAACGATGAATTATTAGAACTTGATGCCCTTTTTGCAGAAGATACTAACAACGACATCCCACTCGATACTGCAGAAGGAATTATGGCATTATTTTGTCATGAACTCGACGAACTACAGCCACAAATTTCAACACTGACTCAAAAAATAATTAATATTGATAATAATAGCCAGGCTGCTGAAGATGCACTGACACAATATTGCACTATGATTTCTCGCATACACAACTCCTGTGATGAGTTAGGTTTATCGGGTTTGGTTAAAATTTTTGACTTTGTTTTAGTTAATATTAATTTAGTCACGACACTCGATAATGATGCACGTGCAAAAGCACAGTTTGTATTAGCAGACTGGCCACAAGTTGTTATTGACCATTTACAAGCACCCGCTGATAACGCATTGTGTTTGGCCGTGGTAGATTATTTGGAAGATCCAGCATGGCCTGAACCACTAAACTACAGTGAGATACGCGATCTTATTGATGGCTTAACGAAAGAGTTGGAATTAACTGGTGATTTTGAAATTGAGGCGCGTAAAGTTGATGCACTTGCTGATGACGTTAAACTCGATATTTCTGAAGATACTAACCAACAACTGCTTGATGCTTTTTTTGCGGAGTGTCCTGGCTATGCCGAAGATCTAACGTCTCGAATTGCCAACATCGTCAATGGTGAAGAAATAGTTGAAAATACCAAAGCGGCACAACGAATTTCTCACTCCATAAAAGGTTCGGCTAATTTAATTGGTACCAAAGGGATAGCCAGTTTAGCGCATCACCTTGAAGATATTTTTGAATACTTTGCAAAACTGGCAATAGCCCCTCCCAAAGCCTTGGGTTATACCATGACTGAAGCAGCAGATACTATTGAGGTGATGATTGAGTCATTACAAGGATTTTCTGCTGCCCCCAACGATGCACAACGAATTTTGCAAGACGTGCTGAATTGGGCAAATCGAATGGACCAGGGAAATATTACTGATGATTCAGAGTTAGCGCCTACAACAATTAAGATTGACGCGGTCAAGCCAGAAATAGAAACAAACGACACAGCTAAACCAAAAAGTGATGTTCCAGCTATCGACACGTCAACTGCAGTACAAACCGATCTTATTCGTGTACCTCGTGAAACGATGGATCAAATATTTAATCTTATTGGTGAAACCTCAATTGCGATTGCGCAAGTACAAGAACATTTAAAACGCATGCATCAACGCGGTAATGACATGCAAGTGCACGAAAAAAATCTACAGTCACGCCGTTTCGAACTTGAGAATTTAGTGAGCGTACATAGCCTCGCGGCAACTCAAAAACAATTAAAAGTAGTCGCTGGTAGTCAACAATTTGATTCACTTGAAATGGATCAATACGACGAATATTATGGTGCAACTCACAGTTTTATTGAAGCAGTCTCCGATGCTCAAGAATCTAATCTCGATGTAATGTCGCACATAATTGATCTCGAAGGTTTATTTTTACAACAACAGCGCCTTAACCGTTCACTTGAAAATATTGTAACGACATCTAGAATGGTTCCGGTCAAAACGATAGTGGCACGCCTGCAACGTGCAGTACGACAGGCCTGCCGAGCCACGGAAAAACAAGCTGAACTTGAAATTATCGGCGAACAACTTTTAATGGATGCCGATGTTTTAAATCAACTTGCTGATCCTCTCATGCATCTTTTACGTAACGCAATTGATCACGGTATCGAAACACTTGATGAACGCCACGAGAAAGGAAAACCTGACAGTGGTAAAATTACTATGCGATTCTATCAGGAGGGAAACAGTATCAGGGTTAATTGCAGCGATGATGGTGCAGGCCTTGATTATGATCGTATTCGTTGGGCAGCAATGGAGAAAAATTTAATCGAGCCTCAAGAAGATATTGATAATACCACTCTCGCTCGGATCATTCTTAACTCTGGTTTTTCTACCCGTGAAAAGGCCACACAAATTTCAGGCCGTGGTGTCGGTATGGACGTTGTTTATACTGCAGTACTCAAGCTAAAAGGCAGTATTGACATAACGGATAATCTCCCAAGCGGTACTGTATTTAATTTACGCCTGCCAATTACGTTACTCACCAGTCATTCTATTTTGGTTCAAATTGAGGGAGATCGTTTTGCTATCCCCACTGCGATGTTGGATCAAATACTACCAGCGGGAACTGGAAAATTTCAAACTCTCGACGGCGATAAAACATTTCAGCACGGTAAAAATGTTTATCCAATACGTTCATTGAGTCAGATGCTCGGTATAGAAAAAAGTGATTATGTCATCGATAACAACCGTAGCATTATATTATTAGTACACTATGATTCCAAGATTGTTGCAGTTACTGTCGAACGCATTTTATCAAATTATGATTTAGTTGTTAAAAACATGGGACGCTATATCACACACGTTTCTGGTATTGCAGGCATAGCATTACTCGGTGATGGTGATGTGGTTCCGGTATTAGATATGGTTGAATTAATAGAAGCTCAACAGTCTGGAAAACAAAATCGACGTGCTAGCCGACATGAAGCTGTTGAAAAAATACAGTTATCTAAAGTACTAATTGTTGATGACTCATTGAGCGTTCGTAAATCTTTATCACAATTAGTACAAGACGCAGGCTATGAACCACTACTAGCCCACGATGGTCTCGAAGCCATAGAAATAATGAAAAAAATTAAACCCAATTTAATTTTAACGGATTTAGAAATGCCAAGAATGACAGGCTTGGAATTGACTAGCCACATACGGGCGAATGCTGGAAATGCAGATTTACCCATCTTTATGATTACTTCGCGCACCATGGCAAAACACCAGGAACAAGCACAAAAAGCCGGAGTCAATGAATATATTACCAAACCATTCTCTGAAGATGATTTAATCAGTAAGCTAGGACAAGCGTTAAATGGATAATTTTTTTGATAGCTCACGGCTAAATCGTCAGGTTACTTTGTTGCAAATAGACGATATAACAATAGGCTTCGCACACGATTCGGTACTGACGATAGAAAGTTTAAGTGAGATTAATAGCCGTCGCTGTTCTCTTAAGTCGTCGGGTACATTGATGCATGATGGTTCTGAGTTACCAATTTATACGTTTAATGATGAGTTAACATTACTCGATCAACCAACTGCAAACAATCGATTTTGCATCGCCATTAACCACTCAGATAATAATGAACTATTTGCGATAATGTGTGATGCTATCGGACAGTATGACATTGAAGATGGTATTACTATTAATGTAGTGCCAGCCTTAAACTATAATCCTAATTCACCAATTACGGGTATGTTACGTAAAGAGACTAAACTTATTTTATTGACAACAGCAGAATCCATGCGAGCTTATATCAATTCACAGGAGCTAGACTAATCTTATGCCCGAACTTGAAAATACGGCTGCTGCGTGGCTGTTACGAGCCGCTGACAATATCCAGCTTTGTATTGGTCTGCACCAAGCTGCTGAGTATATTGAAGCACCAACATTACATGCCGTGCCAATGGCACCCAGTTTTAGTAACTCGGTTTTATTCTGGCGCGACCGTATCATTCCCGTGATTGACATGAACATACTCGCGGGCAACACCGCCATGAATAGTCGGTTTATAATGGTAACGGCATATCAAGAAAAGGACAATGTACCGATTGAGCATGTGGCATTTAAACTAGAAACTGCGCCGTATAAAATACAGGTGCATGATGACGATGCTTGTGAACTTCCCGAAAGCTACCCTGAAGAAATAAAGCCCTATGTACTCTCAATATTTAAGTACGACAATAGTATTGCTAGCATACTCAACATTGCTCAACTCAGTTTGTGCGGATTACAAAGAGCATAAATTATTATAAGTCTAATACAATACATTAAAACTAAACGTAAATTACGTTATAGAGTATATTTTAAAATGATATTGTTTTCTTAACTTTCACATAATCATTCTTATTCGACAGAATTTTTGCATTTCGTTTTTCTAAAATTTCTTTTAATTTACTGTCTTGAGGTGGTTTGGTTAGATATAAATCACAACCCGATAGTTTGCCGCGCACTTTATCAAATCGCGAACTTTTACTTGTTAACATGATAACTTCGGCGACAGAATTTGCTTTTATCCATTTACAGACCTTATATCCATCGACTCCTGGCATCATTACATCGAGAAACACAATGTCATACATATTATCTTTTACTTTCCTGGCCGCTTCATTACCGGTCTCAGCAAAGGTCATTTCTATCCTGTTCTTACACAACAACGGCAGCTTGTGCTCCAAATATTTATGAACGGCTATACTGTCATCTACGACCAAAATATTAATAGATTCAGAAATAATATCATCGTATAAATCGTGGGTTAAATCGGTAGCTGACGCAATATTTTCAAGTTTGGATAAGAAGTTTTTAATATTAATTGGACGTTTAATAGAAATAATATCTTTAAACGTTTGTTCTTCATCTGAAATCATAATGGTATTAGCTGCTTTTTTAGCACCTACCGCACGCCATTTTTCCATGGCTTCTTTATCGTCAGCATTAACCAGCAGTACATCCGAAAATTTAGTTGGATCAAACTCTTTAAATTCGTAAATAGTCTGTACCCATTTAATTATCTTATAGAACCCTTTAATTAAAACAAGTTCCTGTGGCGGCATGCCAATATGCGACATAATTGCTTTTTGATTCGGCAATCTAATTCCCTCATTTAAACAGTTGGTTTACTGTAGTTCAGTACATTAATACCCACGATATTTTCAATTAAATAGATTACTTAATCGAATTTGGCCCTTCTAATATAATAACGTCCAGGCTGAATTTATCTTTAAATAAAAGTTATTTTTTAAATATTTACTTTTTATATGTGATGCGGTTCACTATAAATTTTAATTCAATTTCCCCATTAAAAATATATAATTTTTATATTGTGGTTAAACCTAAACAAAATCTATTCCAATAGTTTTAATACAGCAATTAATCTATTTTAATTTCACCACGATAAATTATTATATACAAATATAACAATGTAACATCACATTAGTCAGGGCAACTGGATATACCATAAGCAACATCCAATGGACTCGTGACAGTAACACCCGGTTTATTTAACACATGAGTGTAAATCATTGTTGTTGACACATCTGCATGCCCTAACAATTCTTGCACAGTCCGAATATCCGAGCCATTCTCCAACAAATGGGTTGCAAATGAATGCCGTAAGGTATGACACGATACTTTTTTATTAATACCTGAAATTTCGGCAGATTTTTTAATTCGCTTTTGTAAGACAGTTTCGTTGACATGATGCCGTCGGGTAATTTTAGTACGTGGATCCGTAGAAATATTTAGAGATGGAAATACGTACTGCCATTTAAGTTCTTTTTCTGCATTTGGATATTTACGTGACAAAGCATCGGGGATATAAACGTTACCAAAGCCTTCAGCTAAATCCTCACTGTGCAAATTACCAACATAAGCTATTTGGAACTTCAATTCTGTGATAATTTTATTTGGTATTGGAACAACTCGATCTTTATTCCCTTTTGCCTGCCGTACCAAGATGTGACCATAATCAAAATCAACATCCAAAACACGCAAGCGAATACATTCCATTAAACGTAAGCCACAGCCGTACAGTAAATCAGCCATGAGTCTTTGCTTTTTGCCATCAATATTGTCGAGTAACACAATTATTTCATTTTTTGATAGAACTACCGGAAGGCGTTTTGGTTTTTTAGAGCGATGAAACACTAACGCTTCAGAAAATTCAATTTTTAAGATACGTTTATAGAAAAAGTTTAACGCATTCAAGGCCTGCGACTGAGTACTCGAAGACACCTTACGTTTAATAACCAGGTAATTCAAATAATTTGAAATATCCGTATCAATAAGAGTGGCAGGATCTTGCATTGTGTTAAAAACAATGAAACGAATAACCCAGGAAACATACGCTTGTTCTGTTCTAATAGAATAGTGTTTTGCACGAATAACATTCCTTAACTCAGTGATATAAGTAGGGTATCGAGCAAAAACAACTTTATACGCAGACTCATCATTTTGCATCGAATCCGAAAAAACTAAGTCATTATCACCTTTTTCAAACGATTGATAATCTCGACTAACTGTTGGATGAGAGTCAGGTAATGTAAGCGAAAAATCTAGCCAATCATTCCAAGGAAAATCTGCATTCCAAGAAACATTAACCATATCAGTAAACAAAATTTTAAGTGAAACAACCAGTTGTTGAAATTGCCAGTCGAGTAAAAACTTGCTACGACCTTTATTATTAAGATAATCGATTACATTTTGAGCTGAGTGATTGCTAAGTTTAATATCACTATACGAATTAATGTACTCTTCAGCATGTTTAACATGCCACCGCTCAGCAAACTCAGTAATACCATAACGCTTAATAACAACAATGTACTTATCCCAAAATCGTGAAATTGCTTGTGTACTCATAATGCTACTCCTTTAGCTAAATAACTCGCAGAAAAACCCCACGCCTGTTAATATTATGGTAAAAATAAACCAAAATTACAAATTATTAGACCGCTTCCGTCTATACAAATACTAGGGTGGTACTACCTAACAAGGAAAATACGGTGGCTGTCTAAGTAACTGTTAGAAATAATTAAATCATTAATAAAAATAAATGTAGTCTAGCAAAAGTCAGTAGTTTAAATGAACTTGTTAAACTCAAAAATAGATTACCCCACTAAGTGAATATTTTAGTTTAGTGGCTCAAGAATATAAGTGATCTTATTAACAAGCTTTGCCTTGTTAAAACAGCAGTTTAAATAAACTGGGTAAACTCTAAATGAGATTAACCTTCTAAGTTAATATTTCAGTATAGTGTAATGTTTAGTTTTTTGTGTTTAAATAAATATTTAACGAGGTTGTAGTGACTTCAGTTGAAATAAATAAACATTTAGAATAACGGTAAAATAAAATTATGAGGTTGCAATTAACTTCAATTTCTAACAAAACGTTCAAGTGGGATTTCGAAACACGGCATTTTTTTTGCAAAGAACGCAAAAAAACCGCCATGTTCCGAAACCCCTTAAC
>VAOX01019037.1_pt1 | contig 11928 bp, 12 predicted proteins | sample 3393891 | NCBI WGS metagenome assembly VAOX01 (sample SAMN08290429, study PRJNA428436) | hydrothermal vent metagenome | isolation source: Deep-sea hydrothermal vent chimney | place: Indian Ocean: Southwest Indian Ridge | depth 2822 m m | reverse complement strand
AATCAGTTGACCGCGCAATAATGCGCTAAGTGGTTGAGAATATTGTGTATTATATAATACCTCCATTCACCCGTTCGGTGAAGACGCTACACCTCAAATTGCACATCTGTACGGGGTGCGGCATTTAGCCGGGCATTGCTCTGTCGCTGTTCCGGGCTTGCAAATTGATCACACAGGGCCATGAACTCGTCGGCTTTGGCGACTATGTGTTTCTGTTCTTCGAGTGCAGCCAACAGAAAAGGATTATTTTTTAATTTCACCAATGACAAAAAAGATTGCGCAGCTCCAGATTATTCGTAAGGATTTCGCAATACAATAGTCTCATCACGCTCCGGCCCGGTGGATATAATGTCCACCGGCACACCAACCACTTCTTCCAGTCGCTTCAGGTAGTTTAATGCATTTTGTGGTAACTCATCTTTATTGCGCACACCCACCGTGGTTTCTGTCCAGCCCGGCATTTCTTCATACACCGCATTACACTTTTCAATTGCATCCGCACCCACCGGTGGTAGCTCAAGTGTTTCGCCTTCATATTGATAAGATGTGCAAATTTTTAATGTTTCAAGCCCATCCAGCACATCCAGCTTGGTAATACACAACCCCGTGATGCTATTAACCTGTGCTGCTCTGCGCAATGCTACACCATCAAACCAGCCACAACGGCGGCTTCTACCGGTAGTGGCACCAAATTCATGGCCTTTCTCCCCCAGGAACTGCCCAACATCATCAAACAATTCTGTCGGGAAGGGGCCAGCACCTACGCGCGTGGTATAAGCCTTGGTAATACCCAGTATATAGTCCAGATCACAGGGACCAACACCCGACCCTGTGCAGGCTCCACCCGCCGTACAGTTTGATGAGGTAACATAGGGATATGTGCCCTGATCAATATCAAGCAATGTACCCTGCGCACCTTCAAACATGATATTCGCGCCGTCTTTGCGCAGGTTGTATAAGGTGGCTGGAATATCGGCAATCATCGAGATTATTTTATCGCGCATGCCCATGATTTCATCATATACACTCTGAAAATCCACTGCTTCAGCTTTAAAATAATGCACCAGTGCATGGTTGTGATATTCCATGACATCTTTTAATTTTTCTTTAAATGTTTCTGCATTTAATAAATCGCCTACACGCAAACCACGGCGCGATACTTTATCTTCATAGGCCGGACCAATACCTCGCCCAGTTGTACCAATGGCCTTTTTACCCCGCGCAATTTCACGCGCCTGATCCAGCGCAATGTGATACGGCATTATGAGCGGGCAGGCTTCCGATATTTTCAACCGTTCACTGGCGGGCACGCCTTCTGCCTCAAGCATGGCGATTTCTTCAAACAGGGCCGCAGGCGACAATACAACCCCATTACCAATTAAGCACATCACGTTGTCGCGTAATATTCCTGAAGGCACAAGGTGTAGAACGGTTTTCTTATCACCGATAACCAGTGTGTGTCCGGCATTATGCCCTCCCTGAAAACGAACAACAGCAGAGGCACGGTCGGTTAGCAAATCTACAATTTTGCCTTTACCTTCATCGCCCCACTGACTTCCTAATACAACAACATTCTTACCCATTTTACTGTGCCTTTTTTCATGTGATAACCTGCTGTTAACAGGCTCTCAAAATTTTCACTGAATACTTCAGTAAAAAAATTATTACAAATTATTAACTAACCTGCCATTTACCCGATATTTTCTTCAACGCTCTATTACAGCCCATATCTTGCGCTCGTCCCTGTTGTCCTGGTAATGCCTGAACCACGATATTTCCCTTCTCCCGCAATTCTTTAATCAACTCCCATAAAGATGCATCACCATCAGCCGGAGCCAGAATCGCATTTAGAATAGCATTTCCATCTGCCTCATTAACAGCCCCATTTGAACTAGCTGCTGCTAAATTTAACAGCGTTTTAAGGTCGGTACTAAAGCCGGTTGCGGGTCTGGCTCGCCCAAAGACCTCACCAATATCATCGTAGCGTCCACCCCGTGCAATTTCCTGACCTTCTCCTGGTGTATAGGCTGCAAATAACATCCCTGTGTGATAGTGGTAACCGCGCAGCTCAGAGAGATCAAAGTGAACATCTACGTCACTAATACGCTGCTTAAATTTATTAACCACCTGCTGTAAATACGCAAGCGCGTCCTTTACTTTTGTGTTTGCACTGGCAAAAATCTTTTGTGAACGTTGTATACACGCTTCATCGCCATGCAACTCCGGCAACGCATTTAACATGTCGGCGCATTTTTTATCCATCGCCTGCTGTGCAAGAAACGCCTGAATTTCAGGTATGGCCTTGCGTTGCATCATTTCAAACAGGGTCGCTTCCTGAGATTCATTAAAACCCGCCTGTTGTGTCAATCCTCGGTAGATACCCACATGACCGACGTCAATTGATAGCTTTTCAAGCCCTGACGCTTTAAGTGTCTCAACCATCAGGCACAGTATCTCAACGTCACTTTCTATTCCATCGTGACCATAAAGCTCTGCCCCCGCCTGAAGCGGGCTGCGACTGCTGCCAAAACCATCCGACAGAGTATGTAGTACTGTTCCGACATAACACAGTCGATTCGGTACATCGCACATCATCTGATGCGCATCAATACGCGCAACCTGTGGTGTCATGTCTGCCCGAACCCCCAACGACTGCCCGGTTAACTGATCAATTAACTTAAATGTCTGAAGATCCAGATCATGCCCTGTACCCGTTAATAAAGAGTCAAGAAACTCTATCATGGGCGGCATTACAAGCTGATAACCCCAGCTCGAATACATATCGAGAAGCTTTCTGCGCAGAGATTCAAGACGCGCTGCCTGAGCGGGCAATGCTTCCTCTATTCCCTGTGGCAAAAGCCAACGGTTATTTGTTATGTTATCTATTGCCATACGCGTTGCTAAATCTAAAAACTGTTTGATTGGTAACTGCTCAGTATTATCTGAACCGTTAGTGACTAGCGCCATCAGACCTGTATCGATGGAGTACTAGCTTTTTATTATATACAGAAAAATCACACCCATCAGCATACTGACCAGACCCAGCATGCGCAACGTTTTGTCTTGCAGCTTACTGGCCTGCAACATGGTTTGTCGCCAGCTGCCGGGGCTAATAAAAGGCATTAATCCTTCAATTACAAGCACCAGTGCTAATGCACTTATTACATCATTCCAGGCGATCATTTATTAGCTGTTGTTTCACTTTTAAATTTGTTTATTCATTCCGGCTATCCATGCATGCATTTTTTGGCTCGCACTTTTAAAACGGCTCCTGCTCTGTATTATATTCACTGGAAAAATACCGTGCATGTCCATGCACATACCATTAAAAACTGCTCCTGCGTTTTTAAGATACCGTGCATCCATGCACACAAAAGCCGAGCAAAAGCCCGGCTGTACTGTATTTTTTTACTACTTTACCTTGCCCTGAGATGTTTTAAAGTATTTAAAGAACTCTGAGTCAGGCCCAAGCAACAAGACATCACTCTTGCTTGAAAAGGTGTTTTTATATGCTTCCATACTTCTATAAAAACGATAGAAATCACGATCTCGTGTGTAGGCTTTTGCATAAATAGTAGCAGAAAGCGCATCGCCTTCGCCTCGCATGGCCTCTGAATCACGATAAGCCTCTGCGACCAGTATTGTACTCTGAGCATCTGCATCAGCACGAATACGTGTGGCCGCTTCCTCACCTTTTGAACGATGCTCACGGGCCAATCGCTCACGCTCAGTGCGCATACGTTCATATACATTCTGGCTAATTTTATCCGGGAAATCGATACGCTTAATGCGCACATCAATGATATTAATACCCCAGTCTGCCGATTTTCCATCAATATTGCTGGTCAATAAACCCATTATCTGTGTCCGATCCTGAGCAATGACTTCCTGTACCGTGCGTTTGGCAAACTCATTACGCAAACCGTCATCTACCATACGATAAATCAGCGATGATGCATTGCCCTCACGACCTCCTGATGTCGCAATGTAGTATTTTGCTTCATCGACAATACGCCACTTAACAAATGAATCAACCACCATATATTTCTTTTCTTTGGTGATAAACCGTACTGGGCGCTGATCAATGGTCATGATTCGGGCATCCAGCTTTTTCACCTCGTTAAATGGATAAGGCCATTTGAAATGCAGACCCGCCTCATAACCAATTTTCTTAATTTCACCAAATTTCAATAGTATTGCTTTTTCACGCTCATCCACAAAAAAAGTACATGTATACGCCAACAATACAAAAACAGCAGCAAAAATACCCGCAATTTTACCCATTATCTTGATCCTCTGGCACGTGATGGACGATTCCCGGCGTTCGTACCATCAAAGTTAGTAGAGCGTACTTCATCTAGCAAACGACCAGCCTTCTGCATTGCATCATGGGAAACCTCACGGTTGCCCAGTATTTTATCCAGCGGTAAATACAACATATTATTACCCCCTTCAACATCCACCATAATTTTACTGGATTGAGACAGCACCGATTCAACGGTTTCAATATACAAACGATCACGAGTTACAGCCGGTGCTTTGCGATACTCTACATAAAGTCGGGTAAATCGCAGTGCATCACCTTCTGCCCGAGCCACCACCTGCGCTTTGTATGCTCTGGCCTCTTCCAGCATCTGAGCCGATTGACCACGCGCTGTTGGCAATATCTCATTGCGATAGGCTTCAGCCTGATTTTTTAACTTAACTTCATCTTCCACCGCCTGAGTTACATCATCGAATGACGCTTTGACTGCTTCGGGGGGTTTCGCTTCCTGCATATTGACGCGTTCTACCTGCAAACCTGATTTGTAGTTATCGAGTATTTCCTGAATCGTATTCCGGGTTTTCAGGGCCAGGTCTTCACGACCATCACCAAACACATAATCCATTGTGCTGCGCCCAACATGCTGGCGCAGTGCGCTTTCAGATGCCTCCTGCAATGTTCTCATCGGCCTGCGCATACTGAAGAAAAAATCTTCTGCTTTACCCACCTTGTATTGAACGGTAATTTCAATATCAATAATATTCTGATCCTGCGTCAACATCGTGCCCTTATGCGCATATTCCTGAATATTGCTAACATCGACCTTAAGCACTTCTTCGACAGGCCAGGGTATATGCCAGTGCAAACCGGATTCAACGGTGTATGCATGTGCGCCAAAACGCAAGACTACACCCCGCTCAGCCTCATCGATTTTATATGTTCCGTTAATTAGCCAGACTATCAGCCCAATGACCAGTAACACAAGGATAACCGTGCTGTTATTGCCCCCGGATGAGGAGCCACGCTTACCACCGCTGCCCGAACCACCTAACAGGCCATTTAGTTTATCCATAAATTTTTTGAATACTTCATCAAGATCGGGGGGGCCCTGATTACTACCACCATTTCCCCCACGGTTACCCCAGGGGTCTTTATTCTTGTTACCACCCGGCTCATTCCAGGCCATTAGCGACTCCAGCTTTTATCATTATATTGAAAGAACGCGGATTGTAACCCGTCTGTGGCAGAAACAGAAGTCTGTAAAGCCATCCGATTCGGATTAAAATGTTGTATCTGATTTATATACATAGAATTGACCCTTTAAAAACACGATATTAACTGTCATCATATAGATGCTGCTCCTGGTACTACTCTGGCCCCTGCATCAACCTCTACAGGCTGATATTCGACCGGCAGAAGCAACTGTTCAGCCACTGATTCACGACTTGCCATCTGCATCAGTTCGCGGCGTGATACATTTATCTGCAAAATAAATTGCCCTGCTTCATCAATTTTCTCATGCTCAACCGCATTAATATCATAGAGCAGGGCGCGCACTCTTGCATTCATGGGGGAGAGATGCAACTCACCCTTCACCTGATCCTGTAAAAAATATTCCGCCAGCACCTGGTGAATCAGCTCCAGCCCCTGGCCATGCATCGCCGAAACCCAGATTCGCTGCACATTGCCCTGATCGTCCCGATCAATTCGAGGCTCGATTCCAGGCCGATCAATTTTATTCATAATTTGAATTTGTGGCACGTCATTCGCACCAATTTCATGCAGGACGGTTTCCACCGCATGTATATTATCAGGACGCATATCATCAGATGCATCAATAATGTGGAATAACAGGTGCGCCTGCTCTGTTTCCTGCAAAGTGGAACGAAATGACTCGACCAGATCATGAGGGAGGTGTCGAATAAAGCCGACAGTATCCGCCAGAATCACCGAACTACCTTCATTAATCTGTAATTTTCGCAGGGTTGGATCCAGTGTTGCAAATAACTGATCCTGCACATACACATCCGCTTTTGTCAGTGCATTAAACAGGGTTGATTTGCCCGCATTGGTGTACCCTACAAAGGCTATGGTGGGTATCTCGGCTTTTCGCCGCGACTGACGGCCCTGCTCACGTTGCTTACGTACTTTTTCCAGACGTTTGTTAATCTGGCGAATACGCTGTCCAAGCAGTCGGCGGTCAGTTTCCAGCTGTGTCTCCCCGGGACCACGCAGGCCTATACCACCTTTTTGTCGTTCAAGGTGCGTCCAGCCGCGAATCAGTCGTGTGGAGAGATGCTTTAACTGTGCCAGTTCCACCTGTAACTTGCCTTCAAAGGTGCGTGCACGTTGAGAAAAAATATCAAGAATCAGTCCCGTACGATCCAGCACGCGGCACTTGAATAATGCTTCCAGGTTTCGCTCCTGGGAGGGACTCAATGCATGGTTAAAGAGTACCAGCTCAATCTCTTCGACCTTTATCTTATGCGCTATTTCCTCAGCCTTGCCCTTACCGATAAAGTATCTGGCATCTGGCACATGGCGGCGACTCGACATAATATCGAGCACCACCGCTCCTGCCGAGACAGCGAGTTCTTCGAATTCGGTTATATATTCACGCTGATGCTCTGCGTTTAGATCAAGGTGTACGAGTATGGCCAGCTCGCCAATGTCGGGGCGCTCAAACAAATTAGTTCTCTAAAGAAAGTCTGTAGTTAGATGATTATACTACGATTGACTCGTAGAGTATGTGTTAGTGCACACCACACTCGGACGACGACCTTTATATACATACAACTGCCTGTTCGTCACCGATACATGGGTATAAGCCCATATACTGGCCTATATATTGCCACCGCCACTTTCATTATCATCATGTTCATCGTCATGACTATTTGCCCAGCGAACGGGCCTGGCAGGTACAATGGTTGAAATAGCATGTTTATACACCATCTGACTAACGGTATTGCGCAGCATGACGGCAAACTGATCGAATGATTCAACCTGACCCTGCAGCTTTATTCCATTTACAAGGTATATAGAAACCGGTACACGTTCTTTACGCAGTGCATTCAGGAAGGGTTCCTGTAGCGATTGCCCCTTTGGCATTGTAATTCTCCCAACATTTTAGTTGTAATTATTAAGCTGCATTCTAAAACAGCATCTTTAACTTTATTACTCAAATTTTTCTCTTAGGTTTATCTCCCAGGCTTATATTGCGCCATAGAGTTTTTTTTCAAGTACCTAAACTAAGAGAATAGTGAATTTTTAAGATTTTTCAGGATTTTATGATGAATATCCTGCTCAATATCGTAAAAATTGCAGTTTTTTTCTTTTCTAAGCCAGGTCAGCTGCCTTTTGGCCAGCTGCCTTGTTGCAATAATACCCCTTTCTATCATCGCTTCACGATTCATTTTTCCATCCAGGTACTCCCATACCTGCCGATAACCGACACAGCGCATAGACGGCATATCCAGATGCAGGTCGCCCCTGCCTTTCAGATTTTCGACCTCTTCAACGAAGCCAAGTTCCAGCATCTGATGAAACCGTCTGTCAATTCGTCCGTGCAACAAAGCACGATCCTGCGGAAAAAAGGCTATTTTTATAACATTCCAGGGCAAGCCCGTGGGCTGTTGTAGTCGCCAGAAATCACTCAGGGTTTTGCCTGAAATTTCATAAACTTCCAGCGCACGTTGAATACGCTGCGGGTCATTTGGGTGAATCCGTTCAGCCGAAACCGGGTCAATATCTGCCAGCCGCTGGTGCATATACTGCCAGCCATGCCGCGCTGCCTGTTCATCCAGCCTGCTACGCACCGTTTCATCCGCTACGGGCAATTGCGACAATCCCTCCTGTAGCGCCTTATAATACAGCATCGTGCCGCCCACCAGCAACGGCGTTTTTCCACGATCGAGGCAGCCTCGAATCTCCTGTAACGCATCTTCTCTAAAACGCCCCACAGAATATGCTTCAGATGGATCAATAATATCGATCAGCTTATGGGGAGCACGCTGTAACGTCTGCGCATCGGGTTTTGCAGTACCGATGTCCATACCCCGGTAAACCAGTGCCGAATCGACACTGATTAACTCACATTCAAGCTGCTCAACACAGGCAATGGCCAGGTCTGTCTTACCCGCCGCCGTTGGCCCCATCACAAAAATAATGGCAGGGCAGTCTGATGGCACGACAGTTTTCGCGTTATTTGCAAACTGAATGATCATATATTATGTCGGATGTCTCACGCCTCTAATTTTTCTACCGGATTTAAGAGCTCTTCTTTTATTGAGGGGGATAACAACACTCAGGGAGTCGCTAAACGTACGAGACTTCTGACACACGACTTCTATTATTGCCCCCGCATAAACCATTTATCAATAACTTCCAGACTAAACTCAGTCCACGTAGGCCGGCCATGATTACACTGGCCACTGCGCTCCGTCTGCTCCATATCCCGAAGCAGCGCATTCATTTCAGGCACGCTCAGGCGTCGGTTCGCACGCACAGACCCATGACAGGCCATCGTGCTTAGCACTTTATTCATTTCATCCCGAATACGTTCTGAACTGCCATAACTCAATAAATCAGATAACACATCACGCACCAGGGTTTGCGCATCTCCTCGGGCCAGAATCACGGGCACCTGCCTGATCCGAACAGATTCAGGGCCACTGCGATCCAGCTCGAACCCCAGCTCGGAAAACAGCTCACTCTGCGACTCCGCAAGCTCTGCCTCCCTGCTGCTCAAATTCATGCTAATCGGTACCAGTAATGGCTGAGAAACCAGATTTCCCTGAGCCATCGCCTGCTTTAAACGCTCGTAGGTAATCCGCTCATGGGCCGCATGCATATCCACCACCACCATTCCATGAGCCGTCTGAGACAGAATAAACACGCCATGAAGCTGTGCAATGGCAAAGCCCAGTGGTGGAATGTCACCGGGCTGCTCATCACCTGATTCACCATTGCGCTCACTTATATCACCCGGTAACGCACTGGATAAATTAGCATAGGCCTTAATCTGCTCTTCCACCTGCAAGGCCATCGTGCCCTGCCTCGGTGCTGAATAGCCCTGCTGAGAATATCCTCTCGCCGCAGAAGCAGTGCCCTGAAATCCACTGCCTGCCCCCTGAAAAGAGGTCTGCGCAGTATAAGATGAGGGGGCTTCAGCCGATGCCGGCACTGAAGCCTGCCCAGTGATTTCTCCAGTCTGAGTATCTGTAGAGCCTGCATCCTCAGGACGGACATCAGCCAGTGCCTTATGAATGCCGCGAAACAGAAAATCATGCACCAGCCGGCCTTCACGAAATCGGACCTCATGCTTGGTGGGGTGGGCATTCACATCCACCAGTACAGGATCCAGCTGCAAATACAGCACATATGCCGGATGGCGGCCATGGTAGAGCACATCATGGTACGCCTGGCGCACCGCATGGGTTACCAGCTTATCGCGAATCATACGGCCATTCACAAAAAAATACTGCATATCCGCCTGTGAGCGAGAAAAACTCGGCAACGCAATCCAGCCATGTAGAGATAAATTCGCCGCTTCAAAGCGCATATACTGGGATTGTTCAATAAACGGCTTGCCACACACCTGAGCAATGCGTTGCTCCATCGACGCCTGATCCCTGGCAGCCCGCCACTGCTTAACCACCCGCTGGTTATGGCTCAGTGTAATCTCCACCTCAAAATGACTAAGTACAATTCGCTTAACCACATCTTCCAGGTGGCTAAATTCTGTTTTCTCGGTGCGCATAAACTTGCGTCGGGCCGGGACATTATAAAACAGATCACGAACCTCCAGCGTTGTACCGGTACTGTGAGCCGCAGGGGACACATTCGCAGACTGCTCATCCTGGCCCTGCACCTTAAAGCCATCCTCACCCTCCTGACGAGAAGTAATGCTCATGCGGCTAATTGATGCAATGCTCGGCAAAGCCTCACCCCGAAATCCAAGGCTGCTTATATGCTCCAGATCATCCAGATTGCGAATTTTACTGGTTGCATGACGCGATAACGCCAGCGCCAGATCATCGTGATGAATCCCGTGGCCATTATCACGAATACGAATCAGCTTAACGCCACCCTGCTCAATATCGATCTCAATTTTAGTCGCCCCTGCATCCAGGCTATTTTCCAGCAGCTCCTTAACCACAGAAGCCGGGCGCTCAACCACCTCGCCAGCGGCAATCTGGTTAATCAGCTGATTGGGCATCTGATGAATACGGTTCGACATAGTGATACTGTAGAGTTTCAAAGGGTGAAGTGTATCAAGATTTTGGTGAGGTCGTTAGTCCCTGTAACGGTTAATGCTTGAACACCTGTTTTATGACTGCTATGCTCATTTGCGTAAAATGAGGCTGAAAAGCCTGCCAGGAATATCATCTATCAGGAATTACGCATGAACAGAAACTGTATATCTTTCTCCCTGCTTGCGTTTTTATCACTCATAGCATGTGATAACACAGCTGAAAATCGCGCTACTAATAAACTGCTAATTCCTGATGCTAATAGTATTAATATTTTTATAGGCCAGGTATATCCCAGCAGCCATGCAATTTTTCAGGCCTTGCCAGATGATGGCATTAAGCCTGGCGCATTACCTGATACCCTGAGCGTTTACCCACTCTATGAACTGCTCAACAGCAAAAAAAATCAAACTCTGCAAGCAACATTTCTGGATAAAATAAACAATAGCTATGTACCCGCTCTGGAAAACATGTCTGATCTGGAATCGAGCAAATGCACGCCAGAGAGCTATAAACCTGATATCAATTATCATTACTTACTGAAAGATGTAACACTTATTCAGGATTACTTCTCACGGGGAATGCCCGATAACTGTGAAAAACAGGATAACGGCGCCCGGTATCGCTTAAATAACAATGTCTCAGCATCTTACCCGGTTATTGCCGTTCCTGCTGGCATTAGCTTAAACACGGACTTCACAAATTCTGGAAAACCAAGACAGCTTCTACCTGATGAAAAAAAACAGGTTTCAAAATTTATAGATGATTTTAAAGCTGAATTTAAAAGTCTATATGGTAGTGAATATGATGAGAAAACAAATCACATAGGTAAAATAAGTACACTCGCTAATGCACGGGTACTGCTGGAAGCAGAATATGGCCAAACGGGATACAGTATTCGTGTTTCGACATGGGAGCATATAACCGCTGCATACCACATTTATCGTATTATTGAAGTCAGTATATTAAAAAATAAGAAATTTATTGAATCTCGAGAAATTCACCGTCATCAGGGCGTTTTGGGATAACCATCTATTTATAAAAATTTCCAGATATAAACTGAAAATTTTTCACATTTAATTTTTTAAAACAGAATTTAGCACAGTAATTTTAAATATAACTAACTACTCACACAGAGGAACTGTAATATGTCAGCAACAACTGATGCCCAGGCGGCACTAAACAGTAATACCAAAACCAAAGCTGAAGCAACACTCAATATAACTATAAAAGAGAAAGTTGAGGCAGCACTAAGCCAGTTTTCTTCCGATAATGCTAAAACATATGCTTTCCATAAAATCCAAAAGGATAAATTAACCTAAAATCATCAGTTGAACGCCTCAAAGTGTGCTTCTGAGAGCTTGTTTGGCGTAGTCAAAAAGGGAGTGAATGGCCCAGTCCTTCGCGCGTTTT
>VAOX01020140.1_pt1 | contig 11961 bp, 12 predicted proteins | sample 3393891 | NCBI WGS metagenome assembly VAOX01 (sample SAMN08290429, study PRJNA428436) | hydrothermal vent metagenome | isolation source: Deep-sea hydrothermal vent chimney | place: Indian Ocean: Southwest Indian Ridge | depth 2822 m m | reverse complement strand
GCTAACTGCAAAGAAGCGTGTAGGCTAAGCATAAAATTTATTCTAGAAAGAAATATTTTGCGTGGCAATGCCTTGACTCTGCAAGCAGACAATGATGAGCCCAAATCTTCAGGTTTACCAATGCGGCCCAGTGGATAGATGGTCTTTATCATTTCATGGAATTTTTGTTTTCCGTCATCCAGTTTATTGATGTTTGACTCAACTAATGGCGTGTCTATTGTTCCCGGAGCAATAGCATTTACACGGGTGTTCTTTTTTCCCATCTCAATTGTCCCCTTGGTAAGGGAATAAGCAGTTGAATGCCGTCCCTGCAACATCCGATGAGAAAAATAAGAGGATATATTTATCACACTTGTTGTCTCGAAATAATTCTTTGAATATGACTTATTTAAATGATCATCCAATGCTTGTTTACCAACGAAATGCTCCCATAGGATAAATTCCCCGGGTTTATCCATGTTCTCGTGGATTTCAAACTGTATGCACCCTTTATCCGCCCTTGTTTTGTGTGCTATATCATTCTATAATTCCATGAACAGAATTTGGTGTGAGTCCGCTTGTGAAATATATGCTTTTACTCCTTCAATCGGAATATCTGCCTCTGGTAAATTTTTGATTATTTCAGGAAATGATTTCATCATGTCGTGTATTTGTTTTTTTTGCATAATGGCGCAAATAACCCCCACCTGTAGCTAAAAAATGTACCCAATCCTCTCATTGCCGTTTTTGAGTTTCTTTAATGTTTTTCAAATTGCTTTCTTACACACTGCTTTCTTCCTATTTATCATATAACATAAGCTGAATATTTTCATTCTTACCGCCAAATACTTCATAAACGGCATCCCACATAGATTTTGAAGTGCCAATCGTAAATATTTTGTTAAACTCAATGTGGTTATAAAGGGCTTTGGCGATAAATGTTTCAGTATAGCGTTTGCCATTAATCTCATATATTGCTTTTTATATTCATTTTCACCATAAACTCCTGTTCTAATAGAGGCGTTCAGAATTTTTGACATTTATTTTGCATCCGTTGGAAGAGGCAAAATTTTCGGATTGAAATCATAAATTGTAATAATCCTTTTGTGCCTACCCTGGACACTGTTCTTTTAAAAGAGTAATTTTTTCGTAATCAAACAATGCATCAAAAAGAGTTTTTTATATTCTTCATCCGATAAGTGATCTCTGTAATATAAAATTATTTTCTCAACCGGAAAATATCCATATTTGGTTAGATAGATATCGTTAATATTACTAAACATGGTAATAAGATTTCCCCTTTCCCGTTCTTTTATTTTCTTTAGCTTCCTTTTTCTGCTTTTCAGTCATATGCTCTATTTCATAGTCTTTGGATACTGCCTCGAAATAGCCATACCCAACAGCCGTCTTTGCGCCAATACCATGCTCGGACAGTGCTTTTCGCATATATTCATGCGCCACTTCTATGGAAGTCTTGCCTTCAAACTCTTCACCCTTAATAACAATATTGTCTTTCTCTTTTATCCCGATTATAAACTTAAATGGCGTTGTCTTTACAGTCAAAAAGAAGATGGGGTTAGGATTATGATAATCAGCAGGCGGAACTTTTTCTGAAGTATCAGAATAATAAGGATTATAATGCGAATTCATAATATCCGGTTCTATATGTGGAGGCTCAAGCGGGAAAGCATCAAAAAAGATTATCTTGCCTATTTTTCCTAGAGTGCCAAAAATATTTTGAAAATTAATAATTTCAGCAGTATTTTTGCTAAAGTAATTGAATAAAGTCTCTTTAGGCTCTACCTTTTGTCCATATTTTAATATAGCAAATTTACTTTTAAAAATCTTATATTCTAAATTATTATCTTTCTCAAGTTTGAAATTTTCAAGTATTTTTTCAATAATATTAATCTGTTCCACATTATTCAATCTGATTCTATCATATATGTCATTTATATAATAATTTCTGGTTACTCCTTTAATGGCGCTTCCGGGAATGTAAGGAAATCCGTAGATATGATGCAGTGTCATTGATGTCTCATAAATGGATTCATTTCCGAGACCAACTATAAGACGCCAGTCGGGTTTTAGGGTCAAACTTTCCGATAATTTTAAATTTAAATTTTGTATAGAATCGTAGTATCGTTTAGAAATAGCCTTAATCATATCCTCTGAAAAGTTTGGTTTAATCTGACATATTACCTTTCCTCTATTATCTGTTTTAAAAAATTTAAATTTACCATTTTCAAACCGTGCTGCTTTGTTTAGCTTTAGATTAAAATTATTAATGTTTTCTTGTTTAACTAATTTCCATGTATCATCTGGCAACATATTAGTAAACAATTGAACCTTTATTGCTTTATTCTTTTCTTGTTTATTTTCTAATTTAAACTCGACCCAATCGCCTATAGATGGTGGTTTTTCTTTAAAACTACCTCTACCAAAATAAACATCCTTTTCTCCTTTCCATTCTATAGACCCGAGTTCTTTCGTAAAATCGTAAAATTTGACTTTTCCCCTCGCGCTCATATTTCAGTCTCTCCCCCTATCAAGCCTTCCGCAAATCGCCGAAGCCAGTTAAAAAATGCGAGAACTTCAATGGTAACTGCGCGATACTCTGGTGAGTTAAGTGAGATGATTTCATTTACTAAATCATCGTTATCGTTTAATTTAATAAATTTTCTTTCATCTTTTCTCAGCCATTCTTTTATCTGGTTATATATCAGACAATAAGCATATCCCGCTTTGTTCTCATCATCACTACTTTTTGATTTGATAAATGCAAAAGTTGAACCAAGTCCATTCGTCTTTATCAACATGGGAATTTTATTAACATAAGATTTATATTCTTTCTTTTTGTTAATTTCACTTCCTTTTTTTGCACAATCATAAGCGAACTTCGCCTGTTCCTGCCCTTTTATTGTAGTGGTTGAATTATTCATTTTTATTCTCCCAAGCTACCATTCTAACAATACCTTTGCCGATGGTTGCATTCCCGCCGATCTGCATCACTTCAGGAATATTACATTCAAAAAATTTCATTACTTTCACTTCCTCTTTTTGATTATCAGTTTCTTTAAATATTCCTTTCTCTTTATTAAATATTGGCGTAGTTAAAGCAAGTGAATACATAACTGTTTCGGTAGGCAAATATTCCTCTGTAAATAATGCCCCTGGTTGAACAGTTCCAGTTTCATTATTGATTTTCGTTCTCGTTATGACTTCTGTAGAAAGGTTTACAAAATCTCGAAAATCGTCATCGGAAAGAACGACGAGCTTATTTTTTATTTCGTTAATATCTGCATGATTGGACAGGAACTCTGCCAGTTTTTTTATATCATTGTTTAAAATCTCAAACGCATATTCTTCTAATATAATATTGCCATTTATTTCAACTTCTTCCCTATCTGAAACGAGACATTTGCCCTTGCCGTCCGCAATTTTTAACGAATTACTTAGTAAAGCTATTATATCAAATATATCATTTATATCTTGTTTAAAGCAAATATTACATAATTTTAAATCTTCCTTAAACTTTTTCAGCACCATTGGGCAGGTAATCCAAGCAAACACACCCTTCATTGATTTTACAGGAAATAGCAATAAACGGGCATCTGTAAAACCCAACGCCCCAGCATGAGCGTCTCCATTTTCAGGACCAAAAGCAAGCGAAATTGATTCCTTTCTATTCTCATTATTAACTTTAGCACTACCTACTGAAATTTCGCCTGTGGATTCTTCAAACACCTCTCTTATGCTTCCCTTTAATCCCGAACCTTCAATTTTTGGGAATCCAGTATGCCTCTCTCTTTGAATAGGCATATCAACGATACCCAATTCCGTTCCGCTTCCCGCATGAAGCGGGGTCTCTACTATCATAAAAAATGGCATTGCTATTTTATACATTTTGCGCCTCCTTGATTGAAATTTCCGCGATATCTTCCTTTTTTATATCCCAATGGGTATTAGTGGAATAATTATCAGGTATTTTTAACCAGAACCATCTTAAATTTTCTGTTTTTTTTGAATATTTTTTGCATAAACCCCTCATCTGTTCAACAACACTATAGTGAATGGGTTTTGAGCTATATAAAAACACTTCAAGTTTCAAATTTTTTCCATTATGGTTATCAATTAAGTGTTTAAAACCTCCTTCTGTGAGTTTGTGCTCAATTGACTCTTTTCCAGCTTTATCCTTATAGATAGGGACGTTGCCCCCTGATTTTACTTCAATGGCTGTTGTGTTTTTATTTTCTATATAAATATCTATATCGTAGCCTTTCTCCCCTAATTTTTTGCCGTGTTCAACACTTGCCTTCTTATCCCGATATTTTTTAACAAAATACTTGCACAATTTCAATTCTATAAGATTACTTATTAAATTCTGTTTATTGTATTTGCCACTATTAAATAAATCTTCATACCTTTTCACCAGCATATTTCCTAATGGTGTTAATTTTACCTTCTCATCAATTTCTTCAACTAAGTTTTTATTTTTTAATCTATCAAATACCTCCTGTGTGAACTCTCTTGTGAACTCTTCAAGACTGGATGATTTAGTTTTACCCAAAGATTGAAATGCGATATAATTTTCATCAATCACCGAAAAATCAAAATCTACCGGTGCCTGCGGTATTTTTATCAGTTTGTCTGTGTCTTCAAAGATGTAATAAATAGGGATGTTATAAATCTGGCCCATAATTGTCATATATGGGATTAAAGCTTTGTATCCCCCTGTTATATTGAAAATTAAATTTTCACAAGAACTGATAATTGTATGCAATCTATCAATAAGATGTATAACCCCCTCTTTTTCAAAGGTGCGTGCATCGCTAACCTGTAGCCCCTTGATAATATCTTTTCCCTCAGAAAACTCATATTCTATATTGTTTCTTTTAAAATAATCTCTAAGAATAGTGGCGGCCAAAACCGAAAGGATTGTATGTGTAGCGATTAAATGAATACTTACATCGCCGTATTCCTCTGTTAATTTTAAAATGCTTTTAATCTCGGCAGAAGAGTTGTTGTTACTGATAAGCCATTGATGAATCGTATCTTCTATATGTTTTATATCATCTTTCCAGTCGTCCCATTTGCTATATGGTTCAGATTTTAAGCATTCAATTTTGTCATTAATATCTTTGTGCCCCTTTTGATAATTAGTAAAAATAGATGTTCCAACCGTGGTTATAACTTTTTTCATAATACTTCACCTCCTTTTGATATTTTTCCAACATAAGTTATGCCAAATCCCTGTTCAGGATAGATATCTGATATTGCCGTTTGATAAAATGCTTTTTTAACATCTTCCATCGTTCCCTTCTGTAATCCAAAGTAATATACGCTCCCTGCAGGCACCGCTTTATACATGGGTTTAGGCTTTCTATTTTTCATATCAAAACCGCCAATATGAATGGGTTTACCTATTGCAGTAGTTAATAGTTTTACCTCAATCTCTTTATAGTTTCCAATCAATGTATCTTCGTCAATCCATTCCGGAATCCAGCCTTTTTCAAAAATTGCGGGTGTTGAAAGATACAACTTAAACATAGTCCCTACGGCAACAGGAAAATCGATCAAAACTTCTTCGTTATATTTCTTGTATGATGCGGCTTTACCTTCACCACCAAGCTTCATCAAGCCTTCTTCAGGCAAATTCAAACCTTCAAAATCAACAATAATAGATACTTTGTCGTTCTCCTCATTAGATAACCTTCTCATATCCGCACGGTAGAGTTTACCTTCCTCACTCGTCCCCGTTTTCTTATCGATACCAATACCTATCTTGGGTTCCGGTAGAACATAATCGCTTATTTTTTTTATGTAGAATTTCTCAATAGCATTTTGTATCAAATATTTTTTAAACATAGATTTCCTAACAAGCCCATTCGACACATTTTCCACTTTTATGTCATTTTTGTAAGATAATATACAATCAGTTAGGCTGCTATTGGTATTTTTATTCTTGGTCATTGATAGCACCGCTACTTGAGTGGGATTATTTATATTATCTTTTTCCTTCACGCAATCGGCAGGAAGATGCAAATAAATATCGTTCCCAATTTCATAATAGATAGCTTTTATTTTTAACCCTTTCGTCGGATCATCATTGTGATTTGCCTTTTCAAGTTCATCAATGTGGTTGGAAAAATAGGCACTTCGTAAAGCACCGTAAATCACCGATGGAAAGGGAGGGAACACGGCATCTGCCCAAGTGTCATCGTCCATGTTAAACGGCTTTCCATCTCTAAAAAAGAGTGTGTCCAATGGCTCTATTTTTATTATCATATAACCCCTCCTCGTTCTATAAATTCAGCTATCGATAAAGCCGAAAGAAAATTATCAAACGATTTATTATTAATATAAAGAGTATTAAGGTTTTCAGACAGATTATTAATTGCTTCTTTCTTACGATTTTCTAATTCATCTTTTGTTTCATTCTGTTTTCTTTTCATCATACACGACCGTCCGACCAATCGTTTTAACTCCGTCTTGAAAATCGCAAGCTCTCTGCATTTACCTTCTTTACTTATTAACTGCCTAAATTCAAAACAAAGATTTTTGATAAAAGTATTGGAAAAATCCTCCTGTCTTAAGAATTCAATGAGATCCTCTAATATTTCTATGCTGGATGAATTATTGAATTCCCATTTGAGTATGGATTTACTGATTTCACCTGATCGCTTAAGTACTGCAATAGCAAAAGAATCCCTCCCACCGCTTTCTTTCGCTTCATGTTCCATCTTTCGCGCCCATTTCAGCACCTCAGAAAGAGGCGTTTTATAATGTGCAATTACAACTCCAGCAGACGCGGTAGACCCTTTATTATTTTTAATCTTAGTTCCCATTTCTTCAAATTTAGGGAATTCCTTTCGCAACTCTATCAGAACATCAAATAAATGGTTCACGCTAACAAATGTAAATACGTCGTCTCCACCGGCATAAATTACTTTTCCTTTTGGGTCACCGATTATATCTTTTATTTCTGTGGCGTAATTCCCAAGCTTCTCTGATGCCTTTTTATGAAAATCTTTTAAATTTGCTTTCTCATTCTCTTCTAAAAATTCTCCGGAAAGCCATTTCCCCATTATATCGCCGTCCAGCATAACAAGAGCATAATATTTTGATAAGTTCTTTGATTTTATATTATTCTTATCTAAAATCTCTTTTCTCAATTTTTTCACTTCTTCCAAAGGCGTTTTAACCCCAAATTTTTCAAAATAATCCTTTGTAAGATTCTCTTCAAAAAATAACTGGGGGTCTAAATTTTTATTTTTAAATTTATTCAAATCGTCTTTTGGAATTTTATCCATCAATGCAATCTCTGCCGTAGATGGAAAACTTGCGGTTTTACAAAACCTTTTGGTAAAACAGACTGCACAGAGTCCTTCTCCAGGGTTTAATTCATTTCCTTTAATCTCAATTACACCTTTCTGAATATAGGCAGGTTCTTTATTTTTTGCTGTTCTCTTATAAAATAAAACATTCCTCTCACCGCATAAAGAGCATTTGCGACCTATTTCGCCTCTGCCTCTATTCAACTGTTCAAATACTCTAATATTTTTAATGGAGCCGAGATAGCTTTCAATTTTTTTGTAAATAACTTCATAATCATCCTCTTTTAAAGGAAGGGCAACCCAATTCACCTGGAAAAAATCTTTTATTTGTGAATTAAAACCATCGGGCTTGGATGAATCTAAGGTTACGTTATCTAAAATACTAATAGATATCTCTTTAAACATATTCACCGCGAAACTTTTTAATCCCTTGCCCACCTTCTCTATATCATCAGATTCTATCTCAGCGATGAAACGGTTTGGCTTGAATTTTATATCTTTGTGTGGGAAAATCAATTCACAGTTGTTTACCTTATCCTCAAGTTCTTTCATGACAGAGTCAATTAAATGAGATAGCAAGAAACTTCCTGTATAAATGTCCTGAGTCTTGCGCGCTTGAGAAATAAAAGATTGGACAGGGCCTATTGTGAACAAGAATAAATATTTGCTCATAGGATTGCCTCCTTAAGATTTTTAGATAAAATATCATTGAATTCTTTGCAAACCTTTATAAAATTCTTAGTTTCTTTTGTATTATCTATTTTTTCTTTTCCATAAGCATATTCGGATGGAATATGTAACATATACCCTATATATTTATTGTTCTCGTTATGCACTGACATAAAATATGGCTTAGCCCGTCTTTCCATAATGGATTTTTGTATCTTTCCCACAATAATAGGTGATGCTATATATTGTTTTTTGTCATAAACATATTTTGCCTCCAACTTATTTCTCGCATTTTTATATACAACCCCTAATTCGGCTAATGCATCATCCCATTTGTCGAATTGTTTAGTTTTCCACAATCTGATTCCTTGTGAAAAGGCAGAGTATTTAGGTAAATTGGATGTATAAGAGCTTTTTTCTAAATTAGAATAAAAATTATCTGATTCACTACCTATTGATTGAATCTTAAATGAGCCAAATCCATTCCTTGACCTTGACCCTAATCCTCCAAATGTTGACAATAATTCAAATGAACTTTTGACCTCGTTTACAATTTCACTATAACAAGAGACAAATACTGAAACTTTTTCTCCAGATTTAATGTAATCTCTGGTAAACACATTTCCATTCTTTCTTTGGTATTCGTAAGTTCCGTAACAAAGATATTCCAATATGTTGATTCTAAAAACTTTATTGGAGCTACGAACAATTATGGGATGGTCCGGTAGTTTATCCTTAGATGAATATAGTTCTTGCGACTTTATTCTGATACTAAATTTGCTTCTGCCTTCCCTTTCTCCACTACCTCCAAATATCTCAGATTCTTTCTTCTTTAGTTCTTCAGGTGGTAGATGTCCACCCATTGCCCGCCACCAGAACCGCATTGCGCCCTTGAAGAAGGAGGTCTGAGTTCCGGCGTTTTGCCGTCTGCACCGGCAAGAAACATTGGCGTAATAATCTCACATTCAAATTTAATCGTATTCATTTTGTCTCTTCAACTCTTTCTACAAGCCATTCATAAAGACTTACATAATATTTCTTGATATTTTCAAAAATCTCCCTTGAATTTCCAAAATCATAGGTATGAACAAGTCTATTTCTATCGTCAATCATCATCAACCAGTTCTTCTCATCTTTAATCAAACCGTTGATAAAAGCTTGCTTAAAACAATCTCTTGGATTTTTGCAGATAATACCAATGTTGGACAGGACCTCTTTAATAAGCTTCCATGATAATTCATAGCAAAGCTCAAATCGTTTAATTGTTCCATCGATTTCAAGGTCAGTTTTTGCTTTATCGACCGCAACCTGTAAATTACCGAATGCTTTATAAAAATTATCAAAATCTCTTTTTAATCTTTCATTCATATTTCTATTCCTTCTTTTTCAATTGCTTTTTTAAAGTCATCATCTATGTTTTTTAAATCTACCAAATCAATTGATCCGGCTATGTTACTCAAACCAATATTTTTGTCTGTTTCAACTGCGATGTCAGTATCAGAATCTTTATGAAAATCTCCTCTTGCCCTTGAACCGAAAAGAACTACTTTTGATGGCGATAGTTCTTTTACAATACGAGCTTTTAGATCTTTCACAGTGTCTGGGATAGATAATACTTTTTCAATATTTTCTCTTTTAATGCCGTTCCAGAATTCGTTGATTTTTGAATAGTCTGGTCTTTGTGATTTATAATTATTTTTCAAAACAACTCTTTCAGGCAAAAATTCTCCCGCAAGCCGCAAAGCCATCCAGTAATATTTATCCCCCACTTTTAGAATTTTAAAGATCAAAGGAGAACTGCGCCGATTAACCTCTTTGGGTTTGTTTGTTTTTATATGTTTTCTTGGTAATCCAAATGCAGCGGTACCAAAAATATCTTCTTTGTTACTGGTGCGATATAGGGCAAATTTAGATCCCATGTCATTTAAAGCCTCTTTCCAATCCTTGAAACTATGATCTGAAATAATAAACCTTGAAATTGATAGGTTAGAATATTCCGAAATAAAATCTGTATCTTTGCCTTTGTTTACGGCTAAGCTTGCTATCCGATAATTTTTGATGAGCCATTCTGCTATTTCATTGCCGTTTATTCCCTTTAACAAGAAATCAATATTTGTTTCGCCTATAATATTGTTCTTATCTACAATATTCGTAACTATAATATTTCCGCCACCTCGCCTTGACCGTGTTCCAATTCCGCCAAGATGCACCAATGACCAAAATGAAGCTATTGCATTTTTTAAGGCATCAGAGTTTTTGCTTCTTAATTCCACATTAAATGTTTGTTTATCCTTAATATATGGTCTCTCATTTAACATGAGGACAGAATATAGTAAATAAGATAACCCGTTATATTTATATTTTTTTCCAGCTTTTGAAGTTTTTTCAATATGAGGTATTTCACTCCAAAGGCTGTCTGCAACGCTTTTTTCAATTGACTGTTTGCTTATAATGATGATCACTTTACTTTGCTCTATTTTTTCTCCACTTCCGCCAAAAATATTAGCTTCTGATGGTAGATGTCCACCCATTGCCCGCCACCAGAACCGCATTGCGCCCTTGATAGAAGGAGGTCTGAGTTCCGGCGTTTTGCCGTCTGCACCGGCAAGAAACATTGGCGTAATAATCTCACATTCAAATTCTATTTTCTTCATCAATCCTCCTCTGCTTAGTTCCAGCAAAATTCAAAATATGAGCATTTTCTGCAAAACGGAATCTTTGGGGGAACAGGTATATTGTCTTTAGACAAGAGAGTTTCGATCTCATCTATTTTTTCTTTGATTAATGTCACATCGCCTTCTTGAAGTTCTATTGTCATTGATATTTTTTCTTTTGGAATTTTTATAATTCCTTTGCACTTAATACCTTTTATACTGAGCAGATATAGATAATACTTGAGTTGTTTTATACCGCTCGCCATCGTTCGGGAAGATTTTTTTATTTCTGCAACAAATAGACTGCCATTCTTTTGTGTTATAAGATCAATTTCAGCAACAAACTCTGCAAGGTATATTTTTTTCTTTTCGCGTTTGAACGTAGCTCCATCAATTAAAATCCTTATCCCCACTTAAAAATGGGAATAAATCGGACGTAGCAAACTTGCGATAAATAGGTACGTTCATTGCAATTCTAACTGTTTTATTATAAATTCACAAGGACTTTCTTTAGCCCCTGCATGTCTTGTGATAGAGTGTAAAGCGTCGTTCCATTCTGCCATGCCTTATTATTTTTTTAGCCCAGCAATGTTTATATTTCTAATTTCATATATCTTTCAATTTTTATAATTTTTGGGTAAATTTTTTCAAAAATTCGCATGCTAATTCATATCGACCCCCACTTTTTTTCTTTATCCCCTCAATCATTCTGCCCACTCATAGTTCTTCATTCCAAAATTTCCCTCATCTCATCCAAAAATGAAGGCCTCTGTTTATTCTATTCTTTCAACTGCGCCAAAAATTCGGTATATTTGCCTTCTGTTCCGTTGATTATGCTCAGTTTTCTCATTTTTATCAATGTTGAGCAGTATATATTTAGGATTGGGTGATTTCCATCTTTTATAATCCCTGATTATCAAATTTTTTTAACGGTCAAAATATTCATCTGAAAATAGTGTCAATAAAATTTTGAGATATTGATCATAAAGATCAGCCATATCGAGTTTCGCCGATTTCATAAAGGCTTCCCTCATCCGGCCGCTTTTTAGGTATTAGTCGATAAATTCAGGCGAATCTTTGATTTTATTATACATATCACCTTCGATACTCACACTGAAGTCTCCGCTCGTTTGCTTAACCTTTTCATACAAGTCATGCGATGGCAAGAGGTCAAACAAAGAAATAAGATTGTTGAAATATCTGCCTTTGTTATTTTTGTATAAATAACCGGATATATCGGCTCTAAACTCATAACTCTCATTCTTCACTCCCGCACGAATTGCATGCAACGAACACACTACCCTTGACCTTGAATTCCGTGT
>VAOX01022121.1_pt1 | contig 11981 bp, 12 predicted proteins | sample 3393891 | NCBI WGS metagenome assembly VAOX01 (sample SAMN08290429, study PRJNA428436) | hydrothermal vent metagenome | isolation source: Deep-sea hydrothermal vent chimney | place: Indian Ocean: Southwest Indian Ridge | depth 2822 m m | reverse complement strand
GTTGGATGCCTTAAAGTGTGCTTCTGGGAGGGTGGCTGGCGTAATAAAAAAGCAAGTGAATGGCCCAGTCCTTCGCGCGTTTTTTTATATAGTTAGATGCCTTCCCAGATGTACAATTTGAGGTGTAGCGTCTTCACCGAACGGGTGAATGGAGTATTATATAATACTCAATATTCTCAACCACTTACCGCATTATTGTGCGCTCAACTGATTAATTTAGGTTGATCCAGGTTTAAGATGGAGGTGGGGCTTCCGCCCCGCTTAATCCTGAAAAATCAACGGATTAAATCAGATTCTGTTATTCCTGTGGGTTCAGGAGACTATTATAAATATCGGCAAATTGCTGTACAGACAACGACTGGGCGCGATCGCCGGGGTTTATTCCGATGGCTTCAAGCTGTTGAGGGGTACACACTTCTTTCAGTACATTTCTCAGGGTTTTTCTGCGCTGTGAAAAAGCCAGGGTAACCAGTTTGCCAAATGCGATGTCATCATCTACTTTTACCGGTTTTTCAGTATAGGGAACCAGGCGAACAATGGCGGATTCGACTTTAGGGATGGGCTGAAAAGATTCTGCGGGCACCAGAAACAGGTGGGTGACGTTAAAGTGGTACTGAGCCATTACCGATAGTCGGCTGTAGTTGCTGGTGTCGGGTTTTGCCGCCAGTCGCTGCACCACTTCTTTTTGCAGCATGAAAAACATATCCTGGATCAGCGGGCTGTACTTTACCAGGTGAAAGATAATGGGGGTGGATATATTGTAGGGCAGGTTGCCGATAATTCTCAGTGGCTCAGCATAATTAAGCTCGGAGAAGTCAAAGTTGAGCACATCCATATTATGAATGCGTAAATGTTTGTTCTGAACCTTATCAAGGCCACAGTTTAATTGCAGTTTGGGAATGATGTCTCGATCGAGTTCGATTACATCAATCTGTTGTGTGATATTGAGTATCGGGCAGGTGAGTGCGCCCAGCCCGGGGCCGATTTCAATAATCCGCTGCCCTTCCTGTGGATTAATGCTTTTGATAATGCGTTGAATAATACTCTGGTCAGATAAAAAATTCTGCCCAAAGCGTTTTTTTGCATGGTGATGAATGGACATGTTTTAAGTTGTTTTTCTGTTGTTTGATGAAATGGCAATATTATTTGCAAGCATTATTGCGGTGTCCAGGGCGGCCTTATAGCTTCCTGTGTCGATACTGTGGGAGCCGGCAAGATCCAGTGCGGTGCCGTGATCCACCGAGGTGCGAATAATGGATAAACCCAGTGTAATATTGATGGCATGGCCAAAACCGACATGCTTTAAAACCGGCAGGCCCTGGTCGTGGTACATGGCCAGCACCGCATCTGCATCTTTTAAGTGATGGGGCGTAAACAGGGTGTCTGCGGGGAGTGGCCCGGTTAAGTTCAACCCCTGCTGCTTTAGCGTTTCGAGCACAGGGGAGATGATGTCAATTTCTTCTCGTCCCATATGTCCGCCTTCACCGGCGTGGGGGTTAAGCCCGCAAACCAGAATATGCGGTTTGTGGATACCGTAGCGAAGTTGTAAATCCTGGTGCAGTATGGTGATGACCTGCTGTAGATTTTCCCTGTTAATGGCGCTGCTCACCTGGCTGAGAGGCAGGTGCGTGGTGACAAGCGCAACTCTGAGCTTATCCTGTTCTGAAGCCAGCATCATAACTGCTGTGCCGGAGCTTAGTTCTGCAAGGTATTCGGTGTGGCCGGAAAACGCAATGCCTGCATCATTAATGATGCCCTTGTGTATTGGGCCGGTTAGCAGTGCCTGAGTGTGGCCTTTCTGCTGTGACTCTACGGCCTGTTTAATGCATTGCAGAACATAGTGAGCATTGTTTGAGTTAAGCTCTCCGGCTTTGGCCGGTTGAGCCAGTTTTACTGGCCAGACGAGCATTGTTGAACCATCGTCCGGTGGAAGCTGGCCAGAAAGTTGGCAAGGGGACTCAAGCAGCTGAATACTCACATCGATATTCAAAGTCCGAGCGCGAGCAGCCAGCAGTTGAGGGTCTGCAAAGTAAATACGCCGACAGGGGTATGTCTGTTGCGCTGTTTTAATCGCAATATCTGGCCCGATGCCGGCAGGCTCACCAGGTGTAATGGCAATAACGGGTGTATTAGCTGTCATTGCCTGACTTGATGCGGTATTCAACATAGGCTTCATCTCGAATGCGGCGCATCCAGAGCTGTAACTCTTCATCTGCTTTTCTGTTTTGCAGGGCACGCTCGGCTTTCTGCTGAATGAGCTGTTCGGTTTCATCCTGCTGGCGGCGTTCCAGAACCTGGATAATGTGCCAGCCAAACTGGCTGCGAAAGGGTTCGGAAATCTGCTCGGCCTTTAAAGAGTTCATGACTTCAGTAAAACGGGGGACAAATGTGCCTTCAGCGGCCCAGCCCAGATCGCCGCCGTTATTTTTCGATCCCGGATCCTGGGAAAATTCAGCAGCGAGCTTGCTAAAGCTCTCGCCTTTATCCAGACGTTCTTTTATTTCCATAAGTTTTTTACGTGCATCCTCATCGGTGGTTATCTCATCTGCCTTAATTAAAATATGCCGGGCACGGGTTTGTTCAACAATGTGCTGTTGGGTTTTTTTGTCAATTAATTTAAGAATATGAAAGCCCCCGGCACTGCGCAATGGCTTTGTGTGCTGGTCTTTTTTCAGGCTGCGAGCAGCGCTTAAAAACAGTGACGGCAGCTCCGCTGCATTGCGCCAGCCAAGGTCGCCGCCTTTGAGAGCGTTACGGCCATTGGAAAAACGCAGTGCCACATCACCAAAGGCCTCCCCGCTTTCCAGTTGAGCGATTACCGTTTGTGCTTTAGAGAGGGCTTCTGCCACGTCCTCCGGCGAGGCGGCTTCTGGTGTTGCGATAAGTATGTGATTCAGGTGGTATTTATCATTGGCGGCATCCCCCGACTGCTTCTGCTGTTCCAGAAAAATGTCAATTTCCTGTTGAGATACTTTTACTTTGCTGTAAATAATACGCTGTTGCAGCTGTCGAATGGTGAGATCTTTTCGTGTCTGTTCTCTAAAGGTTTCAAATTTCACGCCATTGCTTTGCAGTACACGGCGCATATTATCCAGTGAAGTGCGGTTGTTTTTAGCGATGCCTTCAAGTGCCTTGTTGAGGCTCAGATCATCGATGATAATGCCCTGTGCTTTGGCCAGCTGTTGTTGAATGCTGTCCATAATCATGCGCTCGATAACCTGTTTTTCCAGTAGTTTTTCAGGCGGCAGCTTTTTTTTCTGCTGTTTCATCTGGCGTTTAATGTCTTCAAGGCGGCTCACTATTTCGCTTTTGCTGATAATGTTTTCATTAACAATGACCGCTACTGAGTCAATTTCTTCAATAGCAAGGGCGTTACCAGCAAAAATAAAGCCAGAAAAAATAAAAGCGAGTGGAGTAAAGAGGCGAAAAAAATATTTCATGGGGTAAAATAACATGTTAAAAATCCGGTTGGTAGCCAGGGATAGCAAATTTCAGTGAATTGGTGGCTTTTTTGTTGGCACTGCTTCCAAAGCCTTTTAATACGAACTGGAACATAAAGTCGGTTCTGTAAGGGTCTTCAGTATCATTGGTAATATAGCGTTGAGAGACCAGTCGAAGCGCCCAGCAACAGGACTCGTATTCCAGACCGATTAATGTCTGGAGGTCTCTTTGCTCTGTGAGCGAGTAATTCCAGCGGCCCAGCAGTGCGTAATTGCTGGCAAAAGGCAAGGCGAAGGATACATCGGTTTGCTCCAGATCGTTTATTTCGTTATCAGGGTCTCTGAAAAAACGATAGCCTACATTAAACACGGCTTTTTCAGAGGCGGCATAACTCAGCAGTACATTGCGCTTATCTGATTTGTTGGTTTTGGCGTTCCACTGGGTGGTTGCCCGCGCCTTCCAGCGATTCAGGTTAAAGCCCAGCTCTGCGATTATATCAGATGCCCGAGCATTAGTATTAATATTGGTACCGGTACCGAGTGTATCGTTTAGCAGTGTCACGCGTTGCTCATCAAAATAATAGATACGACCAATGCTGAAGTTCATTAGTTCGTGTCCATTGTCTGAATTGAGGATGCGTGAGCTGAGCGCCAGGGTGAGCTGATTGGCATCACCCATGCGGTCAACACCTGTGAAGCGGTTTTCTCTAAAAAGTGACGAGAAGCTGAAGCTTTGTTCAGAGGTATCAAATAAAGGGATAGCAGACTGATCTTCAAAGGGAATATTCAGGTAGTAAAGGCGTGGTTCAAGCGTCTGAACGAGAGAGCTGTTGCTAAAGTTTTTTTCAAAAAACAGGCCGCTATCCAGGCTAAGTACGCTTAAGCCTCTGTTATCCAGATCCAGTTTGTTTCCATCTTTATCGGTGGTGTCATATTGCGAGTAAAAGTATCCCGCAGTGGGTTTTATAAACCAGCTATTGCCCTGTATGGGCAGGCTCAGTTTGGGGTAGGCGAAAAATCGTGAGCCCTGTTCTTTGTTGCTTTCATGTCTGAACTCTACCCATTCGGTGCTTAATGAGGCTTCCAGATAGCTATTGTCAGTTTCAAGCAGTTCTTCTTTGCCTTTGAGGGTGATTTGTGGCAGTCGTTGGTAGGGGTTTTTGTCTGGTGCAATGATTGTATCGATGGTTTCAAATGTCTGTGTTAGTAGCCCGGCATTCCAGTTGTCGAAGGTGTATTTCAGATTGGCATTTTTCTCCAGATGGGTCACATTGGACACACCGATATTACTGCCCATATCCCGCAGGTATTCATTATCAGAAACATCATTGGCCAGTAGATTTAAACTCAGGTTGTCAGTGATTTGGCTCTGATTTTTAAAATGAATGAGATAGCGTTGCTCATCGAGCTGGGTGTCATTGTTGAGGTATTCAAAATCGAACACGCCCTGACTGCTGCGTGTCAGGTAGCGATAATCGCTAGCCAGCATCATGCCACGTTCACGTAGATAGCGGGGTGTAATAATGGCATCCTGGTTGGGGGCAATATTCCAGTACACCGGAGTGGCGAACTCAAAGCCCCGGCTGCTGGAAATGCCAATATTGGGGATGAGAAACCCGGAGCGGCGTTCCTCCCCCAGAGGGAACTGTATCCATGGGAAGTACAGCAGTGGCACGCCTTTTAATCTGAATACAGTGTGTTTTGCTGTGCCAAGTGCGGCGTTCTGATCAAGTACCAGAGACGATGTGCCCAGGCTCCAGTCCGGTTTATTGAGGGGGCAGGTAGTAAAGCGGGTGTCGGTTAATATTGTTTTATTATCGCGGATCAGGCTAATGCTATCGGTGCTGCCTGAGAGATGCGCCTCGGGCAGATACCAGGTGCTACCTGTAAACTCACCCTCATCAGTGAGCAGGTTGAGCCAGCCCTTGCTTGCGCTCAGTGCCATGCTCTCAGTGTCAATATGAATATTGCCGTCAATGTCCAGGCGTTGGTTGTCTTTGGTGTAGGTTGCCTGATCCGTTTGCAGGCGAAGCAGGTGGCGCTCTATTAGAACATTTCCACTGAATACGCTGGAGGCTTTTCCGTGGTTAATGACCTGCTCGGCGCTAATCTCTGTTGCGTCAAGGGTGTCAGCCGAAAATACCGCAGGCGGGGTGTGCGTCAGCAGGGTATCACTGCCTGGGGGGCATTGTTTAAATAATGACGACTGAGCCAGTTCATCTGCCCATAGCAGTGGTGGCCATGTGGCAAATAGAATGCTATATAAACAGAGGAGCTTAAGGTTCATTTCTGGATAATAATGGCCGCAGAGCTATTTTATTTAAAGCGCATATTGTATCTTGAATAGAGGCGTTGAGTTGGAGGAATATGAATATAATGGAAGAAGTTGACGATATATCAGGTGATATACAGGATGAGGGAGCAGATCAGCGAATTTATGAGCGTTTCAGGGTGAGTTTTAAGGTGCTGATACGTCTGTCAAATGGTGAAGTTGCGCATGCGCATGCGGTCGATTTGTCAATGGGGGGGATTTATATTGAGTATGGAGCCCCTGCCGATGCAGGGGCCGAGTTTGATATCGCTTTTGATTTGCCGTTTGTGGATGAGTTTAAAAGAGTGCTGGTAAAGGCTCGGGTTGTGCGTACCGTTGTGATTGGCAGCCGCGACCTGTTTGGAATGGCTTTTGTGTTTAGTGAGTTTGGCGCAGAGGCGCAGGAAGTATTGAGCAAATACCTTAAGTTGCGTGGGCTTCAGGCCGGTTAATATTGATGTTGGCGTGTTTTATGAGTCTGGCCATGGTGTTCTATCAGGGGCGATCTTCAGGGAGATGCTTCGGGACACAGAAGAAACTCCAGCAGTGCTTTCTGAGCATGCAGGCGGTTTTCCGCTTCATCCCAGACAACACTCTGTGGGCCATCAATAACACTGGCGCTGACTTCTTCACCGCGGTGAGCGGGCAGGCAGTGCATAAAGAGAGCATCTTCTCTGGCAAGGGAGAGGATCTCATCGTTTACCTGAAACGTTGAGAATGCCGATTCTCGCGCTTTCTGTTCTTCTTCCTGGCCCATACTGGCCCATACATCTGTTGCAATCATATCAACATTATCACAGGCAGCAGCAGGGTCTCTAAACAGTGTGACTCTATCGCCCGCTGTTTTTAAGAGCTCGGGGTCGGGGTCGTAGCCTTCAGGGCAGGCAATATGCAGATTGAAATCGAGCTGGCACGCGGCATTGATATAGGAGTGACACATATTATTGCCATCACCTACATAGGTGGCGGTTTTGCCCTGTACTTCACCCCGATGTTCTATCCATGTTTGCATATCGGCCAGTAGCTGGCAGGGGTGTAGCCAGTCGGTCAGGCCATTGATAACGGGAACGGAAGAGTGTCTGGCCAGGGTTTCGAGTTTTTCGTGCTCGAACGTGCGCACCATAATAATATCAACCATGCTGGACAGTACGCGGGCGGTATCCTCAATGGGTTCTCCGCGGCCCAGCTGTGTATCTCTGGGGGATAGAAACATGGCGTGCCCGCCCAGTTGTGTCATACCCGCTTCAAATGATACCCGTGTACGGGTTGATGACTTTTCAAAAATCATCGCAAGCACTTTGTTTTTAAGGGGCTCGTAAATTTCACCTGCATGCTGCATGGTTTTAAGCTCACCAGCACGTTTAAGTAGCCGGGTGAGTTCAGTGGGTGATAAGTCGAGCAGGCTAAGAAAGTGGCGTGTCGCCATTGGCGTCTCCGCAAATATTATTTTAAAAAATCTTTAATCAGGGTGCTTACGGTGTTTACAACCGTATCAGCCTGTTCATCAGACATAATCAGGGGGGGCAGCAGTCGAATTACATTACCGGCGGTGACATTAATCAGGCAGTGCTGTTGCAGGGCCAGTGCCACCAGTTCGGGGCAATCTCTGTCAAGCTCAATGCCAATCATCAGCCCAATGCCACGAATGGCCTTAACGCCGTTAATATCCGATAACCGGGATTTAAATGCATTGATGATGCGCTCACCTGATTGCGCGGCTCTCTGGCACAGTTTTTCTCTGGTGATGGTATCCACAACGGCGCTGGCGGCTGCGCAGGTGAGTGGATTGCCGCCAAAGGTGGAGCCATGGTTACCTGGCTGGAAAAGCTCAGCTGCCTTACCATTAGCAATACAGGCACCAATCGGTACGCCATTGCCCAGGCCCTTGGCCAGTGTCATTACATCAGGTTTAATTTTACTGTGCTGGAATGCGAACCACTTGCCCGTGCGACCCATGCCGGTTTGAATTTCATCCAGCATGAGGAGCCAGTTGTTCTCATCGCAGATGGCACGAAGCTCGTTTAAGTAGTTTTCATCGGGGATATTTACACCGCCCTCACCCTGTATCGGCTCCACCAGAATAGCCACAACATTATTGCTGTTCCGGGCAATGCTGCGAATGGCATCCGTATTGTTGTAGGGCGCACGTATAAAACCATGCACCAGTGGCTCAAAGCCCGCCTGTACTTTTCGATTGCCGGTGGCGCTGAGGGTGGCCAGAGTGCGTCCGTGGAAACTGTCATCGGTAACGATAATTGCTGGATTGTCGATATTCTGCTGATTACCATACAGGCGAGCCAGCTTGATGGCCGCTTCATTCGCCTCGGCACCGGAATTTGAGAAAAACACACGATCCATGGCGGATTTTTCGCTCAACTGATTAGCAAGGTGTTGTTGATTGAGTATGCAGTATAAATTAGATGTATGGAGTAATTTCTCGGCCTGTTCCTGAATCGCGCGAGTTACCGCAGGATGGGCGTGGCCCAGACCGCAGACAGCAATACCTGAAAGTGCATCCAGATACTTTGTGCCCTTATCATCAAACAGCCAGACACCCTCACCTCTATCAAAACAGACATCTAATGGCGCATAGGTTTTCATCATGTGTTCAGATCCGCTCATGGGGGGTGTGTGTTCCTGTTATCCTGCTCATACGTATAAGTTTTTAAAACCCTGAAATGCAAAAACGGCAGTGAAAGCTGCCGCGAAACGAGTAATTATACGCGCCTTTCAGGTTTTTTCAAATACTATAGGCGGAGCCTGAGCAGTAGAAAGTCGTTCTAACAGTGATGGATGTTATGAATTAAGAGGACAGAGCGCAAAGCAGCGGCCTGTCCTCAATAGAGAGCTGTTGTTAGCTTACAGGGAGTGCGCGTAGCCAACCATGCATAACAGCATAGGAATGGACAATGCAGTATTTGTGCGAGAAGCAAGCAGTGCTATTTTCTTTGCACCGGCAATGGCTTCAGGGCTGTGCTCTTTACCGTCCAGGCCGAGTATTTTTTTCTGGTTTGGCCAGATAAGAACCCATACATTAAATAGCATAATGGTACCTAACCAGGCACCAAGACCAATAATGTGCATGCCGTTCTGGAAAGTGAAAGCATCAATCACACCACCCATGCCGCCGCCAAGTGATGCCAAAGCACTTACGCCGGTTAGCCATGTAACCGCCGCCGACATGCGGAACCAGAGTAATGCTGTGGGTGCAACGTATTTGTTAATTGCTGCGGGGCCGGGGCCGCCACTGTCCTTTTCAGCCAGTGCTTTGCCAACACCAGGTACCTGAACAAAGTTAAAGTAGTAGAGCAGGCCGATCCAGGCGACACCTGCAAGTACATGTAACCATGTCATTGCAGCGGCTTTTAAACCGTCAATGCCAGTGCCCATGCCAAATGCGACGGCGATAGCAAGAATAAAACCAACGGCGATAGTGCCTTTGATTGTCATTAGTGGGTTCATAATTATTTCCTGTTGCTTAGGGGTGTTAATTGAAAAAAACCACAGGCTTGCGTCTGCTGGTTTTCCGAGTCAAATACCCGATCAAATTAGTCGGGCATTAAGATATGTTAGAAGGCGATAATTTTCAAGTTAAATCGACACCTAAAGTGGGTTATTCTATATAAAAGTGATTAAACAGAGCTAAATAAGTGGATTCTATAGATTTAAGTGTATTTGCAAGTCGAATTGAGTCGGTTTGTGATGAAATGGGTGCGGTGCTTCGCCGTGTTGCCTTTTCGCTCAATATTAAAGATCGGCTGGATTACTCCTGCGCGATATTTGATGTTGATGGAGAGCTCTGTGCACAGGCCGCACATATCCCCGTACACCTTGGCAGTATGGCCTATGCGGCAAAAGATATTGTAAAAAATATTAACTGGCATGCAGGGGACATGGTGGTGCTCAACGATCCCTTTCTCGGCGGTACGCACTTACCCGATGTGACCCTGATATCACCGTTTTACTATCAACAGCAACTGCTTGGGTTTGTTGCAAATCGGGCTCATCATGCCGATATAGGAGCCTGTAGCCCGGGGTCGATGCCCATTTCGACAACCTTAGGTCAGGAAGGGCTGGTAATACCCCCCCACATTGCTGCTAAAAAATGATCGGGAAATAGCGAAGGTGATGCAATGGCTACTCTCGACCCTGCAAAACCCACAGCAGTCTCATGGGGATTTTTCGGCACAGATGAGTGCGAATCGTCGAGGGCTGCAACGCATGAATGAGTTGCTGGAACAAACTGGCATAGAAGAATATCGAGTTGCATTAGCATCATTGAATGATTATGCGTCACGTCTGGCACAGCAGGCCATGGCTGATATAGTTCCAGGTGTTTATGCGTTTTCAGATGTAATGGACGATGATGGTCAGGGGCATAAAGACATTGTGATCAGTGCGAGTATCGAGGTGTCAGATAGTGGGATAGCGGTTGATTTTACCGGCACATCGAATCAGGTGAAGGGCAATATAAACTGCCCACTGTCGGTTGCTGCTGCGGCGGTTTATTACGTGTTTCGGTGTCTGCTACCGGATAATGCCCCTGCCTGTGCCGGGAGTTTCAGGCATATTCGTCTGTCAGCACCGCCTGGGTGTTTGCTTAATGCACAGCGTCCCGCTGCTGTAGCAGCGGGCAATGTAGAAACCAGTACACGCATAGTGGATGTCATTATAGGTGCATTGAGCCTGGCCCTGCCCGAGAAAATGCCTGCGGCCAGCCACGGCAGCATGAACAACCTTGCGATGGGCTCGCCTGCAACAGATGAGCATGAAGCCTGGGACTATTATGAAACCATTGGCGGCGGCATGGGGGCGAGTGCGCTGCACAATGGTCTGGATGGCGTACAAACGCATAAGACCAACACACTGAACACACCGATTGAAGTACTGGAAATGAATTATCCGCTGCGCGTAACGACCTATGCGTTACGCACAGACTCTGCGGGGCAGGGCGCACATCGAGGGGGGCAGGGCATTATTCGAGCCTGTACTCTGTTGCAGGACACTCATGTTACGGTGCTAAGCGAAAGAAGAGAGCATGCACCCTGGGGCGTTAATGCGGGTAGCGGCGGTGTTGGTGTCAATATCGTTAATGGTAAAAAATATCCTGGCAAGTTTTCTGTACAGTTAAAAGCAGGCGATAGTTTAACGATAAAGACACCGGGTGGGGGTGGTTATATGTCTTAGGTCTTAGGTCGTATGTCTTATGTCTTATGTCAAAAGCAAAACCCTGACATGTTTTACGTTCAAATGAATGACTGAAGCATTTTTTGCGTGTAAAGATGGTACTCGTTAAAACTTTAAAACGGGCCTTGATTCCATTATTATGGAAGGTCTTCCTGTTAAAACGTCCTGTTAAAACGGTCACTGCCACTCGAACCGATAAACCTACACTCAGTAATCATACACCACCACTGACACGCCAGCTGCAAGCAGTGTTTCGCCAATAAGGGTTTCAATCTCTTCCCATTTACCGCCCGCCAACCCACAACCAATACGCGGCATATGAATTGAAGCCTGATGCTCCAACGCATAGTCTGCGATGGTTTGCAGCCCCTGCCGGATTGCCGAGTAACGAATGGGCGGCGCTGCCTTCGAGTTTTGCCTTTTAATGCCATGCTGGCCGATCATATTGGCCACCGTGATACTATCATCCACCTGGACAAACTGAACATCACCCAGTGCCAACGCCTGTGAAGCGTCTGTATAGGCCGCCCTGTAAGCTTTTTCCGGCGCTTTCCAGTGCCGACTAATAGCCAGCACAAACCCCTTGCCCCACTTGCCCAGATCATTGCAGACATGCACAATAATCTTCTGCCCATCACCTGCGGGAGCGGTTGCATCACCTTTCACATATTCAATTTCCATCATGCTTCAGTGGCTGTTTTCCACATGACTTCAAAATCATCCTTAGTAATTTCTTCAATATCGAATTCAGCCTGCCTCTGTATAGCAGTGACACTCGGAACAGGCTCAGTGCCCAGCCGAGTATTAGGCGAAGCCCCGCTTTTTGAGGCAAAGCCCAACTCACCACCTTTAAAAACTTCTACCTTACGGGTTTCACGGCGCGTGCTACTCAATTCGCTATAAAACTCATCAGGGCATCCTGCAGGGCTGCTCTTCCACTTTGAAAATATATACGTAGACATTTACTTTCTCCTAATGAATACCGTGTTTAATCAGAATGCCAGATATATCCAGCGGGTCTGAGTTTAAAACCACATACACAT
>VAOX01053187.1_pt1 | contig 11994 bp, 15 predicted proteins | sample 3393891 | NCBI WGS metagenome assembly VAOX01 (sample SAMN08290429, study PRJNA428436) | hydrothermal vent metagenome | isolation source: Deep-sea hydrothermal vent chimney | place: Indian Ocean: Southwest Indian Ridge | depth 2822 m m | reverse complement strand
TCCACCCACACGACATTTATCACAAAAAGTGAGATTGTTTATCGACTTTTTAGTAGAAAGATATATGGGGCAACCTTATTGGGAGCGGTGTTTGGTTAAAAAATAAATGTTTATTTGTTTTTATAATATTGCTTAATCAATAAAATTCTTTTTTTATTCACTCCGAAATCACTTCTTCCAACACGAGAAGCAGAACGTAAATGAATAACATGATTATCTTCATCTACTCTTATTTCTAAATTATCAACAAATCCAAATAAATTAGAACTGAATGTGGCAGAAAAATAATTTTTATCTTCCACTTTAATTTCCCCTCCCATCTCCTCCACAATGCCCTTTAGCGATGCTAAAGGAGTATTATTGCTAGAAATGTTGATTGGCGATATATAATGATTTTTATGTTCTTCATATTCGGTACAAATACAGTTCGGTGAATTTGGACATTTTGATAAAATGCCATTAACTAACTTAGGCATCTCTTTTGATTTTGAAATTGCACCTAAAATAAAAAAATATGCAATTAATGTTAAAAAAGCGAAAAGTAAAATAATAAAAGTTAATTTCATGCTTATCTCATAGGTGTGTAATATAAAACATAATTTTAGTGCTGTTAAATTTATTCTACACGGTTATCGGTGTTGATGCTTTAATACGTTATAATAAATGCTTAATATTATTTTAGTATGAAGGAAATAAGAAAAATGGAGATGGACGATTCGATCAATGTATTAGGTGAGCCGTTGACAGTGTGTGGAGATAATCCAATCACTGGTTTTTTTCGTGATAGTACATGTAATACCTGTAAAGAAGATGTGGGCTTACATACGGTATGTATAGAAGCTTCAACAGAATTTCTTGAGTACTCACGTTTCAAAGGGAATGACCTATCAACGCCTGTGCCTGAATTTGATTTTGAAGGAGTAAAACCAGGAAACACATGGTGTCTATGCGCAGCACGGTGGTTAGATGCGCATAAAGATGGAATGGCTCCACGTGTGTATTTAATGCGTACTCATAAACGAACCTTAGAAATTGTACCATTTGATTTATTAAAGAAATTTGCTATCGACTTAAACTAGTGTTGTAGCTTACATAAAATTAATAAGAGGAATAACGATGAGCCATAATGATATAAGCAGTGAGACAAGTAAGATTTGGGATAATCATATTACTATCCCCGACACGCCTGAAGGGTTTACATTAAGAACAACTTATCCAACAAACACTGATGGTGCTGAAGTAATGCTTGAGCGTTGGGACGCGAGTTCAGAAGAACCTCCTCATTCGCATCCGGGTGATGACATGACGGTTGTGGTTGAAGGCAAAATGTCAATTCAGTTTTATACAAAGTCGGATGGCGGATTGGTCGTTGATGGCGAGAAAGTTATCTTAAATAAAGGTGACACAGGGTATGTGAAAGCAGGACGTATTCATGATGCAAAATATATTGAAGAATGTAAGTTAGTTTATGTTCACGACAAAGCCTTCGGATTTACAGAAGAGTAATTTAAATTTAGGTATAAATAATGATTAAGAAAAACCAAAATGCACCAGAATTTAGTGTTGAAAATCAAAATAATGAAACAGTGAGTTTATCTCAGTTTATAGATAAAAAAAATGTTGTTTTATATTTTTATCCAAAAGACGACACGCCGGGTTGTACGATAGAAGGAAATCAGTTTACTGAGCTTGCCAGTGAGTTTGCCAAGCTTGACACAGTAGTATTAGGTGTTAGTAAAGATTCTTGTGAAAGTCATTTAGCTTTTGTTGATAAGTTTGGTTTGAAAGTTGATTTGCTGGCAGATACGGCAGGGGAAATTTTTTAGGGCTTTGGGGGTTGGGAAGAAAAAGAAAAAAATGGAATTAAAAAAATGGGAATTGTTCGTTCAACGTTTATTATTGATAAAAAGGGAATAATCAATGAAGCGTTATATGGTGTAACAGCAGAGGGGCATGCGCAGTTAATATTGAATAAGTTGAAAAATTAAGAAGTCATTACTTGTGTGAATAAAGTTATAAATAACGTATAAGAACCTCTCTATTTCACGTTATTTTTTAATAATATAAAAAATAAGGTCGTGTTGGTGCCTGTTTTTTGGTAAAATAGTTTAACGCTACAAATAATTTTTGTAGGTATAATTATAAAACAGGGATTGTTGTAAAATTATTGCTTTATCCCTTCTTTGTTAATAGTTGTAAGGAAAATAACTATGCATACAGCTAAAATTAAAAAAGTATTATTTTATCTACCTTTACTCTTGCTGATATTGTCAGGATGTACAGTTAGATATGTAGCTGATTATAATGCGGAAATTAAAGATGAAACCCTTCAAATAGCAAAAAAAGTTGATTTGTTTTGGGGGACGTTAATTGACACTCAAAAATCTAAAAGAAAATACCATGACTTTAAAGATAAATATATTGAGATTGAAACAGATATACGAATTTTAAATGTAAAAAATAAAATTAGAGCATTTAATAAAACATCAACTAAACAAGTTAATGTTCTTCTTGAATTATGGCTTGAAGATAAAAAAAGTCATAAAAATAATAATTCTTTTTCGGGGTTTATTGCTACACGTCATAGAAAACAGTTTTTACGATTATTTACCGCAATAGCAAAGGGTGAAGAGGAAAAAAACATCTCTTCAGTTGCTAAGTAATATAAATGGAGTTTGAAAATGAGTTTGAATATAGATTTGGTTTTAAAAGATATGGGCTTTGCTATTATTGATTCTGTAAAAGATGATGTCGTAGATATAAAAAATTATACAGAGACTATTTTAAAAAATAATAAAGAGTCTTTAAAAGAATTGGCAGAAGCATGGATAGCAAATGAAATTCCTGATTTGATATTTGATGCTGAAGTAGAAAGAGAAAGAAAAGTGGTTGAAACAGAGCTTTTAACTATTAAATTGATGAAGCAAGCTGCAGCACAGCAGGCAGCTAACTCTGCTATTAATATTTTTATGAAGGCCGTAAAAGCTGCAGTTTAATATATTAAATCTAATAAGGCATTGGATAGTCGCGCCTTATTTTTTCAATCTCCTCTTTAACCTCCGTTGATAAACACAGTTCGATGGAGCTAATATTGGTTTTTAATTGTTGCATATTGGTTGCTCCAATAAGAGTAGAGCTAACAAATGGCTGACTATTGACAAAAGCTAATGCCATTTGACAAGGATCTAGTTCGTATCTTTGTGCAAGAGCGAGATATTTTTTAATAGCTGATTCTGTTTGAGAATGTTCACGATGATCTGGTCGGGTTTCAATACTTAGACGGGAACCTTCTGGTCTTGCACCATTGAGATATTTACCACTTAATGTACCTCTGGATAAAGGCGACCAAGCTAATAAGCCACAATCTTCATGTAATGCAATTTCACTGAGATCTGGTTCGAAATAACGACAAAGCAAAGAATACTCATTTTGTATTGATGCCATGCGCGGTAAGTTATGTTGTTCAGATAAATTTAGCCACTTTGTTATCCCCCATGCAGTTTCATTAGATAAACCAATATGACGAATTTTCCCCTCGTCAATAAGAGACTGCATTGTGTGTAATACATCTAAAAAATTATCTATTTCAGCTTGAGGATCAAACTTTGGTGCATAATCCCAGCTTTGTCCAAAATGGTAAGAGCCTCGGTTAGGCCAATGCAATTGGTAAAGATCAATGTAGTCCGTTTTTAGTCGTTTTAAACTTTCTTCAACAGCAATATGAATATTTTTTCTATCAATTTTATTCTCACCATTTCTTATCCATGGCAATCCTGGCCCAGCAATTTTAGTTGCTAGGATTATTTTATCTCGATTCTTGCGTAAAGCTAACCAGTTACCAATAATAGTTTCTGTTTTACCAAAGGTTTCTTTGCTTGGCGGAACGGCATACATTTCTGCGGTATCAAAAAAATTTACGCCTTGCTCGAGAGCATAATCCATTTGTTCGAAACCATCGTCTTGTGTATTTTGAAATCCCCACGTCATTGTGCCAAGCCCTATGAGGCTAATGTCCAAATCTGTTTGACCTAATTTTCTGTATTCCATTTATTAAACCTATCAAATAAGAGGGGGATGTTGTTAGTATTTAAGGATAACAGAGTTATATTGCAAAAAATAACCCATATGGACTATATAAAAGGCAAATTAAGTATCTCTTTTTATAACCTTATATTTTTCTACTTTTTATAATCACTTAATACCTATAAACTATGAATAAATGAGTTTATTGGAGAAAAAAATGAGCCAAGAATTATTTGCACAAGCGGTTGAGTTAATGGATGCCGCGAATAATGAAGATCCAAATGTTGATAAAGATCAAAGTGGGAAAGAATGGCCAAAAGAATTGCTCTATTCACACCGCATGGCAGATATGATTGAGCGTTATAAACCTGATGCGGATTATGTTAATCAACTAGCCGTTCGCGGGCAACATATTCAACGTTGGAAATCTCCTCGTGATGCTTATCCGATGGATCGAAAAGGCTATCATCAATGGCGAAAACAGCTATATACTTTTCATGCTAATACGACGGCTGATCTTATGGAAAAAGCTGGTTTTGATGAAACATCATTAGAGCGTGTAAAAAAAGCGATTGGGAAAATTGGCATAAAAGTAAATGAAGATACTCAATTACTTGAAGATATTGCGGGCTTAGTTTTTATTGAACATTATATGTTGGCTTTTGCAGAAAAACATCCTGAATATACTGAAGAAAAATGGATAGATATTATTCGTAAGACTTGGAATAAAATGTCTTCAGATGCACATGAGTTTGCGCTTTCCGGCAAGCTAACATTGCCTGAAGCTTTAATTCCTCTTATACAAAAGTCAGTCTCGTAACCCAGTATTCATTTCATGTCATTTAGAGGGGGCTAAGATATGCCCCTTTTATGACGTTTTTTGATTAAGAAGCCTGCCTATAGATTAAACCAGGATTAAATAACATTTCATTTTTTGCCAGTTGTTGTAGCGGACAGCCTTCAGTGTCACATTCTGCTTTACGATCATAATCATATGTCACACCATTAGATTCAATGGTTTGATAAATTGGCTTGCCAAGATGTGTGCCAATACTAGGTCCATATACAGATTTATTCATTTTTCATTCCTTATCAAATTAATTTATCTTATCAATGTAATAATTATCGGCATGAATGTAGGGGACTTTAATAAATTTCCTGATGATTGGCTAAATAATCGGATACTTCGTCTGCTTTTCCTTTAAATATTACGCGATCTTGTTTTTTAGCTAATTGGTAGTCATACATTGGATCATAATAATCGACGAGTAATACTTTAATCCATTCTTTGTGAGATTCTGGGTTACCTAATTGCTGTTGTTGTATTGCTTTATTTAATATTTCTTTAAGTTCTTTGTGGCGGAGACCACCCAAACGCCGTTGAATTTTATCCATTGCGGTATTTAATTGTTGTCCCCATTCCTGAAAACCAAGCTCTTTACCGTAAAAAGATTCATATTCAGTAAGTGCTTCAATAATATATTCTTGATAGGTAATATTAATGCGTTCTTCTACACTTGCCTCTAATATAATAACGGGAGATTGTTTCATTTTTCCAAAAAGTACGTCGGGTATTCTACGCGAACCAATACTTACACCTTCATCTTCTAAAATTATTTTAGTATGGCCCTTATTAAGATATTTAAGTAATGCGATAGACAAAGTATTTTCTATATCAATTTGTGTTGGCTGTGGAGTAACATGTTTTCCAAAAACTGAGCCGCGATGATGAAACAAACCTTCTAAATCAAGTTGTTGTTTCATTTTTTGTAGAAAAAGTGTTTTACCTATTCCTGTTCGGCCACTTAGAAGGATAGGGGTTAATTTTTGAGATGAAAGCTCTAATTCATCAATCAAAAATCGACGCATGGCTTTATAGCCGCCTTTGATTCGCGGATAGATGATACCTGTTTTTTCATATATCCATTGTTGTGATATTTTAGAGCGCATCCCACCACGAAAACAATAAAGTAGTCCGTTAGGATTTTTCTCAAAAAAATCCTGCCATAAATCTACGCGCTGAGATTTAACTTCACCTTGTATGAGTTTATGACCAAGCTTTATTGCCTCATCTTGCCCTCTGTTTTTATACCGTATACCAATATCCGTTCTTTCTTGATCGTTCATTATGGGAACATTCTTAGTCAAGGGAAAGGCGCCTTGATTAAACTCAATAGGAGCGCGCACATCTAATAGAGGGGTATCATTTAAAAACAGTGAACGGTAATCATCAGCTTGAGGTAGTTCGATTGAAGTATTGTCTGTTGCCATTAGATGATGTCGATTAATGTTGTTTTAGATTTATCAGCATCGATTAATTCACCTAAAGCTTGTAAATTAAAATCAAATGTTTTTGCAAATTTTATAAAGTCATTGCTGTGTTCTTTTTTAACCGCAATCAATAAGCCACCAGAAGTTTGTGGATCACAGAGTATCTTTTTTTGTAGTTCAGACATCTCACTCAAATGATGACCGTAGCTATCAAAATTACGTTGAGCTCCACCGGGTGAACAACCTAATGAGATATAATTTTCCACTTCAGGCAGTTTGGGAACGGCCTCATAGTTAATCACTGCTCGTAAATGGCTACCTTCGCAAATTTCGGTTAAGTGCCCCATGAGCCCGAAGCCAGTTACATCTGTCATTGCAGTAACATAAGATAGTTTAGCCACTTCTGCACCGACTTTATTGAGTTGCAACATGGTTTCAATGGCAATGCGAGAATGTTCTTCTTTTAAGCATTTGTTTTTTTCTGCTGTGGTTAATATGCCAATACCTAGAGGTTTTGTGAGAAACAAATCACAATTAGCGGTTGCGTGGCTATTACGTTTAACATAGTCATTATTAACTAAGCCCGTGACGGCAAGACCGAAAATGGGCTCAGGTGCATCGATAGAATGACCACCAGCTAAAGCTATGCCTGCAAGTTTACAGGCATGTCGTCCACCTTCAATGACTTGAGCAGCAACATCTGCATTAAGTTTTTTAATTGGCCAACCAAAAATGGCAATCGCCATTAACGGCGAACCTCCCATTGCGTAAATATCACTGATTGCATTAGTTGCCGCGATTTGTCCAAATTCAAAAGGATCATCAACAATAGGCATAAAAAAATCTGTAGTACTCATCACAGATGAACCATTTCCCAAATCATAAATTGCCGCATCATCTTTTGTTTCATTACCCACAAGTAAATTAGGATCAATAAAAGGAGCCGAAGATGTTTTTAAGATTTCTTCTAATACGTTGGGAGCAATTTTACAACCGCACCCTGCACCATGACTATATTCTGTTAATTTTATTTTTGACATTGTATTTATTGTTTTAGTTTAAATGCCTATATTGTACGCTTATTTTATATTTAATGTTAAAGCTGATAGGAAATGTTAAGTTTATTCATTGCTATTCAAGCAGCTAGACAAGGAAATAGCTTGCTCAATTTTATGCGTAAAGAAACGATATATTCCAATACACTTAAGTTAAGGTAGATTTGATTATGCCCGCAAAAAGCAAAAAAGAAATTAAACGTTATTTATTAAAAAATGACGCCAGACTACGACCATTGATAACAGCCGTTTCTTACCCAGTATTCCATCATAGTAGCAAAGATATTTATTATGCCTTAGTACAATCTGTCGTATCTCAGCAACTTTCCGTTAAAGCAGCGGCAACAATCTATGAGCGTTTGTTAAATCTTTTCCCAGCTAAAAATGCAAGTTCCAAACGTGTTGGCGGTACATCGTTAGCCCGTTTACGTAGTGCAGGGCTTTCTAAACAAAAAGCTGGCTATATCAAATCTATTGCAAAAGTAGCAGAAACAGATGGCTTAAACTTTGAGATTCTTTCTAAGAAAAGTGATAGTGAATTAATTGATATTTTGACGGAAATTCACGGCGTTGGGCAATGGACGGTGGAAATGTTGCTTATGTTTACATTTATGCGTAAAGATGTTTTTCCGGTGGCTGATGTAGGAATACAAAATGCAATGCGACGTTTATATGGTCTAACGGAAGAAGGAAAAGAATTTAAACAAAAAATAATTTCATTGTCTGAGCAATGGCGTCCGTATCGCACTGTTGTATGCCGATATTTATGGGCATGGAAATCCACAGGGTATATGAAGTAATCATGGATATGTTCGAAAACCTTGAGGGTAAACCTAAAAATTTATTGCCGAAAGATGGTGTTGTGAACTATTACGGTGTAATTATGCCAGAATCCTTGGCAAACAAATACTTAACAGAATTATTAAAAAACATTGAATGGAAAAATGATGAAGTAATTTTGCACGGAAAACACATTATTACAAAACGAAAAATAGCGTGGTATGGAGATAAGGCTTTCAAATATACATATTCAAACACCACAAAGCATGCATTGCTTTGGACAAATGAATTGTTAACATTAAAAACTATCGTAGAAGAACAGTCAGGAGAAACCTATAATTCTTGTTTATTAAATTTATACCATAATGGTAGTGAAGGGATGGCTTGGCACAGTGATGCAGAAAAAGTTCTAACAAAACATGCTGCTATTGCATCTTTAAGTTTTGGTGCAGAAAGGAAGTTTTCATTCAAACATAAAAAAAGTAAAGAAACGGCATCTTTAATTTTAGAGCAGGGTAGTTTGCTTGTTATGAAAGGAGATACGCAAACTCACTGGTTACATAGCTTGCCGATAACAACAAAAACACATTTAGCTAGAATTAATTTAACTTTTAGAAAAATTATTGATTAGACTAATATTTTTTTATTTTTTGTCTTTAAAAACCAAAATATTAAAGCAAGCAATAAAAAGCCAGTTTGACCATAAACAAAATAGGCGTGGCTTTTTTGCAGTAGTGGTACCGCAATACCCGCAACGCCAGCGCTAAATAACATTTGAAAAAATCCCTGCATTGATGCTGCTGCACCTCTATTTTTAGGGAAATAGTCTAATCCCATAATTGTAATAGCAGGAATAATTAAGGCTAATCCAAAGACATAGATAACTAGAGGCAGTACTAAATTTAAAATGCTTTCCTGTAAGAATAAGATCTGTACTATATTAACTAAGATCCCAACAGACATAATACTAAATCCAATATTGATGATTCGTGATTTTTTCCAGCGATGTGCGAGCCGACCAGAAATAAAGGCGCCTACCATAAGCCCAAAAACCATAGGTATAAAAAGGTAGCCAAAATCACCACTGCTTAAATTTAAAAAATGATAAATCACGCTAGGGGCGCCTGCGATATAGAGAAATAAGCCACTAAATCCACATGAGATACTTAATACTAGAAAAATAAATTTTTGGTGTAAAAGAATTTTTGTATAAATTTTTATTACCGCTTTTGGGTGCATCGATTGTTGATGTTCTTTTGGAAGTGTTTCTTTGATAAAGGATGTCATGACATAAAGCAAAACACCAAAGGATGCTAAAAACCAAAAAATACTCCGCCAGCCAAAATGAACTTGTAGTGAAGCACCTAAAACGGGTGCAATCGCCGGTGCGACAGAAAAAAGAAAAATCACTTGCGACATTGCCCTATGAGCACTTTCTGTATCATGGGCATCCCGGATCATTGCTCGACTTGCAATAAAACCTCCGCTAGCAGCAAAACCTTGTAGTGTTCGGAATATGAGAAAGTTATTTAAATCATTTGCGTAGGCGCACCCAATAGAGGCGGCGATGTAGATTAATAAACTGGCCAATATCACTAACCTACGACCTATACGATCAGATATAGGCCCCCATAATAAGGTGCTAATAGCAAAAGCGATGAGATAAACGGTCATGCTTTGCGAAAGAAGAGCACGACTAACCTCAAAATTTGCTTCGATAGCGGGGAAAGAAGGGAGGTATGTATCAATACTAAATGGCCCTATCATCGACAGTAATGCTGCGATGATGGTTAAGTGGTGTTTATTATTTGAATTTTGAGATGACACAATATTTACAGTCATACCTTGTTAGTTGTAGGGCCAATATTTAATTATACGATATATGCGTAGAGAAGGTTAAAATGATTTCAAAGGTAAAAACAAAGGAAAAACGCTGATCTCGGGAAGCTGAAACAAGTATAATTATCCTATGAAAAAAGAAATTGAATTACTTGCACCCGGGGGCGATATTGACGCAATTAAAGCAGCAATATTAGCTGGTGCAAATGCAGTGTATTGTGGTCTTGATCGGTTTAACGCAAGAAGTCAGGCAAAAAATATCTCGTTATATGATTTGAGTGGCATATTGCGGCTTGCACATGCGCATAATTGTGAAGTTTTTTTAACGCTTAATATTATTATTGTTGAGCGTGAAATACCGGCATTAATGGGTTTATTCAATAAATTGGTTAACACCAAACTTGATGGAATTATTATTCAAGATTTTGGTGTATTTTATTTACTGAATAAATATTTCCCTACATTGAATATTCATGCGTCTACACAAATGACGACTCACAATGAAGGGCAAATACAGTTTTTAAAAAAATTAAAAGCAACACGTGTGAATTTGTCTAGAGAGCTGGATATCAAACAAATCTCTGCATTAACAGAAGCCGCACATAAAGAAAATATTCTGACAGAAGTGTTTGTCCATGGCTCAAATTGTATCTCTTTTTCGGGCTTGTGCTATATGAGTTCGGTGACGGGAGGTAACTCAGGAAATCGAGGGCAGTGTAGTCAACCTTGCCGAGATGAATATTTAACGACGGCTGAAGGAAAAAAATTCCCACTTAACATTAAAGACAACTCTGCTTTTTCAGATATTAAAATTTTAGCTGATGTGGGTGTTGATTCGGTTAAAATTGAAGGGAGAATTAAAAAATATCATTATGTTTATACCGTGGTTGAAACGTGGAGAAAACAACTACAAAAATTTTATGCAGAAGAAAAACTAAGCCGTGATAAAAATAATTTACGTAATGTTTTTAACCGCGACTTTTCGAATTCATTTCTAAAAGGTGATGTAAGCCGAGATATTTTTATTGATAGTCCTCGTGATAATTCCGCAATACATCGGGCAAATGTAAAGTTTGATGTCAGCGTTAAATTTGATGAAAAATCACCGCCTGAAAATGAAAGGTTATCGGAAGCAAAGAAAGAATTATTTGAAATAAAATCAGAAATAATTTTAAATGTAAAAGAACAAATTGATCAGTTTAGCATTGAAAAAGCACCGATGCAGATTTTCCTTTCTGGCTCTGTTGGTGAACAGCTTGAATTTTCCATTCAAACTCCAGAACAGACGTTTGATGTTTTTTCAGAAAGCAAATTAATTAAAACAAATAGCAATAATGCATCACGTATTGATGATGGGTTTTTATTGAAAAGATTCAAGAGTTTAAATAATTCCGAATATTTTATTGAGAAAATTGATTTAACGATGTTTGATGAAACATTGATCATACCTTTTAAAGAGTTGACTCAAATTAAGAACAAGATATTTTCTATTTTAAATGACTCTAAAGATTGGGTTGCGAATATTGAATTGCCTGCTTTGGAACAAAATGAAAACAAGACAGTTTCACCGTCTTTATCTGTACTGATCTCATCAGAGGATGAATTATCCCTTTGTGATGATACCTCTGCTGATATTTATTTCCAGCTGCCAAATCATTTTGGAAAAAAACTCTCAGATTTTATTGCTCTATTTAGAGATAATGAAAAACTAATCCCTTGGTTCCCTGCGGTATTGATGGGGGATAATTATCACAAAGCAGTTGAGTTTCTAGAGAAAGTCAGGCCTAAGAACATTGTAACCAATAATACTGGCATCGCTTATGCGGCGTATAAAAGAGATATTTCTTGGACGGCGGGGCCTTATCTGAATCTAGTTAATTCATATAGCTTGTTGTGTTTAAAAGAAAACTTTAATTGTGGCGGGGCTTTTATTTCTAATGAAATCAATCAGAGCCAAATTAAAAAAATTGTCGCACCGCAAAACTTCAATCTTATTTATAGTATCTCGCATCCTATTGTTTTAATG
>VAOX01042081.1_pt1 | contig 11996 bp, 11 predicted proteins | sample 3393891 | NCBI WGS metagenome assembly VAOX01 (sample SAMN08290429, study PRJNA428436) | hydrothermal vent metagenome | isolation source: Deep-sea hydrothermal vent chimney | place: Indian Ocean: Southwest Indian Ridge | depth 2822 m m | reverse complement strand
CCTAGCATTAAAAAACCTGTTAGTAGAATGAGAAAATATTCTTTGGTTGCAATAACACTCGATTTAATTGCATCGACTGGTGTTTGTTTTTCGAGTATTAAATAAAACTCAGCAAATGAAAAACGAATAAAAAGAATGACCCCTGGAATAATGAAAACCAGTAATCCCGTGAACACGAATAAATTTAAGATCAGGCTTAATAATAGATAGCTAGGCCAATATTTGATACTAATTAACCAGGCCTCTAATGTTGTTATCGGTTTAGATGAAATAACGGATGTAAGATAAAATACTATTGCAACACTGTAAAAAGGTTGCACGAGTAGATGCACAAATAATAACGGTGCGGTTTCGCTAAGTAGCAGCTCATTATCAACGTAGTTGGCAACATAAAATGCATCAAAAACTTCTAATGCGAAAGCAAATGGTAAGATAATACTGGCTATTGGTATTAAGTGATTCTTGAACAGGAATAGACTGTCCCAGATTGATTTCATGAGTATGTTGTACATGCTATTGATTTTGTTTATGTTTTAGTGTGTAAGTGAGTATTTACTAGCTTATTGTCTTTATTATAACCATGAAATTTAGTGAGTTTAGTATCAATAATAACTGTGACACATTATCACTTGATAATACCAGTTTAGCCTTATTATTGCTTTGCGCTTTAAGTTGTTTTTGAATTTTTGTTAAGGCTAATTATAGCTGATATTAATGAACAGAAATTTAGCATGTTGAGTTGCTAATGCGAACGGTGTTTATTGAATTTTAGCTTTGGTTGTTTCGATCCAGTTTTCGGTACGCCTGGCAATTTCATCGGTTGAGAGAGATTCAGTTAATATCTTCTCTCCAATAATGACTTTAATGGTACCGGGTTTTTTTATAAAACCTTTTTTTGGCCAGTATTTACCGGCATTGTGTGCCATTGGTATCACATTAAAACCGCTACTACTGGCTAATATGGCACCGCCTTTTTTATAGCGGCCTTTTTCACCATACGTGGTTCGAGTACCTTCTGGAAAAATGACAACCCAGATTCCCGATTTAAGACGAGCATTACCCTGCTCCACAACTTGTTGTACGGCATTACGCCCGGATTTTCGATTGATGGCAATGGGTTTTAATAACGCCAACGCCCAACCAAAAAAAGGTAGCCATAATAATTCTTGCTTCACAACAAAACACAGATGCGGAAAAATAGCCTGGACAATTAAAGTCTCCCAGGTCGATTGGTGATTTGACATAATCACGCAGGGCTCAGTTCCAATATTGTCACTACCGCTAACTTCGTAATTAATACCACAAATGTATTTTAAGGCAAGCAAATTCAGTAAGGCATAAAAGCGTATACTGTAATAACGTTGTTTAATGGGTAGCGGTGCAACAAATAACCCGACAACAGCAACGAGTCCTGTTAAAATAATCATGATGATGCTAAATAAAAGAGAACGTAGAAATAACATGGGTCTTTATGTTGCTTAATAAGTGTTTAATAAATGGTTAACGGCATCATTTAAATCATCATAGATTGGTACATCTGCTAATTCATTTTGAGTCGCATTTTTAATTGTACGTTCACCTTTGCCTGTTTTCACAAGGTAGGGTGATGCACCAGCAGCACGTGCTGCATTTATGTCGGTTAGTGTATCGCCTATAAATGGAATATTTGTCAACGCGATATCATAACGACTGGCAATATCATCCAACATTCCGATTTTAGGTTTGCGACAATCACAATTATCATCGGGTCCGTGTGGACAGAAAAATATGGCCTCAATTTTACCGCCATGCACAGCAAGTAAACGGTGCATTTTTGTGTGTATTGTATTTAAAGTGTCTAAATCATAGTAACCACGTGCAAGACCGGATTGATTGGTTGCAATGACGATTTTAAAATCAGCGTGGCATAAACGTGTAATGGCATCAAAACTACCCGCTATTGGGATAAATTCTTCGGGTGATTTTACGTAGTCATCCGAATCTTCGTTTATAACACCGTCACGATCTAAGATAATTAGTTTCATAATAATTCAGATTTAAATTACATTATTAATATTAAGAGCCGTTAATCTTTAAAATTATTTGTCCGATTTGTAGATTAAATCCGGCCACGAAACCGGGCGACCTTGCGAGAGAAGTAGTACTTAATGAACACCGAAGGAGTTCTAAAGTGCTAGTCCTATTGCGTGTCCTGACTTGAGCTGTTTAAAGATAGTTGTTGGTATTTCAATTTTTTTGCTGTGCCATAATCTGGAAAATTAATAGTCTTTTAATTTATATTAGTCTACATCACGAAATTCAGAAACGCGAATTCGGCCATTCACCATTCGAGATTCACGAGTCATAATTTTATCCATTTTTGCCCAAAATGCATTATTCATATCAAAGTCAGCCGCAATGGCGGTGCCGAGTAATAGAATAAATAAATCAGCACACTCTTCAGCAATGTCGCTTTTGCTTTTACCCTTGGTGACGGCTGAGGATATTTCACCTAGCTCTTCGGCCATCAGCGCAATGCGGTAGGTTAGCTCTTCACCACCGGTGTTTTTAAAATCGTGCTTGTCATGAAACTGTTGCACGGTTTTCATCATTTGTGTAAATGAATCGGATTTAATCAAGGCTGTTAACTCGCTTGTAACTTGGATATGTCGGCAACGTTTAAAAATAATTGCTGTATTAAATTTAATATAGCTAGACGGTTATTTCGAATTTCTAGGTTTTCATCCAACACCATAACATTATCAAAGAAACCATCAACGGGTTCTTTAAGGACGGAGAGTTCTTGCAAAATCGCAGTGTAATCCAGTTTTTCCATTAAAGGTTGGATACCTTTTTGAACGGTTTCTAATTGCTTGTATAGTTTGATTTCAGCATCGTCAGTAAATTTTTCTGGATTAATATTATTTGGTAGTTTGCCTTCCACTTTTTTAAGAATGTTTGAAATGCGTTTATTTGCGGCAGATAAACTACTGGCTTCTGGTCGTTGTTTAAAATAATCAACGGCTTTTATTCGTGCATGTATATCGGATGGGTTTAGATTAAATTGTGATACAACAGCATCAAACACACTAAATTCAATATTAAGATCGCTATAGTATGCGCGCAAACGATCTATCATAAATTGATGCAGCTCGCTTATGTTGTTATCGGCTTTTAATTTTTTATCAAACGTATTGGCACTGGCAGTTAATAATTTATTGAGATCCAGCGGTAACTCACATTCAATTAGAATGCGCAAAGTACCAATGGTGGCGCGCCTTAACGCAAATGGATCTTTGTCACCTGTTGGTTTTTGGCCAATACTAAAAATGCCAACCAAGGTATCAATTTTGTCTGCGATGGCAAGAATTTGAGAGGTTGTTTCAGTTGGTACATCATCACCCGCAAACCGTGGTTTATAATAATCATCAACTGCTACACAAACCGCATCATTAAAGTTTTCTAATTTGGCATAGTAGCGCCCCATTATACCTTGAAGATCTGGAAATTCCATTACCATTTCAGTTAGTAGATCACTCTTACATAATTCTGCTGCTGTTTGCGCGTCATTTTTATTGTTGCTGATGCCGGCATCGGTTAATTGATCAGAAATCGCGCCTGCTAGTAATTTAACACGTTGTACTTTATCGTAGATGCTGCCAAGTTGTTTTTGAAAAACCACGTTTTGGAGCTTTTCAAGTCGCGATGATAAAGTTACCTTTTGATCCAGCTGCCAGAAAAATTCGGCATCAGCTAGGCGTGGACGTATGACGCGTTCATTACCTTGCTGTATTTTGACGACATCTTTACTGGCGATGTTGGCTATGGTGATAAAATATGGTGTTAACTTGTTGTTTGAATCAACGGTATGAAAATATTTTTGATTTGATTTCATGGTTGAAATCAATGCTTCTGATGGAATGTCCAAAAATTGTTGTTCAAATTCACCGATCACTGCAACCGGCCATTCAACCATTGCAGTGACTTCGTTTAATAAGCTGTCATCAACTACGGCGGTGATATCAATATCGGCAACAATATCAGTAAGTTGTTTTTGAATGAGTCTTTTGCGTTCATCAAAGCTGGCAACGACACGGCCTTTTTTTAGCAAAATATTTTCATAGTCATCGGGCTTGGATATGTTTAAATTTTTGGGTGCATGAAAGCGATGCCCAAAAGTTTGTTTACCACTCTTTATGCCAAACAATTCTGTTTCAATTATTTCTTTTCCAAATACAATAGTAAGACGGTGTACTGGGCGAACAAATTGAGCATCTCCACTACCCCAGCGCATGCGTTTTGGCGTTGGTAATTTGTCTAAACTTTGTCGCAATATTTCAGGAATTAAACTACCGGTAGTTTGTCCCTTGGTCTGTGTACGTGCAACTAACCAGGTGCCTTTTTTTGTATCAAGTGTTTCTAATTCCTCGACAGATAAACCTACTGATTTTGCAAATCCAGTAGCCGCTTTAGTTGGCACGCCTTCTTCATCAAAAGCAGCTGTTACTGCAGGACCGCGTTTTTCAACTTCAGTATCCGGTTGAACGTCATCGAGTCCATAAATAATGACGGCGAGTCTTCTGGGGGTTGCAAAAGATTTTATGGCACCAAAATTTAAATTTGAATTTTTTAATCCGGTTGTTATGCCATCAGTAAATGCACTTGATAGTGACAATAATGCCTTAGGTGGTAATTCTTCTGTACCTATTTCAATTAGTAAATCGCGTTGTTTTATCGTCGCCATTATGCTTTGGCCTCGTGCTTAATTGTATTGGCATCTTGATTTTTCAATAATGGAAAACCTAATGCCTCACGACTCGCAAAATACAGTTCAGCAACTGCGCGCGATAAATTACGGATACGCAATATATAACGTTGACGCTCCGTGACTGAAATTGCATGACGTGCATCTAGTAAATTAAAAGTATGAGAGGCTTTTAAAACTTGCTCGTATGCGGGCAATGGTAAACTTTGTTCTATTAATTTTTCGCTGCTAGATTCACAGGCATCAAATAGTGTAAATAATGATTCAACGTCAGCATGTTCAAAGTTATAGGTTGACTGTTCTACTTCGTTTTGATGAAAGATATCACCATAGCTAATCGCGCCATCGTGACCATTTGACCAAATAATGTCATAAATACTATCAACACCTTGAATGTACATTGCTAGTCGTTCTAAGCCGTAGGTTATTTCTCCAGCTACCGGACGACATTCTAAGCCACCAACTTGTTGGAAATAGGTGAACTGTGTTACTTCCATGCCATTGAGCCAAACTTCCCAGCCTAGACCCCAGGCACCCAAGGTTGGTGACTCCCAGTTGTCTTCTACAAATCGGATATCGTGCACCAGTGGATCAAAGCCTAACATACTGAGTGATTCTAAATACAATTCTTGAATATTATCAGGCGACGGTTTTAGCAGCACCTGAAATTGGTAATAATGCTGCAATCGATTTGGATTTTTACCATAACGCCCATCTGTTGGTCGGCGTGATGGTTGAACATAGGCCGTGCGCCAAGGTTCAGGGCCGATTGCACGAATAAAAGTGGCAGGATGAAACGTACCCGCACCAACTTCCATATCATAGGGTTGCATAATTGTGCAGCCATTTTGAGCCCAGAAATTTTGCAGCGCAAATATCATGCCTTGAAATGTTGACGGATCAGACATTTGATTTTTATTGAATCTGTCTCTTTTTCGAACCAAGTTAGTACCTACTAATATTCAATGCTATTCAGAGAATCCTAAAGGCGAGCATTATAACCATGCTGGCTTGAGGTAAACAGGGATTTAATGACAAATGTTTACTGGATCACGTGAATAATTAACTGAAATGTTAAAAATAGTGTTAAATTAATCTAACATATTGATTTTTATAGTTTTCTATGACGTTATCAGCAATACCCTAATAGTTTTATGGCCAATTATACATTACACTATAATATATAGGTTCAAGTTTAGCGTGTGATGTGACGTTATACTAGATAGAGGTGACACTATGACGTCTATTATAGTTGATAGTACTACGGCTCAATGGCATAAATTGGTTTTAGAAGCACAACAGATAACCCAAAGCCCATTGAACGAAGATTTAGAAAGTTATCTGGTCTTTATGCTAATGCGAAATATCAATAATTCTGATATCAACTCTCGTGTTATGGCGCTTGAATACATTGAAAGTATTAACCGATCTGGCTCTGAACGTAAAATGCGACTGCGCGAAGTCGGCGATCAATGTTTGTTATTTTCAGGTTTATACCCACAACGAGCACAACGCCGACAAATGAAAGTTAAATATTATGTTGATTTAGGTCGAACTGCTTATTTGCAATTAGCCGACGATCTAAGCGCTAGCATGGCAAAACTTTACCAGCAATTATCAGATTCTTTTGTTTATATCGTGGATACATTGTTGGCGATTAGGAGCATGAGTCAACAATTTCACAATCGAGATGTCTTATTGGCGTTTGAACTGTGGCAAGATATTAATAGTCAACACAGTTTTCGTGTTTTGCAACAGTCATTGCCAAAAGACAGTGTTTTAGCAAAATCAATAAGATCAAACTCACAATTACATTAAATACTACGCGTGCCAAAATTTTCAATTTTATCAGTCGATGATGATGCATTCACTCAAGGCTTGATTAAAGAAATATTATCTAATGATTATGATATTTCTTTAGTTTCGTCAGGTGAAGACTGTTTGCTGTATATTGAACAACATATTCCTGATTTGATCTTACTCGATGTTTCTATGCCTCCGGGTATTAATGGTTTTGAAACGTGTCGACGTTTAAAAGAAAATGAAAAATTATTGAACATACCGGTGATATTTGTTTCGGGTCAATCGTCAGAGGTAGAACGTTTAGCCGGTTATGAATCAGGTGGCGTTGATTATTTATTAAAACCATTCGAAATTGAAAATCTGCGTGATAAAGTCCATTTAAATTTAGAACTTGCTCGACAAAATATTAAAAAACACAAGCTTGAACGAAGTTTATCAGACTCAAATCAATCTGCTATACATGCATTAAATTACAGCAATGATTTAATTTTGGTTATTCAATTTTATGAACACTGCCATAAATTTAATACTCAAGATATTATTGCACGACAAATCTTATCGATAACCACGGCACTGGGATTACGCACGGTCATTCAAATTAGAATGAATGACTCTAGTAAAGAATACAGTGATTTTGGAGTGGTGACACCGTTAGAGAGAGAAGTTATTTATGAAAATCATGCACTGGGTATGTTTTATCAACTACACAGTTATTTAATGGTAAATCATTCAAACATCTCCATTCTAATTAAAAATATGCCAGTACGAACGGATGCGGAACACGAAATAACCTACAGTAAATTACAAGAAACGCTGCGGGCACTGAACTATGCTGCTAATAAATGCGTTACAAAATTGATTAAAAAAAGCAGTCTACATGCCGATTTTGCATCAATCGAAAACAATGATTTAATTGATATTATGATTCTTAAATTACAAAATATTTTTGATGACTATCAAGCGAATACAATTAAGACATTGAAAGAAATAATTGAGGCACTCAATTCATTAAAACAAGAATCGTACTCTGAAACTGTTAAAGCTCAAGTTGCGGCAGTTATTAAAACGGCATTAAGCGAGACATCGGAGCTACAAAATCAAAAGCTAGATTTTCAAGTTATAAAAGAAGAGCTTGAAGATTTATTGGAAGTTATAGCGTAGTTAGCCATTCTTCATGAAACTGGGGCTATTATGATTTATCCTTTTTAAGTTCATACCATTCTAAATGATACTACTATACGATATGACTGTAGACAGTTATTGGTTTTTGTATTAATTTTCAAAGCCAAATTAAAGATTAAAAAACAGGATTGTTTCATGAGATTAATAGAAGTAGTTGTTGATGGTGGTCACATCGATACTATTAAAGGTATTGCAGAACAGCACGATATTATTGATTACTGGTCTGTTCAGGGTTATGAAGAAGAACGATGTATTGTACGGATGCTGGTTGAACCTGAAAAGCAGCAAATCGTATTAGACGCAGTACAAAATGCTGTTGTTGCATCGGATAATGCCAGAGTGGTTATTTTACCGGTTGAAGCCACATTACCACGACCAGAGCAGGATGCTAAAAGTGAGCAAGCCACAAAAATCGCGCGAACGCGTGAAGAGTTATACCAAAACATCCAAAATGGTGCACAATTAAATAGTAATTACTTACTAATGGTGGTGTTTTCGACTATCGTTGCTGCTATTGGATTGTTAGAAAATAATGTTGCTGTGATCATTGGAGCAATGGTGATTGCGCCACTACTCGGGCCAAACATTGCTTTATCGTTTGCCACCTCGATTGGCGATTCTCAATTAATTTGGAATTCATTTAAAACCAATGTCATTGGTATTTTAATCGCGTTATTAATTTCATTGGTCATTGGTTATTTATGGCAAATAGAAAATCCTACTACCGAAATTTTATCGCGAACAGTGGTTGGTTTGGATATTGTATTACTAGCACTGGCATCTGGTGCGGCTGCGGTATTGTCATTGACCTCGGGTGCTGCCAGTGCCTTGGTTGGCGTAATGGTTTCCGTAGCGTTACTGCCGCCAACCGTGACATTGGGATTAATGTTAGGCACGGGATTATGGGATTTAGCAATGGGTGCGGGTTTATTGTTATCCGTGAATATTGTATGCGTGAATTTATCGTCAAAAATGGTGTTTTTATTAAAGGGTGTTAAACCCCGTCGATGGTTAGAAAAACAAAAAGCCAAACAGTCTATGACGGTTTATATTACAGTATGGTTGATCGCGTTAATTTTATTGGTGGTGTTAATGAAACTGTATAAACAGATCACCATTTAATCTGAGCCACCTATAAACACCTTAAGTCGTTTTAGTAATGTGACCAATGTAATATTAAGGTCATGGTTTATCGTTATAGTAACGCTATAAGCTGTCTTGATATATCTTATTGGATAACAACACTATTGTATATTGGGTATATTAATAATATTTGTATCGTATTTAAAAAATTTATATGGTTTAAAATTTTATTGGTTTCGACAGTATTCAGGAAATTAAGTAAATTAATTTTCAATAGTGTGAAGCTAGCGGGATAGTTTGATAAATTCCACGGTTATAATCGCGCTTCACCAGTATGTGGAAATTATATTGAATGATAGAAATAGTGGATCAAAATGCTTTTTCAGCAGTAATGATTGCATTTGTCGAAAATGAGATTGCATTTGGCAATGAATATCGTGCAGTCGAAATGGAATCCTTAGGTCGAGCTTCATTGGGGATTGAATTTAAATTACCTTTGAAAACTAAATTGAATGAAGTATTGCAAACATTTGGTGTGAGTTCTCCTAATCACGATTCGGATCGAGGATTTCATGTGGTTAGTTTAAAATCCAACTACACAAATGCACGATCAGTGTATTTTCCATTAGATGAGAATAACATCGCGCAACAATCGATACTAACTTTGAGTAGTGTCAACTATGCCTTAGCACGACTCAAAAACAGTGAGTGGTATACCTTGGTTGCAAGTCAAGATCATAATAAAGCATTGATTACACAAACTGAAATGACGGACATTATCGCCACCACATTGGTTATAACCAACGCCTTACATGTTGGTTTTAGCTGGAATAGCAATTCTCAGCTTAGTTATCAATTTAATGATGACACGGTTGTTGAAATTAACTTTGATGCAAATGCCCTGCATTTTTATCACGAAAATAAACATTGTGTGAAACACACTGAACTTACTAATAACGTATAAAGCATATTCATCCTGATTAAGTTCTATTTTCAACACTTTATCTTTTTTCTACATTCCTCTTTTTAGCTTTGTCATAATTCATCATATTTGACCATTAATAATCACAATAGTGCTCTCGTAATGTCATATTTGTTATGTATTTTTAGTGTTAGTTATTTTAATAATTAGAGGCTATGACAAATGAGAGTACAACAAAGCATTCAAGTAAAAAATTTAAATCACGGTTTAATTGACACACAAAAACAACGTGTCGCAAAATTGTATAATATTTATTTAGAGGCGATGAAAGCGGCGTTCGATGAAGGAAATCGATACGTTACGGACACGATGAATAATGGTGATCATGACTTACAATCGGCGCTACGGGTTAGAAGTTATCATATTGATAAAGCCGCCAAAAAATACCAGGAATACACAATAGATTCGCTTGCTCAATTTTTTAATGTTAGCGCGAGTGAAATTAGAAATGCGACGGATGTGTTGAATACGATATAAATTTTATCACTAGTTACAACATTATTTCGTGTCAGTTTCTTATATTATGTCTAACATTAAAAAGTAATATTTATTTAAAATAGTGAAATGAGTCAATTAAGGAATATGTCTCACTTACTAAATAGATAACTTGCTATACTGCTTAAGTAATTTTATTTAGAGTGATTTCGTTGAAAGACTAAAGAAATAAAAGAAAGGTAGATTTCAGATTAGAAAAAGTTAGTACTAACTAGTTTCTTTATGATGTAAATCGAGTCATGGATGCTTTCTACGAATATTTTCAGCGTTTGATTATTTCATTAATGGACTACTTTTTTTACAACGATAAATGATCCAATTATTTTTTAAAAGCGTATGCTACGCAGCGGTGTTTTTACTATCAGTCGAAATACATGCTGCTAATTTTGGGGTTTATATTGCAGGTGGTTTTTGGTCCACTGAGTATTCTGGTTTTGTAACAGACAATAAAACGGTATCCAATAGCATAAATTTGCAAGATGATTTGCGTTTAAATGATTCATTGCAAAGTTTTTTTTACATTTATATTGAACAGAAAATTCCCTATGCACCAAATTATCGTCTTGGACGAACCAGTATCAGCACTAGCGGTAGCAGTACGTTAAATAAATCGCTGATATTTCAAGGTAGTAGTTACCAGATCAATGAACAAGTAACATCAAAATTAAATCTCGAGCATATCGAAGCCGTTTTATATTGGAAATTGTTCGAAACCAACTACCGTGTCGATTTGGGCTTTGCGATTAAGGATTTTAGTGGTGAAGTCAGTGTGCTGGGTGCAGTATCGGGAAAATCGAGTGTGTCACTCAGTGAGACCATACCACTGCTGTATGCTAGCTTTAAAACGCAATTACCACTCACTGCGTTAACCGTTGGAATGAACGGCAGTTTTCTGGTAATCGAAGATGCCGCATTGTCTGATATTATAGCGTTTGTTCGATATGAGACCGATTCCTATGTTGGCATTGAAGTAGGCTACCGAAATTTTCAATTGCGGTTAAATAGTACTGAGCTTAAAACTAATGTCAAAATTACGGGTCTGTATCTTAGTGGTTTTGTCTATTTTTAATTGTCAATTAATGTCACGTGTGATGATTTAATCAACAAATTGGCCGTGTTACTGGAGTTTAGTAACTTACCTTGTATGATGATGTGTGATTTTTTATACACGCTTGAGAACTGTTTATTATTGGTATAATATTTTATTACAAAATTATCATTATTATTGGATTTACCGGTATTAGTAAATTCTGCTATGTACCGCATATTCGGTATTTTACCGGTTTTATTTTGTTCAAAATGAGATAACGTCACATTAAGATTAAAAGTGTGTGGCATCATGTGTTGCGTTATCCAGCGTTGGCTGTCTTTTTCTGGCAGGTTTTTTATTACTAAATAATGAAATAAAAAGTTATTGTATATTTCATTCTTAACTTGCTGATAGCGTTGTTGGTTGTTTATAATTTTGTAAATCCCATCAACCAGTTTAGTTGGTAATTTTTCGACATCAAAGAATGATAACCGATCTTCGTTAATCCACTGCTGTTTTTTAATACTGTATTGTTGTATATTTTTTAACTGAACTCTTATCGTGTTATTTCTGAACTCTATATAAACGGTATAACGTATTTTCGCGCCAAAATTGGATTGGATTATAGTATCCGAAGTATAAACATTATTAACTATATCAATTTTTTTCGGATAAAT
>VAOX01000443.1_pt1 | contig 12009 bp, 11 predicted proteins | sample 3393891 | NCBI WGS metagenome assembly VAOX01 (sample SAMN08290429, study PRJNA428436) | hydrothermal vent metagenome | isolation source: Deep-sea hydrothermal vent chimney | place: Indian Ocean: Southwest Indian Ridge | depth 2822 m m | reverse complement strand
GCGTCTTCACCGAACGGGTGAATGGAGGTATTATATAATACACAATATTCTCAACCACTTAGCGCATTATTGCGCGGTCAACTGATTAATTTAGGTTTAAGTAACTATAGTTACTTAAAAAGCATTATTTTTCAAAGACGAACTAAAAAGTATTGATTTGCAATTATCTTTGCACTAACATCGAACCATATTAATATTCATGACTAAAGCTGCACCAGGAAACTGGACAAGGCAGGCCCATCTGTTGCGCGGCCTCAGGTAACAAACACTTTTCCTTGCGTTATCCGAAATATATCCGTCCAGATATATTCACACCAGATGCATCCGGTAAACTTCTATGCTTCACGCCTCGTTTTTTAATGGCATATAGATAATCAGATGCACTGCTTCAAAACTTTAACCGGTTAATAATTCAATTGAGGTGATCAATATGAGAATTTTTTTTCAGTACACTATTGTTGCAATGTTTTTAAGCTTTCCCCTGCATCTGAATGCCAGCGAGGTTAACGTTGGCCCCCACGACATTTCAATTAGCCCTTCCCCTGCAACCACTGGCGATTTTTTAACAGCGGAGATATCAGGGTTTCTTCCTACACCTCTCTTTACGCTTGACAGCCCTCCAGCCGTTAGCATTACCGGAAACACGATTGATATATCATTCTTTCTAAGCCCGCCCGGAGGCATTATCACTCAGGTACTCGACCCTTTCTCTTTTATTGTTGATATTGGAAAACTCGATGACGGATTTTATTCGCTTAACGCTAATTTCTATATTAACAAACAGTTCAGTACCCTGAAATACAAATTTGAAGTCGCGCCTGTGCCTTTGCCTGCCGCTGCGTGGCTTTTTCTTACGGGTATAATTTCGATGTTTTCCTTTTCCCGGCTAAAACGGAATGCGCCTTTAACCTGAATTGCCGTCAGTCGCATGAATACGACACTGCCAATAGTGCTTTATGGCTTAACCGCAATAAGGCACTCTCCAGTAGAACCCACCAGACAGGTTTCGCCATTTACCCAGATCGCATGGTCAAATACAGCCTGCTTTAAAACCGCTCCCTGCAACTGACTGCCCACCAGCTCTGCATATGATAAATTTGCAGATGTTAAGTCAGCCCCCTGCAAGTTTGCCTGGCGTAAGTTAGCGCCTTTCATATTCGTGTTTTGCAACTGCGCAGAGAGCAATATAGCCTGAGAAAGGTTCGCATAGGATAAATCAGATTTTTGCAACTGAGCCGCTGAAAGGTCTGCCGCCTGTAACATTGCACTGCGAAAATTTCCTCCCCGCAGGTCTTGTCCACGCAAAGCCTCGCCCTGCCTGTTGCATCCAGACCAGTTTATACCTGGCCGAGCCGAGGCGCTGCAATCTACCAGAGGCGTGTCATCGGTCGTATTACTGGCAATAAACACGCCAAGCAATGCGAGTACAATAAACCCGGCAACACTGTAGTAGAGTATCTGTATCTGAGGTTTTTTATGGTATTGATTAAGAACATCATCTCGCATCTGGCGATGCAACTGTATCAATTCGTCCTCTTCATCTCTTCGCTCAACACCCTCTCCTCCATTTTTTCTGGAATCGCCTACATCGGAATTATTTTTCAGGGAGCTTCGCTCATCTTCTCGAATGCGTGCCAGCATAAGCGCACGATCACCATGGGGGGTGCCCGCCTCTTTAACGACCTCTGGCACCATCGCTGGATAGTTTTTTATGGCAGACCAGTGAACTTTATCCTGACTTACCAGCATATCCTCAGTAATGCGCCCCAGCACCAGATAACGACCGATGAGTTTATTTGGAAATGGCCCCCGCACACTGTTTCCCAGCTTAATATACCAACGACCTTTGTTTGACATAACCTGTATCTTTTTCACACCGTATTGTAAATATATAGCAAATTTTTTATATTATGCACGGTTAATCTGTGTCTGTGCCTGCAATCCATCGCTTCGACTGTTCAAGCGCCTGATAATCAAAACACCTGATTTCAGCATCGATAAAATGCCCGCCCAGAGTTTCCACCAGGGTTTCAGCTAATGTGAGAATAGCAGAGTCTGTCACCAGCGCAATATGCCTGATTTTACGATGATGATCTTTTACAAATTTAAGGTGTGAAACAAAAGCTTCGAACGAGTCCCAGCCAGGAAACGATTCAGTATGAATGATCAGGCCATTTAGCTTACCTGCCCTTTCTATATATGGATCTATGGTAGATGCTGCTGCCTGAAAATCTCTTGCATCCAGTACACCTGTCGGCTCAATCATCGCGATTGAGTTTTCTTCATCCAGATTAATAATGAGCATATTTACCTCGTTTGTATCGGATAATCACTAGTTTAAAGTTCTGCAACTTCTGACTAACAACTTCCAGCTTAACTAATTTGGCTGTAACACATTAACACCGCCCATATAGGGCAGCAGAACCTCTGGTACTTTTATACTGCCATCTGCCTGCTGATAATTTTCCAGCACCGCTACCAGTGTACGGCCTATGGCCAGGCCAGAGCCATTGAGTGTGTGTAGCAGTTCCGGCTTTCCGGTTTCAGGGTTACGCCAGCGAGCACTCATGCGCCGTGCCTGAAAATCCTGCAAATTACTGCATGATGATATTTCCCGATAGGCCTGCTGGCCGGGTAACCAGACTTCCAGATCATAGGTTTTTGCTGAAGAAAAACCGGTATCGCCTGCACACAGTGTGAGCACTCGATAAGGTAATTGCAGTTTTTGCAATACCGCTTCTGCATGCCCGGTGAGCTCTTCCAGCGCCGCCCAGGAATCTTCTGGTTTTACCAGCATAACCATTTCAACTTTTTCAAACTGGTGCTGACGGATCATGCCTCGAGTATCACGTCCATAGGAACCCGCTTCGGATCTAAAACAGGGGGTATGCGTGGTCATTTTAACCGGCATGTCTTTGGCTTCAATAATTTCATTACGTGCAATATTGGTTACCGGTACTTCTGCTGTTGGTATCAGGTAGTAATCACTTTCTGTCTTCAACGCAAATAGATCTTCTTCAAATTTTGGCAGCTGCCCCGTACCCTTCAAACTCCGGGCGTTTACAACAAAGGGCACATAGACTTCTTTATAACCATGTTCCGCAGTATGTAAATCCAGCATAAACTGTATCAGAGCGCGGTGCATTCTCGCCATTTCACCCTGCATTACAACAAAGCGTGAACCGGTAATTTTTGCCGCCGTTTCAAAATCCAGCCAGTTGTTTGGTGCGCCCAGCTCAACATGATCTCTGGCTTTAAAGTCCAGGGCTGTTGGCTCGCCCCATTTTCTGACTTCAATATTATCATCTTCTGTTTTTCCCTCAGGCACCGATTCATCGAGTATATTGGGCATACCCATCATAATGTCATGAATCTGCGCCTGTATGCCATCGAGCTGTTTTTTAAGCGCTTCCAGCTCATCGCCCAGGCTCCCTACCTCGGCCAGCAGAGGTTTTATATCTTTACCCTGCGCTTTGGCTTTACCGATATTTCTAGATTTGGTATTACGCTCGTTCTGTAGTTCCTGGGTTTTTACCGACAGGTCTTTTCGCTGAGATTCCAGTTGATTAAAGTCTGCAACATCTAGCCTGTAACCATGTTTTGCTAATTGCTGCGCAACACGTTCTATATCGTTTCTTAATAGTTTTTGATCTAACATAACGTATTATTTTCTTTATTTTTTATATCTTTGCCGAAAGGTATCTTCGACATGATTATAATTAGTTAATTTCACACCATTGCCTTTGCCCATAGTGTACCGACCCACACAGCGATAATGCACACCACCACATTTAATAACACATTCAACAATGCCCGTTGAATTAAGCCCTGCTGCAATAAATCCACCGTGTCCCAGGAAAAAGTGGAAAACGTAGTTAGCGCACCTAGCACACCCACCACCAGACCCAGTTTAATATCCTGGGATACATTAAACTTTTCTACCAGCAGTATCGATAGAAAACCAATGGCCAGTGAACCCAGTACATTAACCGCTAATGTGCCATAGGGAAAACTTCGACCAAACCAGTTGTAAATACCCGATGAGATCGAATAACGAAGCACGGCACCCAGTGCACCGCCCATCGCAACAAAAAGCAGGGTTTTCAAATGGATACTTACTCAACGCTCACCGCAATAACTTTATCGGCTACATCTTTGTACTCAGCAATTTCATGGAAGTTCAGGTAACGATAAATATCATCAGCCATAGGCTCCAGGTGCTTTACTCTTTCCTGATACTCTGCTGCTGTCGGTATATACCCCAGTATACCCGCAACCGCACTCAGCTCTGCTGAGGCCAGATAAACATTTGCATCTTTACCCAAACGGTTCGGAAAATTGCGGGTTGAGGTGGACATCACCGTTGAACCATCCGCCACTCTAGCCTGGTTGCCCATACAGAGTGAACACCCTGGCATTTCAGTGCGCGCCCCGGCCCTGCCAAAGATACTGTAGTAACCCTCTTCTATTAACTGTCGCTCATCCATTTTGGTGGGCGGTGCTATCCACATGCGTGTGGGTATATTCATTGTGCCATCGAGCACTTTACCCGCTGCTCGGTAGTGACCAATGTTTGTCATGCAGGAACCAATAAAGACCTCATCAATTTTAGTACCGGCAACATCAGAGAGCAGTTTCACATCATCCGGGTCATTCGGACAGGCCAGAATGGGTTCTTTAATTTCATTTAAATCAATTTCAATAATCTCTGCATATTCGGCATCTGCATCCGGCTCAACAAGCTGCGGATCAGCCAGCCATGCCTGCATTGCATTGATGCGTCGTTGCAGTGTTCGCTGGTCTTCGTAGCCGTTGGCAATCATCCACTTTAGCAGGGTTACATTTGAATTTAGATACTCAATAATCGGTTCTTTGTTCAGACGCACCGAACAGCCATTAGCCGAACGCTCAGCAGAGGCATCTGACAGCTCAAATGCCTGCTCGACTTTCAGATCAGGCAGCCCTTCAATTTCCAGCACCCGGCCATTAAAGACATTTTTCTTGCCTTTTTTCTCAACGGTTAACAGGCCTTTCTGGATAGCCACATACGGAATCGCATTCACCAGATCACGCAATGTAACCCCCGGTTGCATCTCGCCTTTAAAGCGCACCAGTACCGATTCCGGCATATCCAGCGGCATCACACCAAGCGCAGCACCAAAGGCGACCAGCCCTGAACCCGCCGGAAAGCTGATTCCCATGGGGAAGCGGGTATGAGAGTCGCCACCTGTGCCCACGGTATCCGGCAAAATCATGCGATTTAACCATGAGTGAATAACACCATCACCGGGGCGCAGAGAAACACCGGTGCGGGTTTGCATAAAATCAGGCAGGCTATGCTGCAAATCAATATCTACGGGTTTTGGATAGGCAGCTGTGTGACAAAACGACTGCATCACCAGATCGGCGGAAAAGCCCAGACACGCCAGCTCTTTTAATTCATCACGGGTCATCGCGCCGGTCGTGTCCTGAGAACCTACCGTAGTCATCTTTGGTTCGCAATACGTACCTGGGCGAATGCCTTTCACACCACAGGCAAGACCCACCATTTTCTGCGCATGAGTAAAGCCTTTGCCGGTATCTTCGGGGTCTATCGGACGTAGAAACACCTCTGAAGTTTCCAGCCCCAGGTGCTCACGGGCACGTGCGGTTAAGCCCCGACCAATAATGAGCGGAATTCTGCCATTAGCTCGAACCTCATCCGGCATCGTTGTCGGTCTTAAATTAAATGTGCACACTTCGCTGCCATCTTCTGCCAGTATCACACCCTCTTTTGTGCGAATACGAATAACATCCCCTGTCTGCATTTTTTCTACATCACACTCAATGGGCAGTGCGCCAGAATCTTCTGCTGTATTAAAGAATATGGGGGCAATTTTCCCACCCAGTACCACGCCGCCTTCATGCTTGTTTGGCACAAATGGAATTTCCTCTCCCATATGCCAGAGCACTGAGTTAATGGCAGACTTACGTGATGAACCGGTACCTACAACATCACCCACATAAGCAATAGAATGGCCTTTCTTTTTAAGCTCAGCGATAACCTCAAGTGGACCCATGGCATTTTCTTCAGGCATTTTAGAGACCAGCATTGATTTTGCATGCAATGGGATATCCGGGCGACTCCAGGCTTCTGTGGCGGGAGACAGATCATCGGTATTGGTTTCACCCGGTACTTTATACACCGTCACCGTAATTTCTTCGGGCATTTCAGGCTTGCTGGTAAACCACTCAGCATCCGCCCAGGACTGAATCACCTGCTTTGCAAACGCATTGTTTCTGGCTTTTTCAGACATATCGTGAAAAGCATCATAAATCAGCAATGTATGAGACAGTGCTTTTACCGCCGTGGGCGCTGTAACCTCATCATCCAGGCAATCCATCAGGGGCTGAACATTATACCCCCCGAGCATGGTACCCAGTAGCTCTGTTGCAGTCTCACGAGAAATTAGATCACAGCACTCACCACCTTTGGCAATATCGGACAGAAATGCGGCTTTTACATACGCGGCCTGATCCACACCCGGGGGCACTCGATGCACCAGCAAATCCAGCAGCACCTGCGTGTCCTGACCCTGTGGATTTTTAATAACCTCTATTAATTCTGCCACCTGCTGGGCATTTAACGCCAGAGGCGGGAGATTTTCTGCTGCACGTTCTTCTGCATGTTTGTTATAGGCTTCGAGCACGTCGGGTTCCTTATAATTCGGATATTGTCAGTTAGATACATTACCTTGCTGGGCAGGCAGGTAAAACGTCACTATAAATTCTCTATCCACATATTATACAGACTGTGAGACGCAATTTCCCCTTTGATGTTTCCTCTTCTGCATTTCTCTTGCAATGTCCACACAGCAGATACACATAATAACTACTCATCAGAATATCATTATATTCAAATAACCAGACCATTATTATGCTATAATATGCCGCCTAATTATCACGATCACCGGATATCACAGCAAATATGAACTTTTCAGCGTTGTTTCCCTTCCTTAGCTGGTTCAGGCTTATTACCAGAGACAGCCTGAAAGCAGATATTTTAGCGGGGATAACAGGCGCTGTTATTGTACTGCCACAGGGCGTGGCATTCGCAACGATTGCAGGGCTTCCGCCGGAATACGGCCTGTATACTGCGATGGTTACACCCATTATCGCCGCTTTATTTGGTTCTTCTCACCACCTGGTCTCCGGCCCCACCACAGCCATTTCCATTGTTATTTTTTCTGCTGTTAGCCACCATGCAGAACCCGGTACTCAGGAATTTATATCCACCGCCCTCACCCTTACATTCCTTGCCGGGGTTTATCAGCTGGCTTTTGGTCTGGCTCGACTGGGGGCACTGGTTAATTTTGTTTCACACACCGTAGTAATTGGCTTTACAGCGGGTGCGGCAATACTGATTGCCACCAGTCAGATGAAACACATTCTGGGTATTGCCGTACCCAAAGGCGAGTCTTTTCTACACACCTGGATGGACATTTTTCGTGAAATTAACAATGCCAGCCCATATTTACTGCTCATTGCCATTGCGACACTTGCTACAGCGCTTTTAGTAAAAAAATTCTCACCTAAAATACCCAATTTACTGCTGGGCATGGTCGTGGGTAGCGTAATTGCATACCTGCTGAAAGACACCGCCGAGGGTATTGCTCTGGTGGGGGAAATACCGGGCCATCTGCCGCCGCTGTCATCCCCTGACTTTTCCCTGGAAACGATTCGCTCCCTGGCACCCGAGGCATTTGCTGTGGCATTACTGGGCTTAATTGAAGCGGTCTCCATTAGTCGTGCGGTTGCCACCCGATCGAATCAGCGAATTAATTCCAACCAGGAATTCATCGGCCAGGGCATGTCCAATTTATTCGGTAGTTTTTTCTCCAGTTACGCAGGGTCAGGCTCCTTTACCCGATCCGGAATTAACTATGAAGCAGGTGCCAGAACACCACTATCTGCAATTTTTGCGGCATTATTTTTGATGCTTATCGTATTGCTTATTGCACCATTAACAGCCTATTTGCCTGTTGCCGCAATGGGTGGCGTAATTTTACTGGTGGCTTATAACCTGATCGATTTTCATCACATTAAAATGATTCTCAGCAATTCTAAATCAGAATCTAGCATTTTAGTTGTAACCTTCCTTAGCACCCTGTTCCTGGAGCTTGAATTTGCAATTTACATGGGTGTATTACTCTCACTGGTATTCTTCCTGAAAAAAACATCGACACCCGAAATACCAACACTCTCCATAGATTTAGATGATAAAACCGGCAAACGCAGCTTTCTCAATATTCAGAAAAAACCATTAAAGCAATGTCCTCAGTTAAAAATTATTCGCATTGATATGTCTGTTTATTTCGGCTCTATAAGCCATGTTCAGGAACGCATTTCCCGAATTACTGAAAATGAGCACATCTATAATATTATGATCGATGCATCGAGAATAAACTTCATTGACCTTGCTGGCGCAGAAGCCCTGGTTTCAGAAAACAGTATTTTGAAAAAGCACGGTGGTGGGCTCTACTTTGTTGGCCTTAAATCTTCCGTATATGAATTTGTTGCAAAATCGTGCTTTGTTAAAAAAATAGGTGCTGATCATTTTTATGACTCAAAAAATTCAGCCATCCATGGCATTTATAAGAAATTGGACAGAGAAATTTGCGGCACCTGTCAGTCGCTAATTTTCAAAGAATGTAACGATTAAAGCCCTCAGCCTTTGAGCCCGGTATCATCCACTCCCAGGGTTCTGGATAACAGAGCAGATAACATGCTGCACATTCGCAATTCATCACCAATGATAAATACAGATCAAAGTACAGGGTTTTAAAACTCACCGTTAAAAAACTGCTAAAATCACTTACTGACACTGGTACAGACACAGCCCCCCCCCTGAGTTCACCCCTGTGAACTTGTCAACAAATTATTTAAAAACACCGTCAAACCCCTGCTTTTTATACTTTAGTGTACCCTAAGCCACTGCGATTCATGACAAATATCAGTACAGTTGAGCTAAATCAATGCAATAATAGTCAACCCTGATATGAGGACAACAAAATGCGTAACCCACTACTCCCCGGCCTGAAAGTTCTGGCTTTATCTACAGCCCTGCTGCCATTTTCTGCACAATCTGCTATTACCGACCTGTATAGCTTTCTGGGTGCATCTAACCAGAATGGCTCTGACCCTTCACTGGTAACGGATCCCAATGGCGTTATACCTACAGATGCAAGTGGATTTATGAAAATTCAGCTTGATGATGAAGCCAACACAATCAATATGCAGCTTTATGTATCTGGCATTGCACAAACTGATTTACTGAATTTTGGCCCTAACCAGTCACCAGTTCATCTACATAATTCAGCTGTAGCCGGTAATTTCGGCCCCATTGCAATTGACCCAACATATACAGCAACTGCTGCTAACTACGCAGATTTACCCCAGGTAGATGGCTTTAGCTTCAAACGTGATGATATCTCTATTTTGTTAGATGCCCAGGGTGGTGTAACACTGGGCATGCACCCTGGTGATGATGAAATTATAGCGGCTCTGAAATCAGGTAATATGTTTGTAGCGGTTCACACTAACCGACCTATTTTTACAAACACTGCACCTGGACGCCCTGATGGTTTTCCCTTTGTAGAAATTCGTGGCAACATCTATACATCTCCCGTGCCTGTGCCTGCCGCACTGCCTTTACTTGGATCGGGTTTAATTGCTCTGATTGCCGTTGCTCGTAGACGCGCTCGCGCTTAATACAGGTAACTCACCAGCGCATTACACCTGCATACAGGTTAATGTGCTGGCTTTTTTCAGGCTAAACCCGCTTTAATGTATTTTGATCCGTATGATGAAATATTTCTTTATCCACCGGAATCCATAACTGCGTGTCTTCTTTATAGCTAAATGTTCCATCATCATGGATATTCACATCCAGCAGATATTTCCTGGTTTTGTACGTTTCATTAAGAAATTTATTTGACAGGATTCCATATGTTTCAGAACCGGCTTCAGCAGACAAATGAAAACTTTTGCTGTTGGGTTCCACATCGCCACCCGCATTAATTAATACACCTCGTGGCACCATAAAGCAGCGTAGAACCTGTTTTTGATCTTTATCCCACAACCAGTAACCCACTTCTTCATGAAACGCCTCTTCTTCTAATAAACGCCATGCCACAGTAGAGTAACGTAGACCATAGAGTTTCTGTGGCCCATTATTAACCGGGCCTATCGGCTCAAATACCGCTCGCTCACGAAACTGAGTTGACGTTTCCCTGCTTTTAATTCTGGAAATATCAATCCCCTTATCACCTTCCCATATACCTGCCAGCGGTGCTAATGGCCCAATATTATGAATGATTTCGCTGTTCATCATTTATCTCCTCAGAAAAATGTCTCTGATCAAGTATAGCAAACACAGCTCTCCTCTCATACTGCCTGATTCAGCTCCAGCAAAAACTCAATTATCAGGGCAATAAAAAAGCCCGTATTTAGCGGACTTTTTTTATTCAAACAATGAGGCGCGCTTAAGCCTAGCTGTCTTTCTTCTTCATATAGTCTTCTACTGCGGCACTAATCGCATCCTCTGCCAGTACCGAGCAATGAATTTTAACCGGTGGCAATGCCAGTTCTTCCGCAATGTCCATATTTTTTATTTCTTTGGCTTCGTCCAGGGTTTTGCCCTTCATCCATTCTGTTACCAGCGAACTGGAAGCAATGGCAGAGCCACAACCATAGGTTTTAAATACGGCATTTTCTATCACACCATCATCGCTCACCTGAATCTGCAAACGCATAACATCGCCACAGGCAGGTGCACCCACCATACCTGTTCCAACATTTTTTGCGTCTTTATCTAATACACCAACATTTCGAGGGTTTTCGTAATGATCTAACACTTTTTCACTATATGCCATGGGATTCTCCTGGATATACTATTTCTTTATTTTTAAAACTGATTATTACAGAACGCCCGGTAAAAACAACCAGCAATAGCCTGATTTCACACATACACGCTCTATACACATAATTTGTCTGGACACATCTAAGCGCCCATTATCTCACATCTACATCTCTTTTTCAGATGATGGAAGGTTCTCTACGAATGCTGGCTTTGCTGCTGCTTCTGCTGCTGTAACACTTCTGCCTGACGACGTGCAAGAATAAATCGCCCATTAATTTTATCACGCTGAATGGCCAGCTCATGAATGCCGGGGCGATTAGCAAACTGCGCCAACGTAATGCCCGAGAGAAATTCATGCAGGCGTTGACTCAACTCTTCCCACAGCTCGTGGGTTAAACAGCGCACACCATCCTGACAATTTCCTTCATTATTACAAAGCGTTACATCAACTTTTTCATCAACAGCTGCAATAATCTGTGCAATATTAATCTCTTCAGCAGGCCGTGCAAGGCGATAGCCTCCACCCGGGCCTCGAACACCGTCTACAAGCTTATGCTTACGTAAGCGAGAAAACAGCTGCTCAAGATAGGACAGTGAAATCCCCTGACATTGCGATATATCTGCCAGCGTGACGGGGCCTGCATTATCATGTATTGCCAGATCCATCATCGCCGTTACGCCATAGCGGCCTTTAGTAGAAAGTTTCATAAATCACCCAATAATTCCTGACTATTATAGTAGGATATTGTCTTACCTGAGTGATTTAGTCAAGTATTATTTAACTGATCACGCCATAAAGAAGTTTTGATGGCTTAAATCCGGGAAAGTCAGCGGACAAATCAGCTGGAAAAGAAAGACGTGCAGGCCATTATGCCCTGGCCGTCTAATAGAGACGTGTTTTAGCATTACTAATGTAAGAGTTTTGCATTTGAGATAAGGCTTCTAACATCCGTTTAACCTGGATTAACCTAGATTAATCAGTTGAGCGCGAAAAAGATGTGCAAGTTATTGATTTGGATAGCGTAATGAAAAAATGTGAAGTCACCTTACTGGTGATAAGCACTTTTTTCATATCGCTATACGAACCAGGAAGTTGTGCAGATTTTCGT
>VAOX01030163.1_pt1 | contig 12021 bp, 9 predicted proteins | sample 3393891 | NCBI WGS metagenome assembly VAOX01 (sample SAMN08290429, study PRJNA428436) | hydrothermal vent metagenome | isolation source: Deep-sea hydrothermal vent chimney | place: Indian Ocean: Southwest Indian Ridge | depth 2822 m m | reverse complement strand
TTTTTTGTTATGATGAGAAAGTGGTAAAACAGGGCAAATAGTGCTAAATCGTATGATATTTAATTTGGTAAATTGTATGATGGCAGTGTGGTACTCCACAGTTGTCTCAGAAATAAACGCCATTAATACCTGGGCACTTCTGATGGTCAGGAAAATACTTTATATCTGCCATTTAATTGATATTCTCGGCAAAGACGACAACCCTGTAGCAGGCACTTTTTTTCCGGTATCAATATTTCGTTTATCAGCAAATCGCCTATTAAATGCTTGTGCTGATGTTTTTTAGACCTCCGGCATAATAGCGTCCGAGTCAACTCGCTCTATTGGTGTTTCATCTAAATTTGCCTTTTGAGCAGCTATTAGTCGCCTGTTATCATATGAAACTAATTGACCATTTATTTCCATTATTCTAACAGGTCCAGATTTATCCCAATTATCAAATTTGATGTCTTCAACATAATCTTTAATATTGCCATTTACTGTTCTTTGAGAAAAGTTTATTTTTTCTGGTTTTGCTTCTTTACACGCCAACCCAAAAGGATCAACCCATCCCGTAGGATTAGGCACATAAAGATAATTATTATTACCTCCCGCTAGCCCAATAGGGTCCTGATTAATAAACCGCCCACAATTCGGATCATAGTATCTAAATCGATTATAATGCAGCCCGGTTTCGGCATCAAAATACTGCCCCTGGAAGCGTAGATTATTCTCTATCTGGTTCTCATACGCAACGGCTAAATTACCATAGGCTTTAAAGCTTACGGCCCAGATAATATTGCCCTTCGCATCGGTGATCTCCTGCGGCGTGCCCAGGTGATCCAGGTGATAGTGGTAAATCTGCTGGTTTTCCACAAACGCCAGTGGTTTAAACGTCCCCGGCTCAAATAGATACAGCTTTTCCGATAGCCGTACATTATTCTTCTGTGTGCTTTCATACATGAGCACATCGTCCATCCAGAGAAAATGCGTAACTCCCGCCTCACTTGATTTGGCTATCCTGCGCCCCAGCGGGTCATAGACATAATGTATTCGCTGATTATTATGCCGCACTTCTTCCAGCTGGTTTAAGACATTATAACGATAATAGCTTTTTAACTCTTTATCTTTGCCTCGCGCCTGCGCAACACGATTCCCTCGGGCATCGTGCTGATAATGCGTATCCCCCTGAAAACTCACCCGATTGCCTTTTACTTCTGCCGTTTCCTGGCGTTGTTCCGGGGTGTGCATTGCCAGGATATTGCCCGCAGGATCGTGTACAAAACGTTCCGGGCCGGGGCCATCAACCTGTACCAACCGATCCAGGGCATCGTAATGATAATGTATGCTGCCTCGAATCTGATCGTCTATCTGACTGAGCTGACCCTGTTTATTGTAATGGTACTGGCGTTCACTGATGGCGCTGGTGGCAGTGGATACAGGCGCATCACTCTGGTGCTGCCGGCAGGTGCTCTGGCGCTGCAATCGCCCCTGGGGATCATAGCTGTGATCGGTGGTTAGTTGATTGTTGTGATTGCGCTGAGTCTCGTGGCCCATGGCATCCCGCTGAATTTGCGCCACGTGCTCGCCATTGTAGTTCAGGCCACTGAAGCGGCCTGCTTGATCAAACTCATAATCCAGTGTCGCGCCACTGGGCAAGGTGCTACCCGTACGCTGCCCCGCTTTATTATAGCGATGCTCAGTAATCTGTTTACCCTGATGGTCTTTTATCATGCGCCCCGCCGAATCATATTCCCATTGCAGCTGCTGGTGGGCATTTTTTGCATGGGTTAAATGGCCTAATGGGTCGTAGCTAAAGGTATTGAGCGGCTGGCGGGTGAGCTTATCGCTCTGCGTTAATAATCGACCCAGTGGATCACGCTGGTAGCTGATGTGATTCAGCAGCTCTTTGCCATCGGCACTGTAATCCGCGCTGTCGATGAGTTGCCCCGCAGGATTGTACTGGTAACGCTGTATTCGTCCATCAAAACCGGTTTCCTGTATCAGGCGCTCGCACAGGTCGTATTTAAGCTGATAGTGCTCGCCTTTTTCATTGCTCAGACTAATTAGATTGCGCTCACCATCGTAGTGGTAGTCCAGTGTTTGTTTGCTCGGATCAATTCTCCGCACCACCTGAGATAAACCGTTGTACCGGTACTCAGTCACTCGGCCGCTGCTGTCTTTGTGATGCGTGAGAAGGCCCAGCGGGTTGTAGGCAAATTGACTGACCTGCCCATCCGGGGCTTTAATCGCGGTGCAGTTATTACTGGCATCGTACTGGTATTTTGTAAGCTGTTTATCCGGCCAGCTAATCTGGCTAATCTGGCCTTCTGCATTGTGGCTGTAGCGGGTGTGCTGATCCAGTGGATTACGCATGGCAGTCAACCGCGCCCGATGATCCCAGGTATAGTGCCACTGGTTGCCGCCGGGATCGGTGATGCGACTCACCAGCCCCAGTTCATTGTATTCATAGTGGTGTGTTTCACTCAGCGGATTGCGTTGGCTAATCAACTGGCCGTGCCTGTTATATTTGCGCTGCCAGTTCTGGCCCAGGGCATCGGTGATCTGGGTAACCTGCTCCTGATAGCCGCGCATTAAGCGCTGCCGATTGCCTTCTTTGCTGGTGTAGCTGGCCAGCTGGTTGTTGTAATCGTAGGTAAAGTGCTCTTTGTGGCCCAGTGGGTCGGTGCAGGTGGTCAGATTACCCAGACTGTCATGCTGATAACGGGTTTCGCCGCCTTCTGCATCTTTGTGATAAACCGGCAGGCCCCGGTCATTAAACTGATAAAACGCTACACCGCCCCGGGTGTCGGTCATTTTGACGCGTTTGTTTTTTGTGTCCCACTGAAAACGGTAATCGTAGGTCGGTTGCTCGTTTATTTTATCGCCCCAGTTACGAATACAACGGGCTTTTGAGGTTTCGCTGTCCCATTGAAAATAAAAACTATAGCCGCTTTTCAGCTGGCGGCGAGTCAGCAGGTGGTTGTGGTAGGTGTAGTGTTCGGCGTTGCCAGAGGCATCGGTGGCGCGGCTCAGGTCTTCGTGCTGATCGTAGTGGTACTGCACGAGGGTTTTCTGCTGAAGGGTTTTATCGGTCTGTGTGTCGTTTATGTGCCATTGTACGCTCGACAGTAACCCCTGCTCGGTGTAGTACAGTTTCCAGGTATCGCCATAATCGGCACTAATGCGGTGCAGGCGACCTTCGTGGTAACTCAGGCGTTGCTGGTTTCCCTGCTCATTGCGAATTTCGGTGAGTTTCAGGATATTGGAGTTATTCTGAATATCAAAATAACGCTCGATTTTTGGTCCGGGTGTGGTGCTGGTAAGCTCGTAGGCTTTTGTGGACAGGCGCTTTAGCTTAAGTTTTTCAGCGCGGTTCTCGCTGGCCTGGCCAATGGGAGGCTGTTTAAACGGAATAACGCGGCCTTCTGCGTTATGTAGTTCGATTGCTGGTTCGGCAATGCGAAGGTATTCTGCAAAGGGATGAGTCCAGCCGTGACCCAGGCCAATGTTGTCGGGGTTGCTGCTGCGGTAGGTGCGTGCCCAGCTCAGGGGCAGTGGGCCGTCCAGTTCAAAATCCACCAGGGTGAGCAGTTCCTCACCGGTGATCAGGCTGATCGATGTCCCCCCTGTGCTGGTTTTTGAATCCTTCGGGCAAGGGCTGCCGCCTTTGGTGGTGCCGTTTTCGTTTGTGTTCTGGTCGTCCATGTCACTATCCCTGTCTGCGTTTTTAGCAGGTTAGCAGGATTTGTTTTTCGGTGCAACTAGCAGGTCTGGGCGAACAGGGGGGACGATTAAAAGTTTTATGCTTTTATTCCCTTTGTTAATTAGCATGAGTTTAAATTTTCTGACGTAGCTCTTTTATGACGGTTTGCGTTTCAGGGCGTTTTTTGCGCCAGATAAAAAAAGCTTCGGCGGCCTGCTCAACAAGCATACCCAGCCCATCATGTATGTTTGTTATACCCTGCTGAGCAGCCCATTGCATAAATACAGTGGGGTCGCCACCATACATCATGTCATAGGCACAGGCATTTGCATTAAAAAGTTTGTCGGGTAAGGGGGGGAGTTCTCCCGAGAGGCTGGCCGAGGTGCCATTGATAACCAGATCAAACTGCTGGCCTTTAAGCTCGTTAAAATCACAGGCTGAGATATTGCCAATGCCTGAAAAAATTTTAACCAGTTGTTGTGCCTTTGAGAGGGTGCGATTGGCGATTACAAGGCGCTCTGGTGCTTGAAGTAATAGCGGCTCGATTACGCCGCGCACCGCACCGCCGGCTCCCAGAACCAGGATGTTGCTGTTTTTGATGTTTTGCCGATGATTTTTTGTCAGGTCATTTAGCAGGCCCACGCCATCTGTTGTATCGCCGTGCAGATGATCCGGGCTTATAGTAAGTGTGTTAACCGCACCTGCTCGTTTTGCACGTGCTGATAATTGTGTGGCCAGCTCAAAGGCATCCAGTTTAAAGGGCACGGTAATGTTCAGCCCTTTGCCATTGTGCCGTTTGAAGGTTTCAATGAAGTCTCTGACGTGACCGATTTCAACTTCTTCAGCACTGTAGCTTAGTTGCTCATTCGTCTGTTGTGCAAAGGCGTTGTGAATAAAGGGCGATTTGCTGTGGAAAATCGGATTGCCGATAACCGCGTATTTATCCAGTGTGGGGGTTGTCATATCAGATTTTATTCCTGTAGCCAGCGAGCTGCATCTTTGGCAAAATAGGTGAGAATACCGTCGGCACCTGCGCGTTTAAAACACAGAAGAGACTCTAGCACACAGGCCTTTTCGTCGAGCCAGCCGTTTTGTGCAGCGGCTTTTATCATGGCGTACTCGCCGCTAACCTGATAGGCATAAGTGGGTACACCCAGTTCATTTTTCACTCGGCGAACGATGTCGAGATAAGGCATGCCGGGCTTTACCATGACCATATCAGCACCTTCTTCCAGATCAAGTGAAACTTCGCGAATGGCTTCATCTGAGTTGGCGGGGTCCATTTGATAGGTTAATTTATTGCCACCTTTTAAATTGTTGGTGGACCCCACCGCATCCCTGAAAGGCCCATAAAAACTGGATGCATATTTTGCAGAATAGGCGAGTATGCGGGTGTATATATAGCCGCTGGATTCCAGCGCTTCGCGGATTTGCCCGATGCGGCCATCCATCATATCCGATGGCCCAACGATGTCTGCGCCTGCCTGCGCATGGGATATGGCCTGCTTGCACAGTACTTCGGTTGTCTCATCGTTTAATACATAGCCGCTATCATCAATGAGGCCGTCCTGCCCATGGGTGGTGAAGGGGTCGAGTGCAACATCGGTCATTACGCCGAGTGTTGGGTGGGCTGCTTTAATGGCGCGTACCGCACGCTGGGCAAGGCCTTCCGGGTTAAAGGCTTCTTCGGCATCGAGTGATTTGGCGTTTTCTGCGATAACCGGGAATATCGCAATAACAGGAATTCCGAGGGTTACACACTCCTGTGCTTCGCGCACCAGCAAATCGATGCTTATGCGCTCAACGCCAGGCATGGAGGATACGCTCTGGCGTTGATTTTTACCTTCCAGTACAAATACGGGATAAATAAAATCGCTGGCGTTTAGCTGGTGCTCACGCATCAGACGTCGGCTAAAATCATCACGGCGCATACGACGCATACGTTGCCAGGGGAAATTGCTGTTATTGCTCACGTTAAAATCCTGTTATAGTTGGCGTTTTACTCGAGGGTGGACGTTGGCATCAGGCAAACGCAATTCTCGGGTTCTGGATCAGGTGAATATTTTACCTGTTGTCACACAATCTATACAGAGGAAATAAAATGTCAGGACAAATAACCCGCGTTTCCAGCCGTACAGCACTTCAGAAGTTGACTGGCAGTTTTATACTGGCGATGTTTATGTTGACTACGGGGGCTGTTGAGGCGGCTGAGTCAACTATTTACAAACAAACGGCTGATGCGTCAATGGAAAAAGTTTACCCTGCGGTGTATAAAGCGCTGGAAGATGCACGTTTTTTTGTAGTATTTGAGCCCAGAATTAGCAAGATGCTGAAGCGCTTTTCTGAAAAATGGGGCGATGATTATAATCAGAGCAAGCTCGACAGTATCCGCAGTATGGTATTTTGCAATGGCTGGTATGCAAACAAGGTGAGTAATGTCGATCCGGATATGCTGGGATTATGCCCTCTGCGTATCGGTTTGTATGAGAAACAGGGTAAAACTACGGTGGTTTTTGCAAGGCCCACAGTCATTGGTGCTCAGAGTGCAGCCAAATCCGTGCTGGAAGAAGTTGAAAATGAGGTTATCAGGGCAATAAAAGCGGGTATGGCATCGAGTAAAGATTAGCCAGCACCTGGTGGTGTAAATCTAACATTTTCGCTTTCGCCGCGATGCTATTTATGGATAAGCACTAGCTAACGGCGGTTTCTGATGTTAGTGTCTGTTTCCGAGACAAATGTTAGAATTTCGTGATTAATTTCAGGAACCACTGCTATAACATAGGCTCTAACTCGCTGGCCACTGTTGGCTAGATTTTATAAACCGTTTGGAGAATCATTATGAAAAAAATTACAACACTTTCACTGGCCGCGCTTTTTGCTGCATTTTTATCATTATCAGTGCAGGCAGCTGAAAACCCGTTCGGCATGTCTGATCTGCAAAAAAACACACAAACTGCAATGTCATCTGGCAAATGTGGTGATGGTAAATGTGGCGATGACAAGAAAGGCGCTGAGAAAAAGGATGGCAAATGTGGAGAAGGCAAGTGCGGTGGCGACAAGAAAGGCGCTGAGAAAAAGGACGGTAAGTGTGGTGAAGGCAAATGTGGTGAAGGCAAATGCGGTGGCGATAAGTAATTTAGTCGCGTAGCTTTAACGTTATACCAGCAAAAAGCCGACAGTCGCTGATTTGTCGGCTTTTTGCTGTCTGGTGTATTATGACGGCTGCAACGGCCAGCGGCTGGCTCAGACGCAGGATGCCCGGATCTGATTCTTAAATTAGACAAAAATTAACTGGTGAATAAGGTTGAGTCAGGCTATATTTTGTTATTGGAGAAGCTAAAAAAATGGTATTGCGAGTTGTGAAATGCCGCCTGGACGGTTTTAACATGCAAAGGTCTGCTAAACAGAAAAGTTGCCGAGCAGGCAGCTTGTGCCAGGTGGTTGTAAACTATAAGAATTTTGTGTGTTGCCGAGCTCTCCGATAGCTAAATGTTGTGGTCTTCAAAGGTATGTTTACGGGGCTGCAACTCATAAATAAAGGACAATCGTTTGTGTGTGCCCTGTTCTGATGTAAGAAAATGGATATATATGGTAAGCGCATATATTTACCTCTATCTGGCATTCTGTAGAGGCAGGCGGAGCAATTCGATGGTTATTAACAAGGTTTTATAAAAAATGGCAGTTGAAAGTGAGGTGCAACGTATCCTTCTGGTCGAAGAATCGGCGACCCTGAAGTATATAATGGAGAAGGCATTGCAAAAGCAGGGTCATGAGCTGGTGTCGCTGGATACCTTTAGTGCTACCCTGGATGTACTCAATGAGCAGGAAAGCGCATTTCATGCGGTGATAATTGGCTGGCCCAACTATGAGCAGCACCGGGATGCTGACCGACTTATTGAATTGATGGAGAGTGAGGCGTACAGGAAAACGCCTGTAATAGTGCTCTCGCACGATGCGGATATTGAGGTGCTCAACTGGATGAGTCGTCGCAGTTGTACCGCGCTGGTACCCTGGGAGAATTATCAGGAATCGATTGCGACACTGCAAAAACTTCTCGGGCCGGAAAATACAAAAAATAATGTTCTTGCTGTGCGCTCTTTTGAGTATCCGGTGCGCATTTTGTTTGTTGATGATTCTGTTAGTATCCGCCACTACTACCAACGATTATTAAACCGCAATGGCTATATTACCGAAACCGCTAGCTCGGTGCAGGAGGCTTTTGATAAGGCGGTTCAACAGCCGTTTGATCTGGCCATTATTGATTATTTTATGCCGGAAGAAAATGGTTACGTTTTATGTCAGAAATTAAGAGACGATGAGCGTACATCGAAAATTCGAGCATCGGTTATTACCGGTACTTACCTTGATGAGGTTATAAAGGACTGTTTGCAGGCCGGTGCCATTGAATGCATGTTTAAAAATGAGGCTGAAGAGCTGTTTTTGTCGCGTATCGCATCGATGAGCCGTTTTATAGAAGTGCAAAAGCACATAGAAGCGGAGCGTGAACGCCTTGAGAGCATTCTGGAATCGGTGGGCGAGGGTGTGTATGGGGTTGATAATGATGGCCTTGTTACATTTGTGAATCCGGCGGCTTTAGCCATTGTGGGCAAAACGGATGCTTCGCAGGTAACGGGTGAGAAAGCCAGAGATGCGTTTCATTATAGTACGGCAGATGATGTATTAAAGCATGATCGACTTTATCGTGCATACGGTACAAGCATAGAGCTGAGGTCGTGGGAAACGTCATTTAAGCATCAGTCTGGAAAATCCGTACCGGTTGAGTGTACGGTTTATCCGTTAAATATTAACGGCCGCCAGGAAGGCTCGGTTATTGCGTTTCGGGATATATCTGAGCGTAAAATGCTGGAAGAAAAAATGCACTGGCAGGCAACCCATGATCATTTAACGCGCTTATGTAATAGGCGTTATTTTGAAGATCAGCTGGAGTCTGAGGTAAACCGGGTGCAGTGCGGTGAAAGTATGAGTGCGCTGGTATACCTTGACCTTGATCGGTTTAAATATATAAATGATACGGCAGGCCATGATGCGGGTGATAAATTACTGATTGAAATTGCTCGGTTACTGGCGCAAAAAATACGTGCAAATGATGTACTGGCACGTCTGGGGGGAGATGAGTTTGCTATTATTTTAAAAGGTGTTGATGAAGAGTCAGCGATGATAATGACAGAAACCTATCGTATGGTGCTTGAAAAATGTAATTTTGCTTATCGAGGTGAGAGCCATAATGTACACGCAAGTTTTGGTGTGGCGTTAATGGATATTCCTGAGATGACATCGGGGGATGTGCTGGCAAATGCCGATATTGCATGCCATATTGCAAAACGCAGTGGACGCAATCAGTCCCATTTGTATGAACAGAGCAATGATGAAAAAAATGTGATGGGCAGTGAGTTGGGCTGGTCACAACGCTTGCGTGATGCAATGGAGAAGGATAAATTTATTCTGAATTTCCAGCCGATTCTGGATTTAAACCTGGTTAACCTCAATGAATTACCAGCAGAGGACGGTGCCATATGGGATCACTACACAGAAGATAAATCCAATAGCCTGCATTATGAAGTATTATTGCGTATGCAGGGTGATGATGGCGTGGTTTATTTTCCGGACTCTTTTATACCTACGGCTGAGCGGTTTAATTTAATGCGCGAAGTTGATATGTGGGTGATTAACAAGGCGCTTTTAGTACTTTCCAGCTTGCAGGAAGAGAGAGAAAACATTGTGTTTTCTATCAATCTGTCGGGTCATACCCTAAATGCAGAAAACAGCCTGTTTAAAATAAAAGCCATGCTAAAAAAACACGCGGTTAATCCTCAGTCATTAATATTTGAGGTCACAGAGACCTGCGCCATTGCAAATTTTGAATCTGCCAGTCAGTTTATTGATGAAATGAAATGGCTGGGGTGTCGTTTCTCACTGGATGATTTTGGTTCAGGGTTCTGCTCATTTTCGCAGTTAAAGTGCCTGCCGGCAGATTATGTCAAAATCGACGGGCAATTTGTTAAAGACATGGCCAGAGGGTCGATTGATCGAGCCATTGTTACGGCTATGAATGATGTGGCTCACTCGCTGGGACGTTATACTGTGGCGGAGTATGTTGAAAGCCCTGAAATACTGAGGCTGTTAAAAATCTGTGGTGTCGATCATGTTCAGGGTAACTATGTGTCGGTGCCAAGGGATTTGCTGGAGAAGCTCTGAGTTTGAGCGTTCTCCAGATTTTTTCAGGTAATCCCTCACTAATAATATTTTGGCCAGTTTGCAGGCAACCATTTAGCTCTGCGGCTTAAGGACATCTCTATTAACCTAGATTAATCCTAAATTAATCAGTTGGGCGCGAAAAAGATGTGCATACTTTCGTGACTCAACTGATTTTTCTAGGATTAATTGAACCACAGAAACTATAACCCGCAAGGCTATAAAATTGATAATACAGCCAGCAGCAGTGTGGTTTTTCGGATAAACAGGTGATGTTGCCTATTCGCTAATAATTTCAACTTTCTGAATAATAATGTCCTCTACAGGTACATCGCCAGAAAACGCGCCTCGGCCAGCCGTTTTAGCTTTATTCAGTGTTTTCACAACATCCATACCTTTCGTTACTTTTCCAAACACAGTATAACCCCAGCCGCGCATGTTTTTTTGTGTGTGGTTAAGAAACTTGTTGTTGGCGGTATTAATAAAAAACTGTGATGTGGCTGAGTGTGGGTCGCCAGTGCGTGCCATGGCGAGCGTGCCAGCTTCGTTTTTCAGGCCATTGTCGGCTTCATTTTTAACCGGTGCGTGGGTTTTTTTGCGTTTCAGGTCTTTGGTGAAGCCGCCGCCCTGGATCATAAAGTCTTTAATAATACGATGGAAAATTGTGTTATTGTAGGAGCCGTCTTTAACGTATGAGAGAAAGTTTTTCACTGTTTCCGGCGCTTTGTCCTGCCTAAGTGTAACTTCAATATTGCCTTTACTGGTGGCAATGCGCACCTGTGGGTTGCTGGCAAGTGTGCTAAAAGAGAGTGTTAGCAGGCTGAGTGTTAATAATAAATTTTTAAGCATTTTTTTACCTTTAATCGGGGCTTAAGTCTGTCTGGCCTAAGCGTTTTCTGGTTCTATTATTTTCATAAATAAAGTAATTATTTCATCAACGAGGGTTTCTACCGGCGTGTCATTAAACCGATCGGAAGGCTGCATGCATTTTAGCAGAAGCACTTCGCGAATGATGCCCTGGTACATTAGTGCGGAGGCCGGGCCGTTAATTTTTTTTATTCTACCCTGGGACTGCAACTCTGTCAGATTAAATTCGATATAATCTGTAAAACTCTTCCAGCGGTTTAAAAAAAATGCCTGGCTGGCTTCTGAGCCTTCAAGCTGAGAATGCATTTCCATTTTAAGCATGTCCGGGTGGTTCATTATACTGTTTACAAATACACGGGTCATGCCCCGTAGAACCTGCTCGAAGCTGGTGTCATCAGCGACAACGGCCTCGACATAGGACTCTCGTGTGGCAGAAAATTCCTGTAACACAGACTGATAAAGCGCTTCTTTAGATTCAAAATGGCGATAGAGAATGGCGGGGCTTACCCCAACTTTATTGACTATCTCGTCAATAGACACTCCGTGGAATCCACTGCGAGCAAATAGTCGTTTGGCGACTTCAATGATAGAGGCGCGGCGGTCTTTTGCTGAGAGGCGTTTTGCCAAGTGTTATCCAGTCTGGTTTTGAGTGGGAAACAGGGCGCTCTGTGGAAGGTTCTGCGCCCATCTATGCCTGCATGAGTTCCTGATGCGGCTAGCTCAGTAAACTGGCAGGAACACCTCTATTAGCTAAAAGGAGTGGCTAATAGAGGTGCTGATTATCAGGTCAGTTATGACTTTTTAATCATGAACTCAAAAGCGCCATCGGCTTCAGCGCTAGACAGTAGTTCATTGCCTGTTTGCTTGCAGAATGCTTCAAAGTCTTTAACAGAACCCGGATCAGTGGCAACAATTTTCAAAACCTGGCCAGCAGTCAGGCCATTAATGGCTTTCTTGGCACGTAAAATAGGTAGTGGGCAGTTAAGGCCTTTTGCATCTAGTTCAGCATCAAAGCTCATGGGAATCTCCTCAAAAAATATGGATTAGGTTAGTATATTAATTAAACGATCTGTGGAAACAACCTGTGGATCAGGTGGTCAAACAAGTTAGTGATCGTTCACTTACAATAACCCTCAGCGTTATTCTTGTCAATATATAAACCTAGAAAAATCAGTTGAGTCACGAAAGTATGCACAACTTCCTGGTTCGTATAGCTATATGAAAAAAGTGCTCATCACCAATAAGGTGACTTCACA
>VAOX01035221.1_pt1 | contig 12038 bp, 5 predicted proteins | sample 3393891 | NCBI WGS metagenome assembly VAOX01 (sample SAMN08290429, study PRJNA428436) | hydrothermal vent metagenome | isolation source: Deep-sea hydrothermal vent chimney | place: Indian Ocean: Southwest Indian Ridge | depth 2822 m m | reverse complement strand
TCATATCATTGTGCCATTTATAGAGTCGGTTGGTAATAAAGTTAATATGATGGAGACGGTGTTAAATGTTCCTTCGCAAGAAGTCATTACTCGAGATAATGCGATGGTCACAGTTGATGGCGTCGTGTTTTATCAAGTATTGGATGCTGCACAGGCATCATACGAAGTTAATAACCTAACCTATGCCATATTAAACCTAACGATGACTAATATTCGAACGGTCATGGGTTCAATGGATCTTGATGAGCTTCTTTCCAAGCGTGATAAAATAAATGCTCAGCTTCTGGGCGTGGTTGATGAAGCGACTACTCCATGGGGAGTTAAGGTCACTCGTATTGAAATTAAGGATATTAGTCCACCGCGCGATCTGGTTGATTCAATGGCGAATCAAATGAAAGCAGAGCGAGATAAGCGAGCAACTATTCTAGTGGCAGAAGGCCAAAAGGCATCTGAAATATTGCAAGCGGATGGCGAGAAACAGGCAGCAATTCTTGATGCCGAAGGCCGCAGAGAGGCAGCATTCCGGGATGCCGAAGCTCGTGAACGATTGGCAGAAGCGGAAGCGAAAGCGACTCAAATGGTCTCGGTTGCAATCGCTGATGGTAATGTGCAGGCGATTAACTATTTCGTAGCAACGAAGTATGTTGAAGCTTTAAAAGAGATTGCCACAGCGCCTAATCAAAAATTGATATTAATGCCGCTGGAGGCATCAAGTGTGATTGGTTCAATTGCAGGTATTGCTGAAGTAGCTAAGGAAGCTTTTTCTAAAGATAAATAGTCAGAAACAGGTCTCATTTATTGCTACGCTTGATTAAGCGCTGTTTGTTTTTATTAACAATAAGTGCTTAGTCTTTTGGTAATACTTGGGGCGCTCCTGAAATTTTAGACACTCTAATCAAAAGGAAAACTATGAGTTATTGGCATTGGTTTGCATTAGCAGGGATTTTGTTGGCGCTTGAAATGGTTGTGCCAGGAGCGTTCTTTTTATGGGTTGCTATAGCCGCGGCTCTTACTGCGGTATTGTTGCTTATTTTTACGAGTATGATTGCGCAAGTTCAAGTCAGTATGTTTGCCTTATTGTCCATCGTGAGTCTAATTATTTGGTGGAAATGGTATCGTAATCCTATTGCGGCTGATCAGCCCAATCTTAATCGTCGTGGAGAGCAATATGTAGGCCGTACTTTTACGCTTGATGAGCCTGTAGTGAATAATTTTGGCAAGATTCGAGTTGACGATTCTTTCTGGAAAATTCAAGGTAATGATTGTGACAAGGGTGCTGTAGTGAGAGTGATTGGTGTTGATGGTGTTGTGCTGCAAATTGAATTAGTTAGCCAGTAAGTCGAACTAATTAGTCGCAAGGAATTCTTGAGCAGGGTCTGACTTTATTGCTTTTTATGGGGTCGGATTCGATGGCTTTTTAATGCAATCGAGCCTGATCCCCTAAAAAGTCAAATATTGGCAATCAGTTGATAACGCGCCCATAAATACCCCTCTTTTCTATTTAATAATCAATATTATGTGGTCATTAATGTTCTTTAAGTAAGTTTTGTTGTCTGGTTCTGAATATATTTCCCGCATTTTTTCGTGTAGAATTCGCAGCTTATACTAGTTAGTGAAAGGTTGTGGTGCCCGCATGAGTCAGTCTCGAATTGAATTATTTAAGCAATGTATGAAAGAGCGTATTTTATTGCTCGATGGTGCCATGGGCACAATGATTCAAGGATATAAGCTCACAGAAGAAGATTATCGTGGTGAGCGATTTGCTAATCACAGCTGCGATGTGCAGGGCAATAATGATATGTTGGTTATTTCGCGCCCTGAAGTGATAAAAGAAATTCACGCTGCCTATTATGCTGCTGGCTCTGATATCGTGGAAACTAATACCTTTAGTTCCAATAGCATTTCCATGGCTGATTACGCTATGGAGGAGTATGTTTACGAGTTAAATTTTGAGGCAGCAAAAATAGCACGCGAAATCGCAGATCAATTTACAGAACAAACAGGCGTTCCCCGATTTGTTGCAGGAGTGCTTGGCCCCACAAACCGTACTGCAGCAATGTCACAAGATGTTAATAGCCCTGGTGCACGAACTGTAACCTTTGATCAATTGGTTGAAACCTATACCGTGGCGACCAATGGATTACTTAAAGGCGGAGCGGATGTACTGCTGATCGAAACCATCTTTGATACTCTGAATGCCAAAGCAGCGGTGTTTGCGGTTAAGAAGTACTTTGAAGACAATGACGTTGAATACCCGATTATGATATCGGGCACGATCACTGATGCATCACAGCGTACGTTAATCGGGCAAACAGCCGAAGCTTTTTGGAACTCGTTGCGTCATGCCGAGCCCATTAGTATTGGATTTAACTGTGCTTTGGGGCCAGATGAAATGCGTCAGTACGTCGAAGAATTATCCAATATTGCTGACACGCATGTGAGCACCCACCCTAATGCTGGTTTGCCTAATGCCTTTGGTGAATATGATTTGGAAGCTGATGAAATGGCAGGCCATATTAAGGAATGGGCCGAAAGTGGTTTTCTGAATATAGTGGGAGGTTGTTGTGGTACTTCTCCTGAGCATATTAAAGCGATGGCAGCAGTCATTAAAAACTGTAAACCTCGTCCCACTCCCGCACATGATTTTACATTGAGATTAAGTGGGCAAGAGCCGCTTAACCTGGATGATAACTCTCTATTTATGAATATTGGTGAGCGCACTAATGTCACGGGCTCCGCACGATTCAAGCGATTGATTCTTGAAGGTGATTTTGATGAAGCTCTTAATGTGGCTCGTCAGCAAGTTGAAAATGGTGCCCAGGTAATCGATATCAATATGGATGAAGGGATGCTTGATGGCGAACAAGCGATGGTCGAGTTTCTACATTTATGTGTTGCAGAGCCTGATATAGCGCGTGTTCCTTTTATGATTGACTCTTCGAAGTGGTCAATTATAGAGGCTGGACTTAAATGTATACCGGGCAAAGGGATTGTTAATTCTATTAGTCTTAAAGAAGGTAAAGAAAAATTTGTTCGTGAAGCGAAGCTGGTTCGTCGTTACGGCGCGGCTGTAATCGTAATGGCTTTTGATGAAAAAGGGCAAGCAGACTCCCTGGATCGTCGTATCGAAATTTGTAGCAAGGCTTATAAAATATTAACGGAAGAAGTTAATTTTCCTGCGGAAGATATTATTTTTGACCCCAATATATTTGCAATTGCTACAGGTATTGAAGATCATAATAATTATGGTGTTGATTTTATTCAGGGGACTGAATGGATCAAGAAGAATCTTCCGCATGCGCGTGTCTCGGGTGGTGTCTCTAACGTATCTTTTTCGTTCCGCGGCAATAACGTCGTTCGAGAAGCGATACATGCCGTGTTCTTATATTATACCGTTAAAGTCGGAATGGATATGGGAATAGTGAATGCCGGGCAGTTAGCCGTGTATGACGATATCCCTGAAAAGTTACGAAATGCTGTCGAAGATGTGGTTTTAAATAAAAGTAGTAATGCCACTGAAGCTCTGCTTGATGTCGCACAGAATTATGTTGGTGAGGCTTTAAAAACGAATAATAAGGAAGACTTAAGTTGGCGTGAATTGCCAGTCAGTAAGCGCATAGAGCATGCGTTAGTAAAAGGAGTCGATACCTATATTATCGAAGATGCAGAAGATGCGCGGTTACAGGCCACATTGCCAGTGGAAGTAATTGAAGGCCCGTTAATGGATGGAATGAATGTTGTGGGTGATTTATTTGGTGCAGGAAAAATGTTCTTGCCTCAGGTTGTTAAGAGTGCGCGCGTAATGAAAAAGGCGGTTGCTTATTTGGTACCTTTTATTGAAGAAGGCAAGGAAGGTGCTACAAGTAGTAATGGAAAGATCTTGATGGCTACGGTCAAGGGCGATGTGCATGATATTGGAAAAAATATTGTTGGTGTGGTATTGCAGTGTAATAATTTTGAAGTCATTGATTTAGGGGTAATGGTGCCGGCGAAAGATATTATGGATGCTGCAAGAAAAGAGAAAGTCGATATCATTGGTCTAAGTGGCTTAATTACACCATCGCTGGATGAAATGGTACATATTGGAAAAGAGATGCAACGTCTTGATTTTAATATTCCGTTATTGATTGGCGGAGCTACTACCTCAAAAGCACATACCGCTGTTAAAGTAGAGCCAGGTTACAAGGCAGGGATAACGGTATGGGTGAAAGATGCCTCGCGGGCAGTTGGCGTGGTGCAAACGCTTATTGGGGGTGGAGCAGCTAAGTACGGTGAAGAATTGCGACGCGAATATTCAGACGTACGTCAGCGATATACTAATAAACAGAAAAAAATTAAGTGGCTGACGAGTGAAGAGTCTAATTTGAATGCGACCAAAATTGACTGGACCGGTTTTGAGCCGACTGTCCCAGAGACTCTTGGAGTTAAGGTGTTGAGTCATTATTCGTTAGAAGAAATTAGAGAATATATTGATTGGACACCATTTTTTCATACCTGGGAGCTTCGCGGGAGCTACCCTAAAATATTTTCCGATCCGGATAAAGGCGAAGTTGCCAAGGAGCTCTTCGAAAAAGCCAATGAGATGCTGGATCAAATAATTAATGAGAAATGGTTGGAAGCAAAAGCCGTATTTGGATTTTTTCCAGCAAATCGAGTTGGGCCAAATACTGTAGAGATCTATCAAACAGACGACTCTAAAGAACCACGAATGCGTCTGGAATTTTTAAGGCAACAGGTACAAAAACCTGACTCGAAACCTAATCGTTCTCTGAGTGACTATATTGCACCAAAAGAAACGGGAATTCAGGACTATATGGGAGCCTTTGCAGTGACTACTGGTTTGGGAATCGAGGAGCATCTTAAGCGTTTTGATGATGCTCATGAACTGGATAATTCAATTATGCTGAAGGCATTAGCTGATCGTCTTGCAGAGGCTTTTGCGGAGTGCTTACATGAACAGGTACGCAAGCAGTGGTGGGGTTACGGCAAACAGGAAAAATTAAGTAACGACGATTTGATTCATGAGCGTTATCTTGGCATTAGGCCTGCGCCGGGATATCCTGCGTGCCCGGATCATACTGAAAAGTCTAAGCTTTGGGAATTATTAGATGCGGATAAAAATGCAGGTATTGTATTAACAGAGAGTTATGCAATGTTACCTGCAGCGGCAGTAAGTGGTTGGTATTTCGCACATCCACAAGCCTCTTATTTTGCGGTAGGCTCGATTAATCGTGATCAGGTAGCGGAATATGCTAACAATAAAAATCAAACGTTAGCAAAAACGGAAAGATGGTTGTCACCCAATTTGGGCTACGATCCGGATGACTAAGTATGGTTACATCGAGGTCAGTGATTCTTATCATGTGATTGCTGTACGGATTTTAATATTAGCATGCAGTAGTGTTTCGGTATAATATCGTGGTATCACCTTTTAGCTTAAGCTGAACAGCGGAAAATACAATGTCAGATAAAAAGAGTTCTCCTCAACATTCACCATTGGTACGATTTTTACGAGTGAGTGATTATGATGCGCTTGAGTTAGTCTTTGTCGAGCTAGCAGAGTCTGATCATACTGAAGTGCGATTTATAGAGAAGATTCTAGATAAATGGAAAGAAGAGCAGGCTATTGCTAATTTGTTGTTCTACCCTGTCTTGATACCAGAGTCTATTCGTTTTGATACTATTATCAAAGCGCTGACCTGTGATGATGCACCTTACTACGTCTTAGCGGCAGTTGTGGGTTTGCAAACACTTAAAGCGAGTCAATGGACTGAAGAACAACGTAATAGAATAGGCGAAAGACTCATTTCAATTACGGCGCAAGATGTAGAACTTATCGCAGCTCGCGCTTCTATAACGGTTTGGGAGTATCTTGAGGGGTTAGGGGATGCACCGCTATTAATGATTTATCCTGTGGCAACAGCAACGGCTAATCGAAATATTATGGCCTACGCACTGACTCGATTTGCAGACAGTAGCAAAAAGAAATTCAAACAAAATTTAAAATCAATGGATATAAAATGGGGAGTACGTCGAAAATTTGTTAAGCGGTTTAAGCGTTATTTACGAGGCAAGCGAAATGGGCGGGCAGTGTTTATGCAGGCGCCACAATATATCGATATTCCCAGCTTGGCAGATATCGATCAAAGAGCTTATGTTGAAATTTGATGGGCTACTTAGCTAAAGGTTCGTTACTTAAGAATTTTGTGTTCACAGAAAGACAGTTGTAAATATGTCGCCTATTCGTTTTCTATTTTTTATAATTCTCTCTTTACTGTTAATTTATATTCCATTTTTTAAAATATTAGGGACTCCTTTTGTATGGTTGGAGGCTTATCTGCATGAGATAAGCCACGGCTTGGTTGCGGTATTGAGCGGTGGAAAAGTCGTTAGTATTACGATCACTTTTGATGGCGACGGATTGTGTCGTTATATTGCCAGTCAACCACAAGCAGTCGTATTTTTTGGTTATGCCGGGGCCACTATTTGGGGAGCGATAATTTATTCTGGCGCGTTGAGCTCAGTGCGCGTTGCACATCGAATTGCATTGGCTATGGTGTTATTGCTAATGGTGACGGGGGTTCTATGGATGAAGCCTGAACTGGAAAGTTGGGCTATTCTGGTGGTCATGATTTCTATCATATTTTTCCCGTTGTGGTTTGTGCGCTACCACACCGTTCAGCATTTTGTACAATTTGTCGGGATATTTATTATGGTTAGCAATATCCAGTCTATTTTGAAGCTGTTTGAAATTGTTAATCGGGGGGATCACGAAAAATTGGCAGCGCTCACGGATGTGTCGACAACAGTCTGGATCTGGAGTTGGCTGATATTTAGTGTTGTTGTTTTGTTATTTTTTGCCGCGATGTCTTTTCGTTCTCGCCGATAAATGCGGGCAACTGTAAACCTTTACTTATCCATATTAAAAGTACAGAATTTAGTCTTAAAATGGCTGGTTTTTAAATTTTTGTAGAAAATAATTCCTCTAGCAGTGTCCGTTAAGCCCACAATTGTAGTATCATTGATCAAATAATATAAATAATATTCAACATTTGTTGGCCGGAAATATACAAAATGGAACTTGAACGTTTTCAATGCCCTAGCTGTGAAGTGTCATCCCAAGATCCTGGTGATTGCGATGATTGTGAAACAAAACTGATCAAGGCAAGCCGTTGTGCATGGTGTGTTCAGTGGAGCGATACTAACGATTACTGCTCTCATTGTGGAAGTGTGATTGTCCCTAATGAAAATTTCTATGCAGCACGTGTATTAAAAGGAAAGGGCGTTAATCAGTTGTCAATAAGTCTGGACCTGGATAAGCTCGATCAGGCACAGTTGGTTTTATATCGGCAACAGTTTGAAGTACAAAAAGCTATTGTAGAACAAATACTCGATGCAGTAGAGATGTGTCAAAGTTTATTGTTTTTTGATAGTTATAGTGATGAGTTTTCACGTCGCTTGATTAAGTCACTACCCCTCTCAGAAACTGATATAAGCAAGTATCAAAGAGTATTTAATAAGCTCTCTTCGATTCATAGTGAGCGGTTAGTTCAGCTTGCTGCCACCAATGAATGTCCCGACTTAATGCAAATAGCAGTGTTGGCGTTAGTTCGTTGCACAGATTTACTAATGGACTCTTCACAAGCCAGAGTTTGGTATGAGCAAGTGACCGAGTTTGCAGCGGGTGATTCAGAGTACGTATTCGAAGCGCTCATTTCTCTCGGACACTGGCGTACACAGCTGGCGCCTTTTTTCATTGAGCAATATAGCGATGAATGTGGTCGAAAAATATATAACGCCAGTTATACAAAATTACACACCGCGGATGGAATAGTCGCACAGTGGATGGCTGTAGTTTGTGCTCGAACCGAATACTTTGCTCAGGGTAAGTCGCCTTCAAAAACAAAAAAGCTTGTTAAAAAATTACTGAACGCAGGCTTGCAATCAGATGATCAGGATTTACGTATTGCCAGTGCAATGTTGTTAGGAGACACGGCAGTATTATCCTCTTATATCGATAGTGCTATACCTTCGTTGCAGCAAGTGTCGATTAGCGTGCTTGCGCGCCAGGGTTCAGAGAAAATAATTCCTATTATTAATGGCAACGATTCCAGCTCTTATTCAACTGTCATTGATGTGTTGTTACATAATGAAGAGTCAACAATTAAGCCGTCAGTCGCTAATGCTTTATTGGCATCGATTGAATCGCACCCTGGTTATGTAGATCAAATAATGGAATTGCTTAGTCGCCAGGATGACTTTCAAAAAAGATATGTTCCTGGGCTAATAAATCAGCTGCTTAGTTCTGATCTCCGCAACCCCCATAATATTGAACTATCAGTCTCATTAATACGATTTTGTAGCGCCGATAAGAAGCACCTCTTTAAGCCAATTATTAATAGTATTTCTCAGGATATTATGCATCTTGAGCAATTGGCACTAATGTCGTCAGAGCTTGAATTCGGGACTGAAATAGCGAATAACATAAATCGTATTACTCGAAAGTTATTAGGGCAGGATGATTTTAAGATTTATGCAGTGCATCTGTCAAAAATATATCAACAACAGTTAGATCCAGCATATGCTTCAGGTTTTATGTATTTGCAGTTTCTTACTGAGCACTTGCTGCATCAATCTCCAAAAATTTCGGATGATATTTACCTTCTGTTGGGTTCTAAAATTAGTGAACTGCTGATGTTGCATCGGGTGTCTTCTGATAACGACAAATTCTGTTTTTCGCCAGACTTATGCGAGACATGTTTTGGTAGTCTTGACAATTTTGTACACGCAATTTCTTATATTCTTCAGCAGCCAGGGCAGTACCGGTGCGAGTCCTGGCTGTTTGATGTATTAATGAATAGTTGCTATGATTTTCGTGATGCAGTTGCGACAAATCTAATCGCTGCGCAGTATCTAGTTGCCTCTCTCGTGTCGTTTGCTGATGTCAATAAATCGTTACGTGCTCCCGTCACTGAATATATCAGTGCGCCCTCGGGTAACGGTCAGTCTCCGTTACTGGATACGTTGTCGTTTGATAATGTTAATGATGCTTTGCTTGAGATATTAAAAACTGCTTCGAAAGATTATGTATTTCCGCGAAGATTGCTTGTAGAATTACTTCAGTATTATGAGATTGATCAACGACCTGAGTTTATTGATTGCATCAAGGTTATTCTAGTTAACCAATGTAGCCGTAAGCCACAATATGCTTACATTGCTTATTCATATCTACTTAAAGCTTCTATGGATGTTGATCAAATTTCTATGGCGGATAATGCGGCGGATATTTTGGCTTATGTTCGTGAAAAGGGTGTCCCTTATCAATCGGTAAAGGATGGGGTGGCGTATGCCATCAATGATCTTAATGGGGTTGTGGGAAGTTTTTTCGAATCAGGGCGTGATTTTATTGAGCAAGTCGCGAAAATATTTTCTGGCCCGACTGAGATGGTTGTTGAAACATGGTTGTATGATCTACTTATAAAAGACTGTGAAAGTGTTGCTGATTTAGTTTCGTCTAATTCACGCTTAACGGCGACCTTAATGGCGTCTCTGGCGCAGGCGATAGTTCGAGAAAAATATTCTGCTGAGCATACACAAAAATCGCTCGAATGCTTATCTATCTATATTGAACACTCGGAATGCTATAAGCAAATTAAGAACGATACTATTAACACGATTAAAATTGCGCGAGAGACAGGGCAATTGTCACGCTATACATTGACTCAAGTGAGTCAATTTTACTCTGAAATTCGCAAGCATTGTGTTAATGTGAATGAGAGAGATGAGGCAAATCCTTCAAGTCGTAAGCGAGGAACGATGCCTTCCTTGCCTGGAGAGATGTCGGGGGAGCCTGTCGCTAAAGGGTTTGAGGTATCTGATGGCTGGTTGCGAAAATTTTCTAAAGCATTAACTGATAATTCGATCTCGATGTTAATGCCGGTACTGGGGCACTTTCATAATCATAGTCATGAATTCAGGCCTCTGCTTGAAGATAACTCGCAGGTGCGTGTGCGTATATTGGATGGTTTAGTCGAGCTGCTATTTACCGACTTAGGCCAGAAAGAAGAGTTCTTGTCTCAGAGGTTATTGGCGGCAGAAATTATTAGCTCGGTTGCATTTAATACTGAAGATGCCGCTTATTGTATCTCACGCTTGCGCAATAAATTGTTGTCATCAAATATAGAGACTCAGCACGACGAATACGTTGCTCGCTTAATCAGTACACTAAGTGAAGTTAAAAACGAGACCAGGCAAGGAAAAGCCGCTGATGAAGAATTTGATTTCCAGGTTAAGCGAACAGGCCATGTCGGGAATATGACGTCAAAACTGCGGTTGCCCGATAAAATTGAAGCAAGTGAATATGATAGTCTTGCACAAGATCAGCAAATAAGCGATCAAGTCGCCCATGCTTGCGAATTGGCTGCGGATGGTGATTTTATTACTTCAGTTAAGGTTCTTAAATTAGCCTTAAGAAAGATTGACAGTGATGTCATTTATTATCTAATCGCACGTGTTTTTATTATGCATGACTTGCCTGATCAGGCAACGAGATACTTGCAGCAATGTTTGGTTCGAAATCCTTCTAATTTTAGTGCGCTAGAGCTTTATACGCGTTTACAAGAAATAATCTATCAAGATTATTCCTTTGCTATTGAGCTTGCAAAGAGAATTTTAGAGTTAAAGCCTGGTTCTGTTTCTACGTTAACTCGTCTCGGGAGCATTAGTATTCGTCTCGGTGATTATGCCAATGCCACTCGATATATTCAACAAGCGATGAATGTAGATCCCAAGTCGCCTGATATATATTTCCAACTCGGTGAAATACTATTTCATACGCAAAGGTTTCGTGAGGCAATCAATAATTATAAAAAGGCCGCTTCATGTGGTAAACGTGATGGCGAAACCTATACTGCTATTGCTCGAGCGAGCTTAATGGTGAATGACCGTGATACAGCCATGCGCTATTTTAAAACTGCAACGGAAGTGGATGATCATTTTGATGCGGCATTTTACGGCTTGGGTCGTTTGTTTCGAAAGAATAAGGAATATAAATCTGCCGATTTCTTTTTGACACGAGCGGTAGAGTTAGATGATCGGAATGAAAAGTATTCATGGGAGCTGGCACTTACATGTAAAGAGCGTGGTGAAAAAAATAGAGCGTTTGTTATATTTGAGTCGCTTGCAAACTCTACTAATCCAAACAATAAAGTGTACAACGAGCTTGCTGAGCTTTGTATGGAAAAAGCTTCCTGGTATGAAGCTCAGGATTATTATGAAAAAGCTATTGCTGCAGAGCCCGATAGTTATAAGCTATATTATTCGTTAGCAAAGTCCTATGAGAAAACAGAATCATGGGGAAATGCGGTAGGTATCTTACAAAGATCAATAGATATCAAGCCTGATTTTACGGATGCGCTGCGAATGTCGGCACGTATTTATTTCGATATGGAGCGGTATCCACAAGCACAAGACTTTTACCAGCGTGTACTCAAGTTAGATGGTGATTGCCATACTTCACTTGTTAATCTCGGGCAAATTTGTAATCTGAAAGGTGATTTTCGTGAAGCGGCCGACTATTTAATCGCATCACTAAAGCGTGATAATAATAACGCGGTCGCTCATTGCTATTATGCAACTACGTTGGCTGCAATAAGTGAATATAAGAAGTCGACCAAGCATTTTGAAAAGGCTGTAACGCTTGATCCTGAGTATGCAGATGCCTATGTCAGACTTGGGAATGCTTACTACCATATTGAGAATTTCACTGCCGCTGCTAAAAATTATTCCAGAGGTGCTGCTATAGATCCTGAAATAGAAGGGTTAGATGATCATTTAAGTGATTTGATTAGTCATTTGCAGGGGGCAGAAAAAGATGAAATCGAGTCGCTAATAGATATTCGACTTGTTAATCATTGAGTGAGTTTTAGTGTCAACGTGAACGAATGTCCAGTATGGTATTGGCAATACTTGCTTATTTAGTTTATAAGGCGTTAAAATTAAAACATGTATGCCAGTCAATTTGATTTGATAGGGTGAAT
>VAOX01000262.1_pt1 | contig 12038 bp, 7 predicted proteins | sample 3393891 | NCBI WGS metagenome assembly VAOX01 (sample SAMN08290429, study PRJNA428436) | hydrothermal vent metagenome | isolation source: Deep-sea hydrothermal vent chimney | place: Indian Ocean: Southwest Indian Ridge | depth 2822 m m | reverse complement strand
TACTGAACTCATCGACTACCGTGAAAAATATTACACACCGTTGTTTCCTCCTATGCAAGAAAAATTTCGTTTGCTTGATTCCAGAATGAAACTTAGATTGGCTCAACGTAAAAAAATTGCTGATAGATTAAGCCACATGTTAATTGCCCCTCGTCCTGAATACTTAGCCAAAGTAAATGAACGCTTGGCGTTGAATAAAATTTATGTTCTTGAAAAAAAACATTCTATTGGGGGGGGTACGAATAATAATATTAGTTCACGTATTCGGCGTTTAAAAGGGGTGATTAAATGGGATATAGAAACTCAATATCAAGAACGGTTTTCCGAAGCAGATAAAAACCTTCGCTTATTAGATAAGCATATTAAAAAGTTAACTAAGAAATATCATTCCTTTATTAGGACACGTCAAGCAGCTACTCAAAGTTTTTTAGGATATGAAGATCAGATTCGTCAACTTAAAAACCGCATTCGTTTTGCAGAAGAAAAAATAAAGCTATTACTTGCAAGGCAAGGACATATGTTGGAGCTTCTATCGATTAGTGAATTAGAAAATAGGCGTAAGCGTATTGAAGCATTGCAAATAAAAGCTCGATTCTCACTCGCTGAAAGTTATGATCGCGCGGTTAAAAAACAACAAAATATTGAGTTGGAAAAAGAAAAGAAAAAACGATTAGACAACTTGCCAGAAATCAAGTCCGAATCTAAAAAAGAATCAGGTGTTAAGCAATGAGTTTAAACAAGCTGTCACTTATATCTTTAGTGTTTATTTTGAGTTCTTGTGCGACGTATGAACAAGGTACGATTGCTGATTTGCGTGATGTTGAAATTAAAATTGTTGACACGCATATTGATGGTGGTCTTGAAAAAGCCATGAAAAGTTACCAGCAATTTCTTGAGAAAACACCGGAGTCTGCAAGAACACCTGACGCTATTCGGCGTCTCGCTGATCTGAACGTTGAAAAAGAATATGGTGTGATTAATGAGGAAAAAGAAAGAAGAACATTAAAAGAAAAAGAAGTAACTTTACCAGAGAAAAAAACACTTACTGCGGGTAATAAAAATAATGTAACGAATAAAAGTGAAAAAATTGCAAATCTAAAATCCGAATCAAACAGTCAATTTGAAAAAAGAGCATCTTCTCAACAAAAGATTAAACGAGACAAAAACGCAGAGACGATGTCCTTACCTAAAGGCATGAATGCTGAAGATTTACAAACAGCCGGTGCAAAAAAAGCCATTAAGCTGTATAAAAAATTACTGGTTAAATTTCCTTTATATGAACATCAAGATCAAGTGCTTTATCAACTTTCTCGTGCTTATGAAGAAGTAGGGCAGATTGAAAAAGCAATGAAGGTGATGAACAAATTAGTCCAAAAATATCCCAGATCACGTCATTTTGCCGAAGTACAATTTAGACGAGCCGAGTACTATTTTACGCGTAAAAAGTTTCTTGATGCGGAAGATGCTTATAAGTCAATTATAAAAATAGGAAAAGGAACGGAGTTTTATGAGTTAGCGTTATATAAACAAGGTTGGACTTTTTATAAACAAGATTTATATGAGGAGGCATTGGATCATTTTATTGCTTTACTCGATTTAAAAGTCAGCATTGGTTACGATTTTTCACAAGAAGGCAACGCATCAGAGAAAAAACGATTAGATGATACCTTTCGCGTTATAAGTTTAAGTTTTTCAAACTTAGGTGGTGCAGATACGGTTATTTCATACTTTAAAAAGGTGGGAGCAAAATCTTATGAAAGCAATATTTATAGCTTTTTAGCAGAGTTTTATTTAATTAAGCGCCGATACAGTGATGCAGCATTAACTTATAAAGCGTTTATTGATCAAAATCAATATCATAAACTCGCACCTCATTTCAGTATGAGAATAATTGAAATTTACCACAAAGGACGTTTTCCGAAGCTTGTTATTGAAGCTAAAAAATATTATGCCTCTGCGTATGGCGTTAAGAAAAACTACTGGAAATATTATAATATTAAAAAACATCCTGAAGTTGTTAAGTTTTTGAAAACCAATATTATGGATTTGGCTAATCATTATCATGCTGTTTATCAAGATGTTCGTTATCGGAGAATTAAAAAACAAAGCTTTAAAGATGCTGCATATTGGTATCAGGAATTTCTTGTTTCTTTTCCAAAAGACACCCTGTCACCAGAAATCAATTATTTACTTGCAGATTTATATTTAGAAAACAAAGATTACCTTGCTGCTGGAATTGAATATGAAAAAACAGCATACACATACCCTTTAAATAAAAAATCATCAAAGGCAGGGTATGCAGCAGTTTATTCATACCGTGAATATTTAAAACATGTCCCACAATATCAAAAATTAAAGGTTAAGCGTGACGTTATCCGTATTTCATTACGTTTTGTGGACGTTTTTCCTAAGCATAAAAAAGCGGCTGTAATTTTAACTGCTGCGGCAGATAATCTGTATGAAATGAAAGATTTCCAATTAGCGATTAATACTGCTCATCAACTGATAAAAAAATATCCGAAAACCAAATTATCTCTACGTCGTTCTGCTTGGTTAGTGATTGCATATTCTTCTTTTGATCTTCTTAAATATAAAGATTCTGAATTGGCATATATTAGTGTAATAAAAATGCCGAGCAAAAACAAAAAACTACGAAAAAAATTAATCGAAAACTTAGCTGCAGCAGTATATAAACAAGGTGAAGTTGCAAATAAACTTTCTCAATATAAAGTTGCTGCGGAACATTTTTTGCGCATAAAGAAACTAGCGCCTTATTCAAAAATTCGTTCTACTGCAGAGTATGATGCTGCAACGGCACTAATGAAATTGAAAGATTGGAAGAAGGCTGCGGCAGTATTACTGGCATTTAGAAAAACTTTTCCTAAACATAAATACCAGCGAGAAGTAACTAAAAAAATTGCATACGTATATCGTGAAGACAAACAATATTTACAAGCGGCAAAAGAATTTGAGCGGATTTTTACACAAGCTAAAACTAGAACAATACAACGCGAGTCATTACAAATTGCTGCAGAATTATATAAGAAAATATCCGACAAAAAAAATACATTGCGTATTTATAAGCGTTACGTAAAGTATTTTCCTAAACCGTTAGAAGAATCACTTGAAATACATGCAAGCATTGCAGAAATTTATAAAGAAAATAATGAGTATAAAAAACAGTTAAAGACACTTAAGTATATTATTAAAGCCGATGCAAAAGCAGGAAAAGCAAGAACTGAACGTACTCGTTATCTTGCAGGTATTGCTTCATTACAAATTATAGAGCCAATCTATGAACAATTTGTTGCGATAAAACTTAAACGTCCTTTTAAGCGTAACTTAGCGAAAAAGAAGAAAAAACTTAAAAGAAATATTCGAAAGTATAATAAATTAGTTGATTATCATGTTGGTGATGTGACTGCAGCGGCAACCTATTATATCGCTGAAACCTATTATCACTTTAGCCGTGCTTTATTGGAGTCGGAACGGCCTAAAAATCTAAACGAACTTGAACTTGAGCAATACAATTTGATTCTTGAAGATCAAGCATATCCTTTTGAAGAGAAAGGCATAAAAATTCATAAGAAAAATCTAGAGTTGCTTTCTGTGGGGGTTTATAGCAAATGGATTGAGAAAAGCTTGGCAAAATTGGCGATATTAGTTCCAGGACGTTACGCAAAATATGAACTTAGCACCGGCGTGATTGACACAATAATGGAATATCAATATGAGGCGGGTGATATTTCTGCTGATCCAGATATTGTGGCTTCTAAAGGTGAATAAAGCTAAAAATTAACTATTTAATCAAAATTGGGTGTTAGATCACATTTGTTACGGTTTCCACTAAAGCCGTATTTTTTTTTGCCGATAAAAGTACTACCTAGCTGCTTACTTAATTGGTCATAATTTAGTGACGTATATCTCATAATTGCAATAAAATCATATATTTAGATGTTATTCCTAAGAAATAAGATAAATTTACTTTAAACTTAAAATATGTACATTCAACTTAGTAATATTATTTGTAGTAAATAGGATTATGTTTTTTTCACAATACACCCGTTATCAACAATCTTTACTGTTATTCATTGTGCTTTCGTTGAGTGCGTGCGGAACAACAAGTCAAAAATCTATTGTTGTTGAAAGTGACGATATTGTTATTTCAGAAGAGTTTGGCATTGATACAGAGCTAAATGAGAAATTTCAGCAAGCGGTTATATTGATACAGGATAAAAAATACGCAGCTGCTATTGAGTTACTTGTTGAAGTAACCGATAAAACAAATAAGCACAGTGCGCCTTATATTAATCTTGCGATGGCTTATTCTGCAATGGGCAAGGTAAAAGAAGCAGAAAAAATATTACTCCGAGCAATAAAAATAAATCCAACACATCCTGTAACAAATAATGAGTTGGGATTACTTTATAGAAAGATGGGACGTTTTTCTGATGCAAAAAGAGCGTATGAAAAAGTGATACAAAAATTTCCACAATTTTTACCTGCAAGAAAAAACTTAGGTATTTTATGTGATATTTTTATGTCTGATTTAGATTGTGCTATTTCTCAATATGAAGCTTTTTTAAAGTTTCGTCCCGATGACAAAAAAATGAAAATTTGGCTCGTTGATTTAAAACGCAGAGCAGGGCGGTAACAATTATGTTTACTAAACAAATGTTGATTATTTTTTTATCTTTAATGCTAAGCAATTTTAGCTATGCAGAGAAAAAGAAAAAAGACACGGCTAAAACCTTATCTGGTATTTCGATTATTGGTAATAAAGATACGCCAAAATCTTTATATATCGTGCCTTGGCGTAGTTCAGATATGGGGTTAGAAACAGATTTAAGTTCGAGTCTTTTGAATGAAGGGCTTCATCCTGTTGACAAGGATGTTTTTATTCGAGAATTAAATTTTTACGAAATTAGTACAGTTAAATAACTGTGAACGATTATGACAAGAAAGGTATGAGGGTTAGTTTATGGAGTTAATTTATACAATTATTGCATTTGTACAAGAAGGGGGGGCATTTATGTATCCCATTCTTATTGTTTTTGCTTTTGGTGGTGCTATTGCAATCGAGCGTATGGTTGTATTAGCTTCTGTTCGCGGAAAAAATAGAAAAATGTGGGACAAGTTACATCCTGTTATGGTTGAAGGTGATTTTGATCAAGCTAGAGAAATGACTGGCGAAGATAAGTCTTTTATTAGCCAACTTCTGGGAATGGGCTTGGCACGTGAAGGTACCGTTCGTCGCCGTGATGACATTGAAATTGCAATGGAAGAAAGCATGATGGAAATTATTCCTCAGCTTGAAAAGCGTACACCTTATGTTGCTTTGTTTGCAAATATCTCAACCTTATTAGGATTGTTAGGAACTATCATGGGGTTGATTCAAGCATTTACTGCTGTTGCAAAAGCTAATCCTGCTGAAAAAGCTGATTTATTATCAGCCAGTATTTCTGTTGCAATGAACACTACCGCATTTGGTTTAATGGCTGCGATCCCCTTGTTAATTATTCATACCTATTTAACATCAAAAACAGGTGAAATTATTGATAGTTTAGAAATGGCATCGGTTAAAACATTAAATATTATTTCTGAATCAGCTAAGCGTCAGGGATAAAGTTAAACATGTCCAGACGACACCATTATAGAAGAAAAGATAAAGAAGCTCCTGAGCTAGACATCACAACATTTTTAAATTTGATGGTTGTGTTGATTCCTTTTCTTTTAATTTCAGCTGTTTTCTCTCGAATTACCGTTTTAGAGCTAGACGTACCAACTGCTGGTGGCGGAGCACAAGATAAACCTAAACTCATTCTTGAAGTGATTGTTAGAAAAAAAGGCCTTGAAATAAGCAATGGCAAAGGTGTTGTTGCAAGTATGGTGAAGGTTGACGACAAATATGATATAGCTACATTGTCAAAGTATTTACAAAAAATTAAAAAGAATTATCCAGATAAAACTGATGCCGTTGTTTTAATGGAAGCTGATCTTGAGTACGAATATTTAGTGCAAATTATGGATGCCGTACGTAGTGCAGAAGTTTTGCCTGAAAGAAATGAAACATTGCTTGATATGGAGATAAGGCCGGTAGATACACCAGAGAAAGTGGTTTTATTTACAAATATTTCTGTAGGAGATGCGCCATGAATAATGGTTCAAGGCGTATGAAACGTATGGCTCGCAGCAAAAAGAAAATTGCGGGTTTAAGTTTGGTCTCTTTAATGGATGTTTTTACTATTTTAGTATTTTTTCTCTTAACTAATTCGTCGTCTACCGAAGTTTTGTCAAACCCAAAAGAAATTGCATTGCCAAACTCTGTTGTTGAATCAAAGCCACGAGAAACAATTGTCATTTTTGTTTCTCAGGACGTTATTCTTCTTCAAGGAGAAGAGATTATGAAAACTAAAGATTTGTTGGGTGCTAAAGGCGATATTATTGTTCGTTTACGAGATAAACTCATCGAACAAAGAAAAAATGTTATTGGTGTAAACACTAAAACAGTTGCAGAAAGTAAGGAAGTAACAGTATTGGCGGACAAAAAAATCCCCTTTAAATATTTGAAAAAAATAATGTCAACCTCCACCAGTGCTGGCTATGGAAAAATTTCTTTAGCAGTCATACAAAAAGCCTCACAGAACTAGAGTTATTATTGTGAATTCTGTCGTTTCATCTGCACAGAAAAATATTGCTATTAAGATTAGTGATGCTGAATCTAAACGTGAAAATTTAAGAGAAGAGCTTACTCAAGTTGAAAAAGAGCTTGAGGATGCTTCAGCTCAAATTTCAATATACCAGCGTTTGGCAAATATTAGTGAACAACTTGAACAGTTACATGAGTTGGGTGCGGGTGAGCTTTTTTGGCAAGATAAATATACGAATGAAAAAGAGCTTGTTGAACATGTAAAAGGATTACATTCAACAGCAAAATCTTTTAATGATAAAATTGATGTTATTCGCGATAAAAAAGCAAAACTAGAAAAACAAGTTGAAACTGCAAGCTATGATGTTGCTTATTTTAAAGAAGAACTTGAAATTGAAAAACACAGTGAAGCTGAAAGTAAACATGATTTTGTTGTAATCAGGGATTATCAGAATATTCCTTACCGTGCTGCAGTTATGCCGTGGGATAATAAAGGTGAAAATGAAAAAAGATTTAAGAAATATCTTCTTGTTGCTCTTTTGTACAGTATTTTATTAGCATTGATTATTCCACATTGGCAATTACCTATTCCAGACAAAGATGAAGTCGTTAAGATTCCAGAGCGTATTGCTAAGTTCATTAAAAAGAAACAAATAAAACCTAAACCGAAAAAAGAAACACGAATTGCTGATAAAAAGAAACCGTCAAAAGAAGCGACAAAAAAAGCACGTAAAAAAGCAGAGAAGTCCGGCTTACTTGCCTTTAAAAATAACTTTGCAGATTTAATGGATGATGCGAATGAGGCTAAATTGGGTGCAAATGCTAAATTGTCTAAACAGGGCTCGCAGGCAAAATCTAGTGCAAGATCACTGGTGTTAGCACAAGCTCAAACAGGAAGTGGTGGTATCAATTCTTCTTCGTTAAGTCGAGATGTGGGTGGTGCTGGCGGAAAAATAGGTTCGGTTAAATTTTCTCGTGTAACCAGTGCAATTGGTACTGCTGCTGCAGATGACCGGCCGTTAAGTTCCGGGCCTGGACCTTCACGTACAGATGAAGAAATTCAAATTGTCTTTGATCGCTACAAAGCCACGCTTTACAGAATTTATAACCGTGAACTTCGAAAGAACCCAACACTACAAGGAAAAATGGTGCTGCGCATCACAATTTTACCTAATGGTAAAGTTTCCAAGTGTAAAGTAGAGTCCAGTGATCTTGATTCAGCGTTGCTATCTAAGAAAATAGTTGAGCGTGTATACCGTTTTAATTTCGGTGCTAAAAAAGATGTGCCAACCGTCACAATTTTATACCCAATCGACTTTTTGCCTGCCTCATAGTGTGATCAATATCAGAGTTAAAATACTGATTTAGAACTAAAATATCTATATTAATCAGTAACTAAAGTGTTCTATGAAAGAGCTAGAAAAGCTAACTTTACGTCTTTTAAAAATGATTTGTATCATTGTGGGCTTTGCGATGCCGATCGAAACGTTATTGGCAAATGCAGTCGATTGTAATACCAATCCCACCACATTTAGTGGCATCATTTCTTATGACACTAGTGGTTCTACGAACACATTTTGTGAACTTTGCGGTACAGGGCAAGTTCGTCTAGTTGTAACAAATACCACTCATGAAGACATGGCGAATTTTTCCGTTAAGCATGTTTTTCAATCTAATGAACTTGAATATGTTCCCGGCTCGACAAATGGTGGCGGTGCTGGTGATCCTATTATTTCTGGTGGCGGTACAACATTAACTTGGACTTCGACACAAATTCCTGCCTTAGCACAAATTAATGGCATCCCTGGTCACAGTGGTTACAACAATGTTGTGATTACCTTTCAGGTTAGAAGCCGATCAGGTACAGAAGAAAACCTAGTCAACATCAACCGGCAAGTAGATGCAACAGCTGATTACACTTATTGCCCACTTACCACAAATGTTGCAGCAACCGCAGTATCGGGAACTTTAACACTGCCTATCAATGAACCGATTCCTACGGTAGTTAAATTGGGACGTAATGTGGATGCGAGTCAAGGCTCAGGTTCATACACATCGACTGTTTATGGAAACATTAATGACGATGTAATCTGGCGTATTCAAATTGCTAATAGTGGTTTGGCTGCATTACAAGATTTGAAATTTAATGATTTGATGACTAACGGTAATTTTCAAATTAATTACGCTTGTCCAACCGAAGGAGAGGCAAGCAGCATTACTGCTGCAAACGGTGTTGATCCTGGGGGTAATAATTGTATTGCTTCGAGTAATACTATAAATAATTTTGCAGTGGATGATCCCTTTGGTAATCCTGCAAACGATGAACCAACAACTTTTATTGATGTTCCCGCGGGAGGCAATACTTATATATATCTAGTAGGTAAAGTTAACAGTTCGTGTAACGCAAATACAACAAACACAGTCAGTAATGTCGAATGGGGCTGTGAAGTTATTTCTCCAGATGGTGGAATAACACAAACATCAAGCGGTGCGAGTGCAGGAACGTCTACATCAACATTAAGTTCGTTAGTGAATAATAATGGTTTGCAAATTCAACGTGCTTTAACGGGTTTAAATACCAATCAACCTGTGGGTAGTCGTGGTTTGATGACAGTAACCATAACGAATAATGCCGGTGGTAGTATTAAAAATCTTGATTTAACAAATACTTTACCAGTTCAATATGTTGTTGATCCCACTTTTACACCTACGCTGACGATGAATTATGCTTATGGAAATTATAGTGGCAGAATCGATACACTTAATTGGACTAATCAGGCGGGTCCTCCATTAAGTAATACTGCGCCAAACTTTACCTTAACAAGTTCAACCGTTCACCCTAATTATGTGGATCAACTTAATATGCTACGGCAAGGTGATGTTGCTGTTATTCGATTCAGAGTTGTAATGATTCAATCTGATCACTTTGATATTTTAGCTAATTTAGATACCACACCAGAAGTTATCGGAAGTTATGACCCTGATAATGTGCATAACACAGCAACAACAGATCAACTCAGTAATAAACTCGATGTTACGTTTAATAACTTCTGTGATAGCACATTACAATCATTAACGTATAACGATTTATTCGATGCTTTCCCTGAAGATTTAGATGTTTCTATTCCGGGTGGTGCGGTTTTTATTTTAACGAATGATCCAAATCAACGCTTACCTTTACAAGTTGATATAACGAATAACGGGGGCGCTAATGCAGATAACTATCAAATTTATGTGACGTTTGGTGCAACGATGAATGTAGTGACAGTGCCTGCAGGTTGTAGTGTAACAACTAATCCTCCTCCACTTGAAGTGTGGGATGATCCGGTTGATATACCAGCAAGCGTAAATACAACCATTTATTCTTGCAACAGGGGAACGATTGCACCGAGTGCAACCGAGTCATTAAATTTTGAAGTGATTAAAACAACAGATGCAGGTCGATTAGCTGAAGATGATCTTTCTTTTCGGGCTGATGTAGTCGGTGAAATCGTATTAAGTGATAATACGTTAACAGGCAGTGGTGCTTTAACTTTATATTCTTCAGGCGGGGCATTATTAGATTTTCCTACGGTATCAACCACATTAAATGGTGGACAAATTGATAACCGTGCGAATAATTATTCATTAGATGCGGTGCGGGCAAAAGTTATTGGTTTTAATTTGACAAAAACACAAGTGGGAAATTGTTCAGAAAACAATCCACCTCCAGCTAATCCAGATGTTTTAGTTCAAATTGGTGAGCAATGTAAAGTACACATTGAAACGGGAGGGTGGTTTGGTTTTCAAACGCCTGGTTTTACCTATATTGCAGTACAGAAAATTCAAGTAGATGATCAGCTTCCTAATGGACAGGGGTATATTTCAACCTCTGTGCCTGTGCCTGCGAGTGATACAACAGTAAAAAGTATTACTTTAAATCCTCCTCCTGCACCACTTGATGAAGGTACATTTAATTGGACATTTAATCAGGCTGTTCCTGCTGAACGTATTACGGTTAAAGATCAATGGTTTCGTATGGATGCAACAACACGCATACTCAATGATCCTATTGATACACGTGCAGTACCTAATGTTCATGCGGCAACAAGTAGCAATGTATTGGTTTCAACTTTTGAAGCTGTTTTTAATGATGTGATTAATGGTGATGTAACCTATACATTAGGTCCGAGTACTATAGGTTATCCGAGTGTTGCTGCACGCACAGTTAACCTAACTATAACGGAACCCAATATTACTGTAGTTAAAGAAGTGTGCAATGAAACACTGTATGGCGTTGGAACAGGCTGTACAAATTTTGTCTCCACAGCAAATAATGGTGATACGCAAGATTCTTATATTTATAAAATAACGGTAACAAACGAGGCCACTAATTCCGGTTTTGCGCGTGCACCTGCATATGATGTGACCCTCACCGATACATTAGACACAAGTGATCTTATGTTGATAAATTCATTTGCAACAGATGGCTTGGATAACGATGGTGATGGCTTGATTGATGCTGCTGATTCAAGCGAAAGCACTATAAGTGATAATGTTATTAATAATACAATTCCTGCCGTAATCACAAGTTCATACACACACAGTTCTGCATTATTGAAAATAGATCCTGGTGTTGCTAATAGTGTTACTTATTACTACCGTGTTGATCCAGATGATGCCGTTGCACCACAACAAATTTTAACCAATAGCATATTGGCAAGTTATGATAGTTTATACGGTCAGTCTGGTAATCAAACCGAACCGGCTCCACTAGTCGAAAGCAACAATAGTGAAGCAGGAGGTGCGCGTGTTTACAGCAGTTCAGCAGTCACTGCAACGGTACAAATTTTGCCTTTACAAGCACAACCAAAAGAAATTACGCGTTTATCAAATACAACTATAGGCGGTTCTCCACAAGCTGTTTCTATTGGAGAAGAAATTGAATATCAACTACGTACATTAATACCTGTTGCCAACTTAAGAAGTTTTAAGATACGTGATGAGTTACCTGCGGGAATTAGTTGTTCTGAAGCGCCTATTGTTGATTTAGATATTGCACCTTATAGTGATGCGGGATTTTTACCGGGCGGAAAAATCACACCAACTTGTACTAATAATTTGGTTGAATGGGATTTTGGCGATCAAGAATTAACGCAGGCAACGGGTAATAGTCTTTTTGATTTTGCAATACGTTTTATAGCGCGTGTTGATAACAGTGCAGGTGTGAATAATACCAATGTGATTAGCAATGGTGCTCCGGCAACAAATGTGGTTATGAGTTACATTAATGAAGCGAGTACATTAATCACCCAAAATTATAATCAAATTGATATCCTTATACAGGAACCCAATATTGTATTAACGAAAGCATTTGAAACGATAAGTAATGATGCGGGCGATATTATTA
>VAOX01011761.1_pt1 | contig 12073 bp, 10 predicted proteins | sample 3393891 | NCBI WGS metagenome assembly VAOX01 (sample SAMN08290429, study PRJNA428436) | hydrothermal vent metagenome | isolation source: Deep-sea hydrothermal vent chimney | place: Indian Ocean: Southwest Indian Ridge | depth 2822 m m | reverse complement strand
TAATGGAAATACTCATTGCAGATGATCATGAGCTTTATCGAAACGGTATCAGTCAATTAATAAAAGACATTAATGATGACTTTATTGTTTTTGAAGTAAGCGACCATAATAGTGCATTAGCACTATTACAAAAACGTACATCACTCGATTTAGTATTATACGACTTATCGATGCCCGGCATGAGAGGGATTGATGCAGTCCAATTTATTCTGACTGAACATCCTACTACACCAATAGCAGTTCTCAGTGGTTCCGAAAATCCATTTGAAATTCAAAAAATTATGAATTTAGGTGCTATGGGGTTTATACCGAAATCCTCATCAAATAATACAATAAAAGCCGCAATTGAAATAATACTGTCAGGTAATTATTTTAAACCTAAGATTCCAGATTTAGGCCCAATTGCTGAACTAACAACACGTCAACTCGAAATAGTGCACAAACTGAAAGAAGGCAAATCAAACAAAACCATTGGTATTGAACTCAATATATCCGATACTACGGTTAAAGCACACTTACATACTATTTTCCAAATACTTGATGTTAACAATCGTACCCAAGCAGCGAATATGATCTCTAATCTCCCAATGCAAAATTAAAAATCATGTAAGCCACTTGATTACGATTCTAATTTATCTACAGCGAGCTTTTGATTTAAATATATTTGTATACCTTTTCTTTGTGCCAGAAGGGCATATACAGCCGCGCCATTTTTTTGTTGTTTTAAATTTTCCACTAGGACACGTAGCCTTATTCACCCGACCTCGGCATGTTGCATATATTTTTCCAGCGCTGTACCGCTTACCCGTATTACCCACGCATTTGCAATTTCGGTATTTGTCTAAAGTACTAAAGCGCCCTTTTGGACAAGTTGCCTGACCTGATGCACCCTTGCACATTCCAAACATGTTACCAACACCCCAGCGTTTTTTACCTTGATTACTGGGACACTTACAATTATTAAATTTTCCCGTTGTGCTAAACTTTCCTTTTGGACAAGTAGCAATACCAGCAGCTCCTTTACACTTAGCGCGAATATCGCCTGGACCGCTATACTTTTTTCCAACATTACCATGACAACGACATCCTCGATAACTACCATCAGTATAAAAAACACCGGTTGGACAATCTACCAGACCTTTACAATACGCTGTTGATTTAGTTATTTTGTCAGTATAAACCTTACGAGTATTGAGTGGACATTTACAGTTATTGAAATAACCTGTAGTGCTAAACTTTCCTGGATGACATAAGCCTTTGTACCGACATTTAATTCTACCCTTTTTGAATGCTGATGTACCTGCAGCAACAACAGCTCCATAATAAATTTTTGCAGCAGCTCTGCAGGCAGGCACAGATAAACCTCCGGATAGAACTAAAGCCCAATCAACATTAAAGCAAATATTATTCATTTCACGTAAAAATCGAGTATCGCATCTCGATCTTGAATAACCATAAGTAGCATAACCAAATCGGTAACAATAATCATGAGTACTACATGCTCCTTGAAATTTTGCATCATAAGGATTTTTGATAGGTGCTGAGCAGCTAATTGGTTCATTTGAACCACACAAACGATCGGGTATAGTTTGATACGATGCGTAAGCTACGTTACAGAAACCTAAAGTAATTTTATTGTTATCGTTAATACGGACATCGATATTGCTTAAAACAAAAATTAACATTAAAAGTATTATTTTTTTCATTTTTATATTTCTCCGTATTAATTTTAATATTAAACATTTTACAATAAAATTTGAAATTTTAAATACAACATAAGTAGTAAATTATTTACAACTTTTGTTGTAGTTTAAATAAATGTTTTTTTAATATACATATCCTCCAACTAACCCAACACTATTACCATTCACAACATTATCAATAGAACCAGTAGATTCGTAATTGATAACAGTATATTTAATGCCAAAATAAGTTGATTCACCTTGTTGATAATCGACTTCAAAAATGAAACCCAAAGTATTTTTATACTCGGAATTGGTAATGTTATTTTCACTTACAAAACCACCTGATAATTTTGGATTCAGGTGATAACTCATGCCCGCTCCAAAAGACCATTTTTTTACTCGTATAAAGGTCATTGCCTCTATTGGAAAACGGGACCAACTAACATCGCCATTATCACCAAATCCAAATGTAGACTTAATACCAATCAAGCCTCGAACATACAAATTATGTTCAAAATAAATATGAGAACCAACTGAAACAGAAATCAGTTCACCGGCATTTATATTATACGTATTAGAATTTTCAGAAGATGTGACCGCCAATTCGTCTCCACCAAAATGATAACCAATCTCAACAATTAAGTTTGCAGAATGGCTAATATTACAGAAAAACAAAAAAATAAATGAAAATATTAAACTTTGTAATAACTTTTTATCTAAACTCATGTATCACCCCATTTTAAATTAGCTCGCTGGAAACTTTTTATGATAGTAAAAAATAAAAACTATTTTTGTTAAATTTAAATAAATGTTTAATTATTTTTTATTATTCTTATATATGTCAATTTTAAATATAAACATTAAATTTGAATTTTATCTTGAATTGTTGTATAGGTTTAAGAAATACAGTAACTTTGGAGTGAACTGTGCGTAACCTATTACTAACACTTGTAGTTCCAACAGTATTTTCTTGCAGCGCATTATCTGGAACAGGAGAAAATAATACAATTTCATTTGATGATATAGTTTCAGCATGTTCAGGAGAACACCGAAAGAAAACAGAGTTAAACTTTATAGTCTCATTCAAAGAAGGGATTAAGTTAGGCTACAGCTTTGAAGACGCAAAACAAAGTGCAATACAATCTTTACTAATTAAAATTCCATTGAAAGACCGAAAATATGCTTTAGATAAATATTATCAATGTCTTGATTTCACAACTATAGCCACGAGAACGGAAAAAATAAAAATTTGGAATTACTATCAGTTTGATGGTAGCTGCAGAGAAGCCGCGCGTTACTATAAAAATAACACTCCCTATTTCAATGAAAAGATAAACGGGATATTTACTACTGGTGATATACGAGAATATGCCAAGTTACTACAATGCAAAATTCAGCATAAACAAATTAGAACCAGTAAAATAAGTGTTTTTTTTGATTGCAAAGGATTACATACTGGTACTTTTTTATCTTTCACCAATGATACAATTTTATGCGACACAATAATTTACTAATTAATTTCAATAACACACAGGATATATAATGCGAAACCTAACACTACTTTTTTTATTATCAATAACATCTTGTAATTCTCTAACGTCGACACAACAATCACAAGATAGTAACAATGAACGACAAAAATTCATTGATGTTGTTACCTCTTGTGTTGGCGGTACAAAAAAAAATGATAGCTATAAAGTTATTGCTGAATACGATAAAAAAATACAACTTGGATTTTCAATGTCTGAGGCACGTTCATACGCACTAAAAGGATTATTAGCGTCATTTAATCCAGAAGATCGCATAGAAGCTTATGATAAATATGTAAATTGTTTTAAAAATTAAGCTATTTAAACTTCAGTTACTACTTAAGTATTAGCTAACTTCTACTTTAGATAGAATTAATAACAGCATAGTTAAAATACAATTCTAAACACATTAGAAAAAACATTAGCAATTAATCAGTTATGAGGACCTATCATGATTAAATTATCTGTAATTAATTTTTCTTTATTAATATTAATGTTGTTTAATGAAAACAATTTACTTGCGAAAGATATCTGGATTGGAACAGCACCAGTATGTAAGGCTAAACCGATAGATTGTAGTAAACGTGGAATGACCTACATAAGATCGGATAAACGCGGTAGCGGTTCTAAATGTTGGTCGGGAAAAAAAGTACTGTGCAGACAAAAATCAACACCGCCTCCAATTCGAGTGCCAGGACAAAAATGGTTTGGTACTGCACCCTTTTGTGGTGGAAAAAAATCTGACTGCAATAAACGTGGCATGACATTTGTACGTTATAGCAAGAAAGGTAATGGGAAAAAATGTGTATCGGGCCGAAAGGTGTTATGCAAGCCAGCAACACGTGCCACAGGTAAATACCAAAAGTGGCTAGGTACAGCTCCATTCTGTAAAACGAAACCATCTGATTGTGCTAATTACGGAATGAAATATGTTCGTTCAAATAAAAGAGGTAATGGAAAAAAATGTATTTCAGGGACAAAGGTATTGTGTGTAGATGATAAAAAAGATCCACCGATAAAATGGATTGGCACATCCCCTATATGTAAAGGAAGAGCAACTGACTGTGAATCATTTGATATGGATTACCTCGGAAAAAGTCGTACAGGTATTGGTAAACGGTGTTTATCCGGTTTCAAAGTAAAGTGTCGTGGACGAAAAATAAGACAGTATAATTTTTCAGGCGCCAATGCAAGTCAACTTTATGTATTAGATGCTAATATATTTTCTCGCCCGTTTATAGCAGGACACGATGGTCAAAAAGAAAGAATGGCCCATATACCACGTAAATTTTCTGAACTGGCTAATGGTAAAATTGATGTCATCGTTTTTGAAGAGAATTTTCAAAAAAATAATCGATTTGAAAAAGAATTGCGTCAAGCCGGTTTTAAATATTTCTCTAAGAGATTAACTCCCGGTAAACCAGTTAATAGAGTATCCGACGGTGGTATTCAACTTGTTTCACGGTGGCCAATAATTGCACAAGATAAACACGTATACATTGCTTGTAATAGAATAGCTGAAGACTGTCTAGCAGCTAAAGGTGCTATATACATTAAAATAAAAAAAATGATACGGGGTAAGGTAAAATACTACAATATTTTTGGCACTCACCTTCAAGCTTGGAACACAAAAAAAGATAAGGCTGCTAGACTAAAACAAGCACGCGAATTACGTCAGTTCATCACCAGAATGCGAATCCCTAAATATCAAGCGTTGATTATAGCAGGTGACTTTAATGCTGATTCAATCAATAACCGTCGTGAAAGTAACAAAATATTACAAATATTAAACGTGACTTTACCACGCTTTGCAAATAACAACCGCATTAGTAGCGAACCACGAACAAACCAACTAGTAGGAGCGGATGGTTCATCAAAAAAATGTTCAAGAAATTATAAACGCACAAAATATTGTAAATGTTGCAACAATCAATATTTAGATTATATTACCTATGCAAAAAATTATTTAAGACCCATTTCGAGTTCGATAGAGATAATAAAAGTGAAAACTAAAATTCCTTTTTTTGTCTGTATGTCTGCAAAACTACAACCCAACTACGTTAGTCCTAAATCACCATTTTGTGGACGCACATGGAAAATTCGAGATCTAGCCGATCACTATCCAGTATTAGGCATATTCAAATTTAATTAAAATATCACGGCTAACGTAATACGGCTTGAATACTTGCTCGTAGTTTAGGTACGCTAACCGGTTTATGAAGCAATAAATAACCTTCTTTTTTTGCTTCTTGTAGCCTATCCGATCCGGTATCACCAGTGATTATAATTGCAGGAATATTTTTATTATAACTTTTATATAATTCTTTAATTGCTTGACCACCGGTTACATTTTCACGTAATCGGTAATCGGCAATAATAACCATTGGTTCCTGTTTTGATTTTTCTAATATTTCCGAAGCGCTTTCTCCTGTTAGAACATTACACCCCCATTCAACAAGCAAACTCTCCATACTTTGACATATATCTTTGTCATCATCTATCACAACAACCCTAACATTTTTTAATTTATTTAATTTATAATGTCTCTCATCTTTGATAATAGCAGACTCTTTGCCCAATGGAATACTTAATAAGAACTCAGTTCCAACACCAAGAGTTGATTTCAATTGCATATCGATATTTAATAACGATAATAAATTTTCAACTATAGAAAGCCCCAATCCAAACCCCTTTATTCTATCACGCTCAGGATTACTAACTTGATAATATTCTTTAAATATATTTTTTTGTTCCAATAAATCAATACCGATCCCCGTATCAACGATTTTTAGATTTATGTAATTGTCGATACAACTGCATGAAATTGAAACACATCCTTTTTCAGTATAACGAATTGCGTTACTAACAATATTTCTAATAATTGACTCTAATAAAATAGGATCCGTTATGACAACATATTCTGCTCCACTATACGAAATTTTTATATTTTTTTTAATTGCAAATGACTCATTATCATTCACGATAATTTTAAGGACATTTGACAAATGAAAATGTTGATTAACAGGTATTATAATACCTGCATCTAATTTTGAAATATCTAATAATGCACCAAACATATTATCCATAACATCAATTGATTTTTTAATGACATCAACTATAGAGCGACTATTTTTATCCAAATTTCGGTTATCAAGTAAGCCAGCGGATAATGACAATGTATTTAAAGGCTGTCGTAAATCATGGCTTGCCGCAGCTAAAACTCGAGACTTTTCCTTATTCGCTTTTTCTGCTGATTCTTTTTCCTGTTCTAACTCAAATCGTAATTTTAGTAATTCATTATATACTTTACCGTTACCGCGTGAAATCATTAAAAATATAATAAAAAATAATGCATTAATAATACTTATTGAAATTGTTAAGTAATAAGAACCTGAAAAAAAAGATACGATAGAAAATGGTAAAAAAGCAAAAATCATAAATACATAAAAAGCCGACATATAGGACACTGACGAATTCATTACAGATATTGTATAGGCAAATACTAATGCGCCAATGGTGATTGAATATGTTTCTGATTGTGAAATATAAATGACAAAAGATGATAAACCAAAATAAATACCTGTAATTGCAGCATTATAAAAAAAAACTTTACCCCAAAAACTTGCTGCTTCGGCATTGTCTTTATGACTTCGATATAGGAAGTGGCTAGAGGCTCGAATAAAAAATACCAAAGTTCCAATTAATAACCAATACACGATATATTCTTTATCAATTTCTTTCGAACTTATATAGGCCATAACGAGAGACGTAGCTGTAAATGCGGCAAATCGTACATGAAAATCTTGATATAAATATTGAATTTTTTTATGTAGAATTTGTTGATTTACTATTGAAATTTCAGTCACTGCAAATCCTTTTCAGAATGAAATAATTTTAAACTTTTAAAATATGTTTAATATTAGTTATAATATTTACTTTAGTCTAACTTCACATTCGCGACTTCATTACAAATAATGAATTATGCTAGACCAAAATAACTAAGTTCCATAAGTATTAGCTATTAATTTAATTGCGTAACAACAATATCATCAACATAGATTGAACTTGTACCACTAAAATTAAATAAATCCACAGCAAGAACACCACTACTATTTTGTAAATCGGCATATGAACTTGTAATTGTTGTGTCCCAAGTAGCTGGTTCAGGGTCAATTGCTAACCAAACTCTTGCTCGCTGAATTGTATCATTACTATTTACTTGTTCTACCTGAAACCGAATTTGATATTTAGTATTATTCAATACTGTTGCAATTGGATTAACCCCGATTATTCTAGTTTCTACTCCATTTAACTCATACCACAAGCCAAGATCATTAGCCCCATTACCTTCCCAAAAAACACCATAACCCTGTCCATTAACAGCCGAATCCGTTAAATATCCGCCGTTTTGGCGTAAATAAATGCCCACACCTTGATTTGCAAAATTTTCAAACTCCACCGTTAAAACTACGTCAGCATTCATTATGTTTAACGTGCCATTAATAACACGCGATAATCCAGTGTTTGAATTAATCCCATCCCAAGCTTTACTTTGAAGTCGACCACGATTGGTTTGAATGTCGATTGTCATTGTGCCAGTAGTGCTACTAACTGTAGACCAACCACTAGGCCAAGCCGCAGCATCCGTGCCCGTAAATGTTTCTGTAAAACTGGTAGTGCCCAGCTCGGGTAGTGGTGACTCTGAACTACCACAGGCTATAATGCCGTAAGCTAAAACAGCTACTAATAATTTATTGTATATTTTCATGCCGATAGCCTATTGGTTTACATGTCTCGTCAATACAGAAATGCTTGTGAATAGTATAGGATATTCTTAGGTTCAAGCTAGAGCATTAATATTTTAGTAAAATCAACAGCTTAATATTTAATACTGTATAGATCCTGAAGTTTCTGTCGACATTTAGACTGATATTGAATTTAACTCTGTTTTGTATCGTGAGATAATAACGGAAATAAATCAGTCGAGTACATCATGAAAAAAACCGGACACCTAAACAAGTTACGCAGTAATTTGGAATCACCCATCCAGTACTTTTTACCATTAGACGATGATGAAGTTAATCTCAATAAATTAATTGGTAAAAAAATTACTCTGGAATTTTCTGGTGAAATTCACTGTAAGCATTGCGGCAAAACTACTAAGAAAAGTTACTCTCAAGGTTATTGTTTTGTATGCATGCGCAGTTTACCAGAATGTGATATGTGCATTATGAAACCCGAAACCTGTCATTTTCATTTGGGTACTTGCCGTGATCCACAATGGGGTGAAAAGAATTGTTTTAAAGATCATACCGTGTATCTGGCGAATACCTCGGGGGTAAAGGTGGGTATTACGCGTGACACGCCAACCCGCTGGATTGATCAAGGCGCAACACAGGCATTACCCATATTTCGGGTCAAAAATCGTTTATTATCCGGCTTAATTGAATCGGAGTTTAAACAACACATTGCGGATAAAACGGATTGGCGCAAAATGTTAAAAGGCAATGCTGATGCAGTTGCATTAACGGAACGACGCGATGAACTAATGGCTAGCAATAAAGAAGCCATTGCCGCAATTATTGAAGAACATGGTGCAGATGCTGTCGAAGTTTTGGATGAAAATATTATTGAATTAGAATTTCCAGTTGAGTCGTTTCCTGAAAAAGTAAAATCGCTTAATTTTGATAAAACACCGATCATTACGGGTGAATTACAAGGAATCAAGGGTCAATATTTAATTTTAGACACGGGTGTATTGAACATTCGAAAATTCACCAGTTATTTAATTAGTATTGATTACTAAACAACTGTTTTTATTATAGATTATATAATTACTGACAATCATTAATTCCTGATTTTAGAGTGACTCTAAATAGTATACAGATGTTTATTCCAGTATACTTTAGGCTTATCAGTGCAAACTGTATTGGTAATTTTTTAAACTGCATACCTATATATAGACATTAATGATAAAAGATTAAAACTGTACTGGTCTAATTAATATTAACTGTCTATTACCAAAACTGTTTTGTCTCTGTACTATTAGATACATAGAGATACTAAAGAATTTAAATATATAAGATCAATTTAATCAGGATGATTAGCCAGCTTATATAAAAAACCGAGTTACTTGCAAGAGTATACACCCATGGCCAAGGACGGCCTCCCTCTTACTCTTGTCTAAGCATATTGTATGTTATTTATACAGAAGTCTATTTAATCATCAGTTGTATAGTATATTTAACAAGTCAATTATATTATTTTTAATATATTTGCACTAAGCAGATCCATTCAACACAATTTCTTGTACACTTAACGCTTAAGGGATAAAAACCAAGCCCAGAGACAAGGAATTATGTCTAAATCAGAATTTTTATACGATGCAATCGCACAAGAACTAACACAGGCCATCGACCAAGGGACCTATAGTGTTGGTACACGCATGCCCTCTTTACGTCAATTGTGTGAGCAATACCACGTCAGTATGACGACTGCACAACAAGTGTATTCGGTTTTGGAAGATGCCAGTTTAATAGCAACTCGACCCCGCTCAGGTTATTATGTTCGTTCTCGAGCACGAGAGTTTGATACCCAACCTGCAGCCAGTCAACCAATCGACACACCTCATGATGCGCAGTTCAGTAAAGATTCTATTACATTGTATGAAGAATTTTATGCTGAAAATATCTACCAGTTTGGCTCAATAGGTTCACCATCGGAAGAACTCATTCCCGATAGAATCCTTGCTCGACACATAACCAAAGCTGTTAAAGAATTTCCTAGCCAATCATGTCAATACGACTCACCGATGGGTGACCTTGAATTACGCAAACAAATTGTTCTGCGTATGTACGATGCAGGCTGCCGTGTTAACGCAGAAAAAATTATAATTACCCAAGGTTGCCAGGGTGCTTTAGCATTAGCCCTGCAAGCCATCACCACCAAGGGTGATACTGTTGCAGTAGAATCGCCAATCTACCCCGGTGTTAATCAGTTATTATTTCAGCTGGAATTGAAAGTATTAGAAATTCCAACCCACCCCCGAGATGGCGCTGACCTAGGAGCGTTAACGCGCTTAATCAAACGTCAAACAAATAATGTAAAGGCCTGTATTTTAATACCAAACTGCCAAAACCCATTGGGTGGCATTATGCCAGAAGAAAACAAACGGCATTTAATTAAAATTTTGTCGAATGCGAATATCCCTTTAATTGAAGATGACGCAATGGGTGACTTAATTTATAAACGCCCTCGCCCCAAAGCCGCCAAAGCCTATGATGAGGAGGGTAATGTATTATACTGCTCATCTTTTTCGAAAGTACTTGGTCCAGGGCATCGAATTGGTTGGATAGAACCGGGCAAATTTTATGATAAAGTAATTTATAATAAAGCGGTTAGCAGCTTGATGACTCCACCGTATATTCAACATGCCTTTACTGAATTTTTAAAAGGCGGTAGTTACATTCGTACCGTCAACAAGGCAACAACTGTATACCTTGCTCGAATGACGCAACTGCGCCGTTGGGTTTATGAATATTTTCCAAAGGGAATTCGATATACCAACCCGCAAGGCGGCTACTTTCTGTGGATTGAGTTACCCAAAACTATTGATGCAAAAATGCTAACGACAATGGCATTGAAGAAAAGTATTGGTATAGGATTAGGTACTTTGTATTCACCGAGCGAACTGTATAGTAATCACATTCGACTTAGTTGTACCGACTCTAAAATGGAACGAATGCGAATTGCCACTCAAACATTGGGCATGATGGCTCACGAATTATTTCACAGAGAAACATTCGAATAGCACTCGAATAATACCAAGTTATTTTTTATTGACATTCTTTGATTTTTTACTGGTGTAATATAAGCCAGGGAACCAAGATTTGTGTAATTTTAATGTTTCTTGTAGATCGGCATGTTTATCATTGGTAAATTTAAACATCTGAGCACCAATACTAATAAAATCATCATCACTTAACTTGTATAGCTCAACAGCAGAATTATTAACAATTGTTTTGTTGGTGCTATTTAAATCTTTAATATAATAATCAACTATACCTTCGTCATTTAAACCTTCAACAGCCTCTATGATGGCATGATGTGTGCTTACAAGTTCATCATCAATAGACACATCGTTGTCATTACCCCGTCCAATGCTAAATTGCTGTTTATCGATATGCAATTTTAAACCCGCCACGCCTTCTTTATACAGAATTAAACTTGCCATAGTAGTTTACCGCTAACCTCCATCAAATGGTTAATTTTAGCATAAATACGCTTAAATCGATTTGTTGTAGCAAATTAAACGAAAAATAATCACGCTTTTTTAACAATATTAATTTTTCGGTATAGAGTTATTTTTTATTCAGACGACAATATTATCAATGGTGCAACGAATTATTTATTATAGTTAAAAATCATGAATGTACTGAACTTCAGCAGTGTAAAAACAACGTACCTGTTATTATCAACTATTTTAGCACTTGTTATTATTGCTACAATTATCGTATCAGAATCAAAAATAAAATCCACGGCTGTTAAATTATCAACTGATATTAAACAACGTATTGAAGTCTCAGAAATACTTGAAGATTTACACGTAGAAATATCAAAAGCCAATAGTACCCTCGATCTGTATCTAATATCTCCAAATACACAGTCACGTAAAAAATTTGATTTAGCATTCATTAACATTTATAAAAATATTAATCAATTAAACACCAATCAATGGTTAAAAACGAATTTAATTCGTAAAACAATAACCAATTTTGACAATAACGTTCACGAATTAAATGTCGATGCAACAGAATTAATGGATATTCGAATTAATCCAAATGAAATGTATCCATTTTT
>VAOX01008310.1_pt1 | contig 12077 bp, 7 predicted proteins | sample 3393891 | NCBI WGS metagenome assembly VAOX01 (sample SAMN08290429, study PRJNA428436) | hydrothermal vent metagenome | isolation source: Deep-sea hydrothermal vent chimney | place: Indian Ocean: Southwest Indian Ridge | depth 2822 m m | reverse complement strand
TGGTTTCTGGTTTCTGGTTTCTGGTTTCTGGTTTCTGGTTTCTGGTTTCTGGTTTCTGGTTTCTGGTTTCTGGTTTCTGGTTTCTCAGATTTAATCCTAACTAAACCTTTTGTCAATTATGTTCCACGTGAAACATGGTTTTCATACGCCAAAATAAATAGAACGTTTTCCTGCTATTTACTTTGGTCGCATTACAAAATCAAATGCTGCCGCCTTAATATTATGCCACCAACATCTGAATGCGCCCCTAAGCCAAATATAATGGATAACTGAATATCTTGGATATTTTGAATACTGACAGAATAACTTTCTGACTCAGATAATATTACAACTACATAAATCCAATACTAAGTATTCATGGTCATGCAGAAATTAAATATTATTCTAGAAATTTAATCTTAGAAAAATTGGACTTGTGGTCTATGAAACGATTTAGGTATTTTTTTAACAGTAAACTTTACTGCTAGTTCACTCAAACCAAAAATATCTTTTACGCAATATAATTACTTGGGTAAATTATATAAACGAGGGGTTACCATGTATGTCATAAAATGTATCGGCTGAGAGTCAGTCCATAGACTGAATGTCTTAAGGATTTTTATCTCCAAAGAACTACTCAAAATTAAAAGTGCTAAGGTTTATTCTAAATTTTTCTTAGAAATTCTGGGATACATATTTCTAATTTCAATAACAGGCTTCAACAAAGAGTACAGCAAAAAATAGAAATTTATGGATTGAAGGAAAATAAACTTAAAACGGGCTTCACCTAATATTTCATTTCAGTATTTTTTCAAAACCGCTCTTCACAAATTATTGTTGTTGTGATTTTTTTAGTTTCGAATTAGAGATACACGGCTTATCAAAATATCTTCTATATGAAAAAATATACGGGAGGAAGATTCACAGACAATATCAATGTAGAACCTTAAACTAAAACAGAGTCGAAAGTTGGCCAAATAAGTAGGGCACTTCTGTCTGAAATCTGAAAATAGTGATTAGTGATTTTGTATCATCAAGAGAATTTGAAGTTATTAGACCAAATAAAAATATACCCTAGCCAAATCAATAAACCTGAAAACGGGCCAAGTTAATCTAAATTAAAGCTAGTGCCGAAGAAAAATACTGCACTCATAAATCCAAATCCAATCAGTTTAAAAAACCTATCCGAAGTGACAAAGCAGTAAAGCTATTTTAGGTCCCAATAATTATTCAGCAATAATTTACAAAAGAAAAACAATTTTTCGAAACTGTGTTTCATGACAAACGAGCAAAAGGAAGACGGCTAAATATTCAAAACCAGTTTGGGATGCTTTTTTAAATTTAATATAGCCGACTAAAAAAAAACAATTAATATGGCGAAGCATTCAGAAAAAAAATCAAACTCTGGATGAGTGACAAATGAATGTTGATACCGATCCCTGCTGCTAGGGGAGGGGTCAGATACATTAGAAATTTAAATGACACCTCTGAACAATCAAGCCTATTCGCGATTGTGAAACTATAAAATCACTTAGTAAGCTCCAACCTGACAAGTGATCAATTATTGATGGACTGCAGAGACTCGAATCAACATTGCTGATGTGCGAATTAGGATAGGTCTTTTTAAACTATTTTGGATTTCTATTTGGGAGTCTAGTATTTTTTGTTAGGGCGAGTACTAATTTTAATTAACTTGTCTCAGTTATTATTTTTGCCATTTTGCAAATGACTCGCCCTAAGCTAGTCCGCAAAAATGGCGTCGGTGATAGATTAATGCATGCCATTCCAAAAATGAATTCTGTCGCTTAATAGAATGTTCGGAAGTAGCATTAATAAAAAATGAAGAGGTGTTTTTATATAAGCACAGAGGTCAACTATATTTAGAAAAAAATAGGCATGCAGAATAAATCGGGTGATTGTGGTAAATTTTTTATACCAAATTTAAAAAGATAAAACTTGTTTTACTTTGACACTAGTACTCGGCAATGAAGAAATGAAATCAGTACTTCTTAAATTAAGATATTTGCCTGGCCATCAACACACTCAATAATCAATTTGTCATCCGAACATTTTTGCCATTTATCGTCTGGCACTATACTGGTGACAAATAACTGAAAAGAATTTTTCTGTAGAATATCGATCAATCTCTCCCGTCGAGTTTCATCTAGCTCGGCAGCAACGTCATCAATTAACAAAATACATTTACGGTTCGTTTCTATTTGAAATAATCGCGCCTGGATCAGCAGTAAGGTAGACACCATGATTTTTTGCTGGCCGCGCGAAAGTTTTTCCTGGGCAGGGACTCCGTCCACAATAAATTTCAAATCTGCTCTGTGAGCGCCTGCAGTCGTAAACCCTCTTTCTACATCTCGAGGCAAATTTGCGCTTAATGACTCCCAAAAATTTTGTTCCTCTTTCCAGCCTTTGTAATAACGAATTTCGAATTCGAGTGATCCAAGCTGATATTGAATATACTCAGGGAGGACTTTGATTAATTTTTTTATGTAATCACAACGCATCTCGTCAATCATAATTCCTGTTTCAGCCAGCTCCTTATCCCAGGCTGTCACTACTGATTTTTCCATGCGCTGACGAAGTGCTGCATTTCTTTGTTTCAAAGCATGTCTGTAACGGTTCCATAAATCCTTAAACGGCGGCTCAATATGAAACACTCCCCAGTCCATAAATTGTCTTCGAATTGCGGGTCCATCTTCTACAAGCTTATGACTGTCTGGTTGGATCAGTTGAACTGGAAGTGCCTCGGACAAACGGGATAGCTTATCTAAATCACTACCATCAAATCGAACTTTAGTTTTTTTATCTTCTCTTTTTATTCCCGTGATGATCTCTTTATTCTGGTACTCAATTTTCGCCACAAGCTGAAAATATTCTGTATCAGTTTTTACCAAGCGGTCACTATATTGGGTTCGAAATGAACGTCCTCTCGAAAGAAAATAAATAGCTTCAAGTAGTGTGGTTTTACCAGACGCATTATTACCATGAATAATATTGAGTTCCTGGCTAGGGTAAAAACTGACCGAGTTAAATAATCTGAAATTGTCTAACTGAATTTGTTTGAGTGACATTTAACGACTCGAAAAAAACTAATCAAGTTTGGGGGAAGTAGCACTAGAGACTTAACTGAAAATGCTACATGAAAAGACTAAACAAAATTATAAAATCTCTATGGCTATATCTGAGAGCCCGTTCCTGCAAATTTAAACCATCCTCATCAATAGGACTTTTTATGTTCACTAATTCTTACTGGGCGAATATTAAACAAGTTATTCGTGTGGCAAATAACCTAAAGCCTCATTGGCATAATGATGTATTTACAATCAGCATTTTCTGCTTTCTGAACCAGGCAACTACTATTTGGATCCATCATAGAAATCAAAACCGTATCCTCTTCAATGGCTGAAAGTGCATCAAGTAAATAATTTACGTTAAAGCCAACTTCAATCTCAGCACCATCATATGAAATCTCCATTTCTTCTTCGGCTTTTTCTTTTTCAGGGTTATGCGCCTGAATACTCAATTTGTTATTGCTTAGCGCGAGCCGAATACCACGATATTTTTCATTGGATAAAATTGAAGTTCGGATTAATGCCTGACGCAAAGTCTCTCGATCAGCAGTAAGCTTAATTTCAGAAGTCTCTGGTAAAACACGTTCGTAGTCGGGGAATTTTCCATCAATTAGTTTTGAGGTAAATTTAATCCCTAAAATCTCTACGGCTATATGGTTAGTGCCAATACTAACGGTCACCTTGTTTATGGTGTCTGAAAGCAAGCGGCTGAGCTCATGAATTCCTTTGCGCGGGATAATAACCTGTTTAATTTCCCCATTTTTGATATCTGTGTCAATTTTACAATATGATAGCCTGTGTCCGTCAGTAGCAACACTCACCAAGAGGTTATCTCTCAATTCTAACATCAGGCCATTAAGGTAGTGCCGAACGTCCTGCTGAGCCATTGAGAATTGCGTACGATCGATTAATCGCTTGAGTTCTGCCTCAGTTACTTCAAATCCGTCGATCTCAGCAAACTCATCAACGATAGGAAAATCTTTTGCAGGAAATGTAGACAATGAAAAACGACTTCTACCAGAAGTGAGTAAAGCTTTTTCACCAGTGACGGTTAAAGTCAGCTTTGCTCCTTCTGGAAGTGTTTTACAAATATCCAGAATTTTTCTAGCAGGTAATGTGGTTTCACCTGGTTCAGCAATATCCATAAAAGTTGATGTGACCAACTCTACTTCCAGGTCGGTTGCGGTAACAGATAATATTCCATCACCTGCTTTAAGTAATACATTCGACAAGATCGGTAAAGTTTGTCTACGTTCAACAACACCTGTTACAAGTTGCAGAGGTTTCAATAAATCCTCACGAGTGGTTTCTAGTTTCATTTTTCCCATTTCCTCAAATTATTTATTCTGGTTATATTTTATCCAATCCAGAAATTTATCCACATCTCTAATCTTTTAATTATTTATAATTTAAATATTATTACTGTTATTAGTGCGGCACTTTTCTGTGTATAAGTCGAATAATTACCCGTAAATTCAAATGCTTACGACAAAAAAATTCATGTATTAGCCTGTGGGTAAGGTGTTAAATCTTGTTGATGACTTGTGGATAAAAAGGCATTCGATATTTATCCACAGATTGTACACATCATGTTGTCAGGGTTCTCAACAGGTTCCGATAGTCCTCATCGAGGCGTAAATCGGACTCTCGGAGCTCACTTACTTTGCGTGTCGCATGTAAAACTGTGGTGTGATCTCGTCCGCCAAAGGCATCGCCTATTTCCGGTAAACTGTGATTTGTTAGTTCTTTAGCCAATGCCATTGCAATTTGTCGAGGCCGGGTAATCGACCTGCTACGTCGCGTTGACAGAAGGTCGTGTACACGGATTTTGTAATACTCGGCAACAGTCTTCTGAATGTTCTCTATAGTTACCAGGCGGTCCTGTAATGCGATTAGGTCGCGTAATGCTTCGCGTGCCAGATCTAAAGTAATAGGCTGATTGGTAAATTTCGAATTTGCGATTACCCTGCGCAAAGCTCCTTCAAGCTCGCGAATGTTTGACCGTAATCGTTTGGCAATAAAAAATGCCACTTCATGCGGAAGATCAATACCTACTTGAGTAGCCTTACCCATTAAAATGGCAACGCGTGTTTCCAGTTCAGGCGGCTCAACGGCCACTGTAAGCCCCCACCCAAACCTCGATTTTAATCGTTCCTCAAGACCCTGAATTTCTTTCGGGTATCTATCACAAGTCATAATTATTTGTTGGTTGCCTTCAAGTAATGCGTTAAAGGTGTGAAAAAATTCTTCTTGCGACCTTTCCTTTCCAGCAAAAAATTGAATATCATCGATTAATAAACCATCCACTGTACGGTAGTATTTTTTGAATTCATTGATTACGTTATGTTGAAGCGCCTTTACCATGTCGGCGACAAATCGCTCAGAGTGCAAATATACCACTCTTGAATTAGGGTTTCGACGAAGCATTTCGTTACCAATTGCTTGCATTAAATGCGTCTTGCCGAGACCCACTCCTCCGTATATTAGTAAAGGGTTATAAGCCTCGCCTGGATTTTCAGCAACCTGAATTGAGGCGGCCTTAGCCATTTGGTTTGACTTACCTTCTACAAAGGCATCAAAACGATAATTTTGATTTATATTACTGGAATGTATTAACCCTTTAGGATATTGAATCGGGTTTTGACCTGAGTTAGTTAACTCACTATCTGACATTCTGAGAGCACCTACCTCAATAGTGATATTGGTCGGCTTTTGTTGTATGGTACTCACTATATTATTGATCAATTCGTAGTACTTATCGTTTACATGATCAAGAACAAAACTATTGGGGGCAAGTAAACAAAGGGTATCATCATTTTCCTGGGCCTGAAGCGGTCTTATCCAGGTGGAAAATTGTGACTGGGGTAACTCATTTTCTAACCATTTCAGGCACTTAGGCCAAATATTAGACTCCACAGATAAATTTCCTTATGTATAAACTGTTTATAACAACTGATAACCGGCAAGTTTAGACCCAAATTTGGAAGTTATCCACATTAGTGCGTGGATAAATCAAATAATAATTATGTTGACTTAAAATACGGTAAGAAGTAGAGTTCGGCCTCCGGAAATCTATATTAACTATAGAATTAACAGTTAGCTAACAGAGAGATATTTACAATGAAACGCACATTTCAACCAAGCGTTCTGAAGCGTAAACGCACACATGGTTTTCGTTCTCGCATGAAAACTCGCGGCGGCCGTGCAATAATTAAGGCCAGACGTGCTAAAGGTCGAGCACGCTTGTCAGCCTAAGTTCAGGATCAGCAAAACTGTCCAGTTGTTCACATCCCAAGAGTCATCACCTGTTAGACAAGAAACAGTTTGACAGTGTATTTAAAAATGCACAAAGAATTCGGTGCTCGACTTTTACACTCTTATATATAGAGAACAGTTTCAGTCATCCCAGGCTCGGATTTGTTATTTCTAAAAAGAGTGCAAAACTGGCAGTAGCACGTAATCGAGTTAAGCGTGTGATCCGAGAATCATTTCGTATCAACCAGAATAAAATTGGGGCTTATGATATTGTCATTCTCGGGCGCCGTGGCGTAGCTAATCTAAATCATCAGGAGCTGCACCAGTTAATAAGTAAACAGTGGCTAAAGCTAGCCCGACCGAGTAATAACATAAGCTAAAGCTGGTTAATATGCGAAAAATTATTAAGCTCCTTATTCGATTTTATCAATTAGTCTTTAGTCCATTTTTTGGACAAAGTTGTCGTTTTTATCCAACCTGTTCCCACTATGCCATGGAAGCTGTCGAGCGCCATGGATCATTGCGTGGTAGCTGGTTAGCAGTACGCCGACTATGCCGTTGTCATCCCTGGCACCCAGGTGGTGTAGATCTAGTCCCCGAAAATAAAGAGAAGTAATCCATGGAAAACCAGCGTTTATTTTTAGTCATCGGTATCGCGATAATCGGTATTATGTTGTTTAGTAAGTGGGATGCTTTTCAGTCTCAATCTGACCAAAAACCAGCAATAGAAAATAATGCTAGGCCTTTGGTATCAAGGGCTCAGGCTAATAATAAGAATGAAGTTAATCCAAATCAAGAGACTGGTGCAAAAGATTTAAAAAATTCAAGGTCAAGTGATACTAATAGTAGTTCTACTAAAACGACTGTTGCAGAGAAGCAAGATCGTCCAGCGCTGGGTAACAAAGAAAGTAAAAATAGGCCAGCATTACGTTCGGGCGCTTTTATTAAAAGTGAATCGAAAGGCAGAGTTAAAATAACTACAGATGTTTTAGCTTTAGAGATTGATAAGCTTGGTGCCGATATTAGGCAGGTTGATTTACTTAAGTATTCAGTTTCTAAAAAAGACCGACGACCTTTTCGAATCATGATCGACAAGACTAATCGTTATTACGTAACTGAGTCTGGATTTGATATGGGTAAGGGGCTTGAGTCAATGGGGCCAGCGACTTACCGCAAGTCAGTCTATACCACTTCAGCGCAAAACAATTATAAATTAGAAGACGGTAAAAACTCAGTATCCGTAGACTTTGTATGGACAAGCAGTAACGGCGTTAAAATAATTAAGACCTTCACCTTCTATAGGGGACGTTATGATATAGGGGTTAAATATAAAGTTATTAATAACTCTAATAAACTCTGGTTTGGTGCGATGTACCAACAAATTACCAGAGCTCATTATGCTGATAGTGGTCAGAGCATGGTGTTGCCTACTTATATGGGTGGGGCAATCTTTACTAAAGAAGAAGGTTTTGAAAAATTTGATTTTGGTGAAATCAAAGACAATGATATGGGCAAGCGCGCCGATCTGGAAAGCGCTGAAAGTGCGTGGGTTGCCATGCTGCAGCATTACTTTGCTGGTGCATGGATACTAAGCAAAGAAGATCTCAACAAAAATACAAAAGTAAGGGTATTTTCTTCGTATGATTCTAAGCGAGCTTTTTATAGTTTGGTCATGCGATGGGCTCCACAGGAAATTAAACCTAATAGCTCAAATGAGTTCTCTGCCCGATTTTATGTGGGACCAAAAGACCAGGTTAAAATGGGGGAATTGGCAACAGGCCTTGACTTAACGGTCGATTATGGAATTTTGTCTATTATTTCAAAATTACTATTTTGGTTACTGACAATGTTTTACTCAGTGGTCGGAAACTGGGGCTTTTCTATTATATTGTTAACCATTCTGGTTAAAGGGTTATTTTTCAAGCTATCAGCGACCTCTTATCGTTCAATGGCAAAAATGCGAAAACTGAACCCACGCATGAAACAGCTTAAAGAGCGACATGGTGATAATCGACAGGCTTACACCATGGCCATTCAGGAAATGTTTAAAAAAGAAAAAGTGAATCCTCTGGGTGGTTGTTTGCCTATTTTGGTTCAGATTCCGGTTTTCATCGCCCTTTATTGGGTGCTGCTTGAAAGTGTTGAATTGCGTCAGGCCCCATTTATATTCTGGATTCAGGATCTTTCTACCAAAGACCCATTTTTCATATTGCCAGTGCTTATGGGAGCGACTATGTTTTTGCAGCACAAGTTGAATCCACCGCAACTGGATCCAATGCAACAAAAAATTATGATGGCACTGCCGATTGTATTTACAGTATTTTTTATGTTCTTTTCTTCAGGACTAGTTCTTTATTGGCTTGTGAATAATATTTTATCCATTACTCAACAATGGTATATTACCAAGCAAATTACGGGTGAGGATAATTTGTTCAGTAAAGCTGAATAGAGTTTCGTGAATCTAATAGACCGTCGAGCTTATACAGTCGGCGGTTTTTTTTGATCGAAAATATAACGTCTAAATACCGGGTAAACTAATTTTTAATAACCCTTTGTTTGTAAGTCATATCAGACTATTCTATCTCAGCTTATTTGAATACTGACGGGAAGTAGCACAACAATGGTAGCCTTTTCTTTTCTGCTTGAAATGTATAAAGAATGAATAGTGTCGACACAATTGTAGCTATAGCAACTCCTCCTGGTAAAGGTGGAATTGGAATAGTACGGATTTCAGGACCTGATTCAGAACTAATTGCGACACGAATAATTGGCCAGGAGACCAAGCCGAGGATTGCGACCTATTGCAAATTTTTAGCACAAGACCACCCCACTATCGACGAAGGGATAGTCCTTTTTTTTCGCGCACCTGCTTCGTTCACTGGCGAAGATGTTGTCGAGTTTCAAGGCCATGGCGGCCCTGTAGTTCTGGATTTACTTTTAAAGCAAGTGCTCTCTTATGGTGCGCGAATGGCACGACCTGGTGAATTTTCAGAGCGCGCTTTTCTCAATGATAAAATTGATTTGACTCAGGCAGAAGCAATTGCCGATCTTATTGAGGCGGGATCAGAACATGCCGCAAGAGCAGCTCAAAAATCACTTCAAGGTGCATTTTCTTCTGTCATTCATAATTTAGTTGATCAACTAACTCAGTTAAGAATGTATGTTGAAGCAGCGATAGATTTTCCAGAAGAAGAAATTGATTTCCTGGCAGATGAAAAATTAATTGATGATTTAAATAAGGTAATGGTTTCGATTAAAGAGGTAGAGCGCGTTACCGAGCAAGGAATTTTATTGCGTGAAGGAATGACTGTAGTGTTAACGGGTCAGCCCAATGTAGGTAAGTCGAGTTTGTTAAACAAACTTTCAGGTCAGGATGCAGCAATTGTCACTGATGTTCCAGGCACAACTCGAGATATACTGAGTCGTGAAATTAACCTTAAAGGTTTGCCTCTGCATATTGTGGATACGGCGGGTTTGCGAAACAGTGATGATGTTGTAGAAAAAGAAGGCATAAGGAGAGCGCGTTCAGAAATTGAAAAAGCGGATAGAATCTTACTAGTGGTAGATACCAGCAAGGGGATTGACGCAGAAGATCACGTGTTGCTTGAAAGTTTTCCCAAACATATACCTGTAACGGTAGTGCACAATAAAATTGATCTCACTGCAAATAAGCCGCAAATAATTCAGGTCAGTGAGTTAACAAGTGTGTATTTATCAGCTAGCCAGGATATTGGTATAAATTTACTGCAAGATCATTTGCAACAGAGTATGGGGTTTTCAGGTATAACGGAAGGCAGTTTTGTTGCACGTCGACGGCATCTTGAAGCTTTACAAAGAGCACGACATTATATTGAAGCAGGTCATAATAATTTGCAAGTTCATCGTGCGGGTGAGTTGCTTGCCGAAGATTTACGACAAGCTCAAATGGCATTATCAGAGATTACCGGTGAATTTACCCCTGATGATTTATTGGGCAAGATATTTTCCTCTTTTTGTATAGGGAAATAAATAGTCGAGATCACCCTATTCTATAAGAACTTTTTTTATTAACGATCTTACATGACTAATCTCAAAGGGCTTATCGCATATTCCAGAAACCCCGGCTTGTTGAATTGCTGATAACCTTTGATTGTTACCTTCACTGGTTACCATAATAATAGGCACAGAAGTTTGAGAACTATTTTCACGTACATAACGTGTCAGTTTTTCACCATCTACTTCGGGCATATTGTAATCAGTAATAATGAGGTCATAAAAATGTTCATTGATTAGTTCAATCGCCTGGTTTCCATCAGCCGCCTGATCTATGTGTTCAATACCAATATTGTTAATGACTCTAATGATATGTTTACGAGCTAATGGGCTGTCATCGACAACCAGTACCTTAAGGCTATCTAGTTCGATATTTTCATCGCTATCGATATCCGGATTAATATAATCTAGTGTAGAATGTAGGGCTTTTTTTAAATCATTGGCAGCGAAAGGTTTAGGAAGAATTGCAATCACTCCTGCCTGACGAATCGGCTCCAACATTGAAAAAGACGTTTCACTCGAAATTAGCATAAAAGGCACACTTTCTAACTGGTCATTGTCTCGCATAGAAAGAACAATATCAGTACCCGTCATGTCGGGTAAATACATAGAACTGATTACCAGATCAGGGTGCTGATCTGGTAATCCATCAATTGCGTAAATCCCATTGTCGAAAATAGTAATATGCTGGATACTAAGTTTACGTAGATTTTGTTCAATAATCTTACTTTGAGTATGTGACGGTTCAATCACGCATACATGAATATCTTTCAGTGCAAGGTTAGTCATATTTCATCCAGGAATATATTGGTTCATCTAGAGCTTAGCGGCCATTTTATGACTATCCTTAAAAACTATATAATCCATATAAATAAAATGGTTTAGGTGCTCTCTCTTATATATATACCTATCTGCTGCTTCGTTTTCTTGTTTCTTGGTCCATAGCTGACTATAATCCTTGCGAATCCAAACAAGTGAACCTTATTTAGAAAATATTTCATTATGATAAAAAAACAATATAAAGCAGTGGCACTTGTATCAGGTGGACTTGATTCTATGCTTGCAGCAAAAGTAATGCTCGAACAAGGAGTTCATGTCGAAGGCATTAATTTTTACACGGGATTTTGTGTCGAAGGGCATACACACGCCATTCGAAAAAAAGATAAGGAAAAGGATAAACGCAATAATGCCCTTTGGGTTGCTGAGATGCTGGGGATTAAATTACATATTGTTGATGTGATTGAAGAATATAAGGATGTGGTTTTAAACCCGGTGCATGGGTATGGACAGAATCTTAATCCTTGTTTGGACTGCAAAGGTTTTATGGTTCGTAAAGCGGTCGAATGGATTGAAAAAAATGATTTCGATTTTATTATAACAGGCGAAGTAATGGGGCAAAGGCCTATGTCACAACGTAAAGATACTATGCCTGTGATTGCCAGAGAATCGGGTGCGAATGATTTACTCTTACGACCTTTGTGCGCAAAAAATCTCCCGCCTACGCGCCCAGAAATTGAGGGCTGGGTAGACCGTGAAAAACTTCATGATTTTTCAGGTCGCAGTCGTAAGCCACAAATGGCATTAGCAAAACAATTTAATTTGAATGATTATGCTCAGCCAGCAGGTGGCTGTTGTTTTTTAACGGACGCCAATTACTCTAAAAAATTATCAGACCTTTGGCAAGCACGTGGGGAACGTCGATACGAAATCGATGACATAATGTTA
>VAOX01019825.1_pt1 | contig 12107 bp, 9 predicted proteins | sample 3393891 | NCBI WGS metagenome assembly VAOX01 (sample SAMN08290429, study PRJNA428436) | hydrothermal vent metagenome | isolation source: Deep-sea hydrothermal vent chimney | place: Indian Ocean: Southwest Indian Ridge | depth 2822 m m | reverse complement strand
CAAAAAACTCGCGAAGGACTGGGCCATTCACTCCCTTTTTGACTACGCCAAACAAGCTCTCAGAAGCACACTTTGAGGCGTTCAACTGATGATTTTAGGATTATCCTCAGGAGATTCAGGCTTTGTTTGAATTTTCAGGTTTTGAAATTGAGAAAGCTTATGGGGATTATCATTGCAATGAGCTTAATGGAGAATCTGTAAAGCAAATTTATGTTTTAAAAAAGGCCGCTGAAAAGACTGCCTGAATAGTGTGGCTGAGCAGGGTAAGCGGCTATGTACCTTCGGTGTCTTTCTGATCCTGTTTCTTTTTTTGTATCTCTTCACTTTCAAGTTTTAGTGGCCTTCCTCTGGGGCAAAAATTAACCAGAAAGTCATTCATTGAAGCGAAAAGATTGTCCTTTGCCAGCGAGTAATGGATATATTGCCCCTGTTTTTCACCTTTAATCAAGCCCGCATGAAGTAAAACATTGAGGTGTTTGGACAGTGCTGGTTTGCTGATATCGAATTTTTCAGAAATCTCACCGGCCGTCAGGCTCGTTTTTGAGAGATAGGCCAGTATTTGGCGTCTTATAGTTGACGAAAGTGCTTGAAAAACATTATCCATGAGTTAAACTATTAACTAATTAGTTAATTGCCTATTTATTTAATATACTTAATCATACACCAGTCAGTACGGTTTGGCTAATCAGCCTGGTGGTGGATGGTGCTTTTAAAATCAACATGTTAAGTATGAGTGTACCTTGTATACATCGTATACTCACACTGGATCTGTTACATTGGGGTTAGAGTTATGTCTGAAGTAAAATCGGTTAAATTGAACAGTCGGCAGCGGCTGCTTCTGGTTGTTATATTATTGTCAGCATTTACGGGTATTGTCATCGGTGCGCTGCGTAGCGCGGGGCTGGGTGGATCTGCACTGTTATATATTGGCGTGCCCACATTGATTGCGCTGGCTTTTGTAAATAGCTCAGATTCAAAAACCGTAATGGAGTCAACGCTAAAAGCGATTACCTTCATTATACTTATTTCAGGGCCTTTGCTACAGGAAGGTTTTGTCTGCATGTTGATGGCAGCCCCAATACTCTATATCGTAGGTGCGCTGGTGGCCTGGCCATTTGATCATTATCGAAAAAAGAAGGAAAATGCCTCTAAATTGAATCTCTATATAATGCCTTTCTTATTGCTTATTATGTCTATGGAGGGCGTAATGGATGAAACCACGTTTGACAGACACAATGTGGTTGAGTACTCGCAGGTGATAGAGGGCAGTGTGAGCGCTGTCAAAAGCCGGTTATCAGGTAGTCGAGAGCTCCAGGCTCAGGGTTCGTTTTTTTACCGTTTTTTTCCGCGCCCGGAGATGATTAATGCCAACGGCCTGTCTGTGGGGGATCGCCAGTGGGTGGATATAAGTTATCTGAAGTGGGTGTACTGGAATGAGAAGCGGGGGTCGATACAGTTTGAAGTGGCAGAAAATAAGGCGAATTACCTCAGGTTTAAACCGGTGGCAGATGACAGTTATATAAGCAGTTATCTTAGCTGGGGTGAAACCGCGGTTTTTATGCAGGCAGTATCTGAAAACACCACTCGGGTAACCTGGCGAATTAACTTTCAAAGAGAGATCGACCCGGCCTGGTATGTCCAGCCGTTGCAACAATATATGGTAGGGCTTGTTGCCAGAGCAATGGTGGTATCGTTACAGTGATTGTTCGTAGCCTGCTTTTATTGCTGCCACTGGCCTTCTGGGGCTTGTTGTTTATGAGCCAGCGTCTGTCGATTAGAGAAACCACCGCGGCATTTCTGGGATTTGTGCTGGTGTTTCTATCGGCATTGATCATAAATATATTATTTGTTGAGTATGGCCTGCTGGATCTTTCCATAACGGATAATCTGTTTTATGGTGTGCCATTAGACATGGTTTTTTCGCAGGCGATTACTACAGGTGCGCTTATACCCCTGGCTCGATTATTGCGGTGGGGTACAGGCATCAGGGTGGTTGCTCAGTCTGTTATGCTTGTCGTTATTTATTATGCGCTGGGACTGGAATTTGCAAATATAACGCCAGGCCTGTTTATTATAAGTATAGCGATGCTGTTTTCAGCGTTTCCTGGTTTGTTATTATCTGACTGGACAGCCAGCGGTGTCTGTATCCGTGCTCGCTCATTACTGCAATCGTCTGCCTGGGCATGTCTGTTATTATGGTTGTTTCCTTCTACCGTCTTTTACCTGACGGGGGGTAGCTGGTCTGGTTTGCTGCAACGGGATTTAGTGCTCACCGGAGTGTATTTATTGCCCATGCTGTTACCGGCTTATCTATTAATAAGCGCCTTATATCAGTTTGCTATAGAGGGGGGCGGCACCGCATTTCCCTATGATCCTCCAGAGAAACTGGTCACCGGTGGCGTGTACCGCTATCTGTCTAACCCTATGCAGCTGGGGATATGCCTGATGATGGGCTGGTGGGGAGTGGTGATCCAAAGTGGTCTGGTGTCTATTTCAGCGTTTATCTCCCTTGCTTTGTTTGTCGTATTTAAAGATGTGTGTAACGGAAGTTGTGCTATAGGTAAAAACAACAGGCAATGGGATGAGTATCAAAAAAGGGTGCCTAAATGGATACCTCGGCCAGGACCGTGAGCTAGTGAGCATTTTGTCCGGATAAGTCTGCTGTGATGGACTTTTGTATGCCGTACCGAAATCCGATAACATCATCCTGAAAAAGTATATATACCTGACCATACTCAGTACTTTTTCCTTGCCAGAGCAGGTTTGTCAATTATTGAGAGGTAGTCAGCATTATTTGCAAATATCACTTCTGTACAGACAAAATGTAGAGTAGAGTATTAGATAGTGGCTTAGTAGCGCTTTCGAATGCTATTTTCTCTATGCTTCGCATATCAATCAAAGTGTAAAATATCTCGAATAAATGACATATAAATTAACGCATTTAAGGCAGATACCCAGCTCCTTCTAATGTTTTTATTAGTAAAAACAATGGCTTATACTGGTGGCATGAAATTTGCTTTATTTGATTATGAGTTTAAATATAAACTTGTTTAACAACTATTAAATAAAAAAGATGGACATTATGCATTATTTAAGACGTTTTGCAGTAGCAATTATCCCTTCAGCACTGGTGTTTTTATCCGGTTGTAGCAGCACTGACTCTACAGGTACACCGCCTGCCAGTCAGAATAGTGATGAGTTAACCGCGTTTAAGTACACGACTGCGACGCCTTCGGGCTTTGTTGCTTTTGAGTCGGGCCAGGTGCGGCCAATGGCCCTGTCCAGTGATGGCACGAGGCTCTATGCGCTCAATACACCGGATAACCGTCTGGAAATTTTCCGGGTGACCGTCACTTCACTGGTTCATCTATACTCTGTGCCTGTGGGTATGGAGCCTGTTGCAGTCGCTGCGCGTAGTAATGGCGAAGTATGGGTTGTTAACCATCTTTCAGACTCTATCAGTGTAATTGATACGAATTCAACGCCACCCCGTGTTCTTAAAACCCTGCTGGTGGGAGACGAACCCAGAGACATCGTTTTTGCGGGCACCTCACAGAATCGCGCATTTATCAGTGCGGCTCATCGCGGTCAGAACAGCCCCTACAGCCCCACATTAATGCCCAATGATCCAGGCGAAGTGACAAAGCCAGGTATTGGTAGAGCTGATATGTGGGTATTTGATGTGAATAATACCGGTTCTGGTTCTGGTGGATCACCTGTTGCTGTGCTTACCTACTTCACAGATACCCCGCGTGCTTTAGCTGTCTCCAGCGATAACAATACAGTTTATCTGGCAGGCTTTCACACAGGAAATAAAACAACAGTAATTCATAGTGGTGCTGTCTGCACAGGGGGGGCATCAGCTGCACCCTGTACACCCGGTAATGGCCCTGTAGCGCCTGGTGGTATGCCAGCACCGAATGCAAATACAAATGGCGTAAATGCGCCTGAAGAAAGTCTTATTGTTAAATATAATGGCAATCAGTGGCTTGATGAGCTGAATCGAAACTGGAGTAATCAGGTTAAATTTAATTTACCTGATACCGATGTGTTTGCCGTTGATGCGAACACATTGAGTCAGAAAGCCGCGTATTCAGGTGTGGGTACCATATTGTTTAATATGATTACCAATCCGGTGTCGGGCAAGGTTTATGTGAGCAATACAGATGCGAATAATAAAACCCGATTTGAAGGCACACGTCTGGCGGGATCTACCACCAGTACAGTTGTCGGTAATTTGTACAAGGCGCGGATCACCATTGTTGATCCAGCTGTAAATACTGTTCAGCCAAGACACCTGAACAAGCATATTGATTACAGTGTTGTGCCATCACCGGCAGGTGTTAAGGAAAATAGCCTCGCAACGCCGACTGAAATGGCGATTAGTAGTGATGGTTCAACTCTTTATGTAGCAGCCTATGGTTCTTCCAAAGTCGGCGTGTTTAGTACCCAGAAGCTGGAAAATAACAGTTTTGTACCGACCTCGGCAAACCACATAAGTGTAACGGGTGGTGGTGCTGGTGGGCTGGTTTTAAATGAAGCGAGAAATCAGTTATATGTTTTCACACGCTTTGATAATTCCATTTCAGTAATTGATACAGTCACCAGGGCTGAAACGCGCCACTATAAATTACATAACCCTGAGCCACAGCTAATCGTGAATGGACGGCCATTTTTGTATGATGCAAATCTGACATCCAGTAATGGTGAAGCCTCCTGTTCGAGCTGCCATATTTTTGGTGATTTTGACAGTCTTGCCTGGGATCTTGGAGACCCTGAAGGTGAGTTGATTGCTAATCAAAACCTGGCTGGTCCAGTGGGCGGCACTCAATCTCCTTTTCATCCAATGAAAGGCCCAATGGCGACTCAATCACTGAGAGGCCTGGCTAATCAGGGGCCCATGCACTGGAGAGGTGATCGCAGTGCGGCCAACTCGGGTGGTGATCCGATGGATGAATTTGGAGCCTTTAGAGAATTTAATGTTGCGTTTGCTGGCCTGATTGGCAGAGAAGGCCCCCTTTCAATAATTCAGATGGATGCCTTTACAAACTTTATACTACAGGTGACCTATCCACCCAATCCTAACAGACCACTGGATAATACATTAACCCCTCGGCAAGCGGCGGGTTCTGTTTTTCATTTTACAGCCTCTTCGACCCCTGTAGTGGGTACCTGCGATGTCTGTCATGTAGTTGATCCGCCAAATGGTCTGTTTGGTACCAGTGGCCTGATGAGCTTTGAAAATGATACGCAGGAATTTAAAATCCCGCATTTAAGAAATATGTACCAGAAAGTGGGGATGTTCGGATTTCCTGACAATGACTCCATGTTTGCCAACAGTGCGACGCCTGACATGGGGGATCAGATTAGAGGTTTTGGATTTACCCATGACGGTGCAATAGATACCCTGGATAATTTCCATAAAGCGTCTGTGTTTAGCACATCTACAGATGCTGTGGCCAGGGGCAATGTAGAGCAGTTTATGCATGCAATGGATACCAATATGCTGCCCATTATAGGTCAGCAGGTCACACTGGATGCGTCTAATTCCGCTGAGGCTCTGTCAAGGATGCAGTTAATGACAGCACAGATGGATGAAGGGCATAACAGCGTTATTGTGAAGGGTAAAATCGCCAATGTACAACACGGCTGGTTTCGTCAGGCGGGCGGCGTGTATCAGGGGGATGATGCTTTTGTTGCGCCAATACCTGAAGCGCAACTGTTGCAGCTGGCATCTGTTTCAGGGCAGGAGCTTACATTTACAGCAGTTCCGTCGGGTACAGAAGTGCGAATGGGCGTAGACAGGGATAATGACCTGGTGCTGGATCAAAATGACAACTGCCCGCATATTCCAAATGCAGACCAGGCTGATGGTGACAATGATGGTGTGGGAGATGCCTGCCCTCGGGCCTGTCTGGCTGATTTCGATAATGATGGTGATGTAGATACTGCGGATACAGCGATATTTAGTGCTGATTTTGGTAGAACAGACTGTAATGTAGGTGAGGTTTGCGAAGCTGACTTTGATCTTGATAATGATGTTGATACGGTAGATACAGCTGTTTTCTCAGCTGAATCTGGTCGCACAGATTGCCCGATAGATTAATGAAGTAAATTGTGACATTAGTAAATCGATAACTAAAGGAATAAAAAATGAGTTTAAAAACAGTAATAATTGGCTTAAGTCTGACATTGTTTCAGCAAGCGTCACAGGCAATTCCTGTAGTTTATCTGGATTTTGATGGCGATGGCTTACAGGATTCCAGTGTAAACGCTGTGTTGGGTGATACGCTAACAGCCAGTTTGTATGTTGCTAATGTAGATGGTTTAGAGGGTGGCCTGATTGGCTGGGGTGCCAGAATCAATTTCGATAATACGCAACTCTTTGCAAATTCATATAATATTGATAGTCAGTGGTTTTTAGCCAGCAGCAGTAATAATGTTGATAACGCAAACAGTAATGCAGAGCTTTTTGCATCCAGGATAGGCACAGGGCTTACAGGTACAATAAAGCTTGCTGATATTAGTTTTGATACGCTTAGTGTCGGCAGTTCATTGCTCACAATGGGGGAGTTGTTTGCCGCTAATACTTCATTTATAGGCTTTGGTGGTGCGAATGCGCCGAGTTATAACTATGATGCCGAGATTGATTTCAGTGCTGCCAATGCCGCTATAAATATTAGTGCGGTGCCTGTGCCACCAGCAATACTGTTATTTTTGTCAGGGCTGGCTGGTCTGGTGGGTGTAAAGAAATTCAGAAAAAATTAATTTTTGAAAATGGTTTATTATTTATGTAACATTTCAGTTATAGGTGCTAAGGAATTAGCAATGGCCTGATTCAGTGCTTTATTAAACAGCTGGTTTTTTGAGGCTCCCCCAAAACTGACACCTTTGCCTGTTGCCTGATGTGACCAGATCAGCGTTTTTTGTGGGTCAATGATTTCAAGCTGGATTGTAACTTTAGCAAGTTTTTTTTGATTGAATGTTTCATAACCAGTTACGGATCCGCGAAGTACATATGTTTTTTTGTCGGCTATTTTTTTAATTTTTTTCACACCCGAATTAATTAACAGTTGTTGTAAGCTGTTAATTAATTTGTTGCTGTTTTTGCCTTCTGCCTGTACGGAAAAAAACTGGTTTAATATTTTTTGTTTGTTTTCTGATTCTATGCGTTTTATGGTGGTCTGAATGCTAGATTGAGATATTTTTACTGCTGAGTAGATTACACAGGATTTGTTATCAAGCCAACGGTCATAGATGACGCTTTTTTCCAGTAGGGCACTCGTGGACTGTTTTGAAATGCTCTTCCCTCGGCTTCTAGCTACGCCATTGATGTCTTCCTGAATTAGCTCGACCTCACTTTCTATATAAGTGCTTATTAAATGACTAAGGCTGGATCGAGCAGACATATCGGCTTCTTTAAAATCCATCGGCTGTATTCCCGTGCATTCAGAAACACCATGACTAAAATAAGATGTTACTGAGTTGCTCTCAATGCCTACCCACTCAGGTTTTTCTCGAGAAGGCAGGTAGTTAGAGCAGCTACAACTTGTCTCAGTTGTTACTGGGTTAGCTGTGCAACCGCCGAGTAACATTGAAATAGTACTTAAAAAAAGTATTAAAAAGAAAATATTGTATAGCATAGGGTTTATTTAGTGCATCTGTGAAGCTACAGTGCTTTTGTTTTTAATTTTCTTATCAATGCGAGATAAAGCGTTTGAAATATGATCGTCAGGTTTGTCGAGTAAATTATCCGCATATCTATGCATTGTCAGAGCTTTATCAAGGTTGCCATTTATTTCGGCACAAACGCCAATATTATGATAAAGCGCAGGCGATTTGTCATAAATAGCAGTTGCTTCTTTAAATTTCTGGCATGCTCTATCCATGCGGTTCTTGTCAGCAAATTCAAGGCCGCTTTCAAAAAGTCTATTTGCTTCTTTATTCTTATCGAGGAGGCTGTCGTCATCATTCATTAGTTCAATTGTCATAACAACAACATATGGTGCAATATCGCGACGCATACTAGTCATTGTTGAGCGAATAGCACTCTGCGCCAGTTCAGAGGGTAGTGCTTTCCCTTTATTTCCTGAGTCTGAACAGTATTTGTTTTCCCCTGTTCCTGTGTAATTTTTTGAGAAAGTGACGTCGCCTTTCTGCACGCTAATTGCTTTTATAGTGACATGGAATTCGCTTATTTGTCGGATGCATTTTACCTTTTTTGTGCCCCATTCTTTGCATTTTCCTTTACTGTTGGTTCGTGTGCAAATGCTTCTTTCTTCATAAAATGAAGCTGTTTCCATTTTAGGCCACTTAACAAAACCATTTACTATAGTGTCAACGCCTGATAGTTCGCCTAATTTGACGGCATCCTTCTCATTAAACAGGCCGCTTTCTGAAACTATTTTTTGTTCCTGAATAATAGTATCTAATGTGTTTCTGTCTACAATGGTAAAATAAGGTGTTTTATTGACCTTTACATTTGCCAGAAATGCCTCTAATTTGGTAGAAAATTCTCGTTGATGATCTCCGTTGAACCCCAGTACAGCAATTTTTTTAACGCTTTTCATGCCGTTTTCCCTGGCAGGCATAACTACATCCTGTTTTATTTTCGGTCCAGCACAGGCTAACATTAAAAATACTACAGAAGAGCTTAAAATGTTTTGTAAAAATTTATATTTATTCTTAATCATACTGTTGTTTCCTGGTGTTGTGATCTGGCTTTAGAAATGTGTTCTTATTTTTTTACTAGGAATTTACTACCTGATTACCTGTAAAGGATACTGTTTAAACTGAGATACGTGATTTTGCCCGTGGGTTCTACCCTGCGAGTGTGAATGAATAATGTTTCAGGGTATCCTTTGTTTTCGTCTCGTTAGCATATTGCCGCTGCATAAATAATGGATGCAGTTCTAGTGCCTGTGCTTTACTGTGTGATAAAGATAATAAAGAATTTATTTGTTAGTTTTCGAGTAAGTGAGCCTTTGTTATGTGGTGGGTATCAATTTCAGAGAAGTTGTAAGTTATTTGCCTGTCTTTTCTGTATTGATAATCAGTTACATATCAGGGTTTAACTCAAGTCGCTATTTTTACAGTTAATCAGTATTGTGAGGACTATATTTAAAAATTATTCTAAGCCACTCATATATTCATCGTATAAGCAAAAAATACAGACCTTGTTACAGATAGTAGCATATTAAAAATATAAAAACACGACTGTTTCACAGATTTTTTTTTAAATATCTGTTGTTTAATGGAATTTAGTTGATCAGAGCAGTTAAACCATAAACTTATTAGTATGGGCTTCTCTGTTATTGCAGGACATAAGATGAAAAAAGAACCATTTGCTAATTTATATACGAATCCTGGTTGAAGACGCTATCTTCTGGCTCTTGACCTTTCGCGGGTGGATGTTCTAATCTATGTAGCCTGTGTTTATTGTGCGGGCTGGGTCATGTAAGCTGGTTTGTTGACAACCGTTATCGCTATTATATTAACGGGCACCGCCCGATCCAGGCTGACGGGTGACGTGCGTTTTAAATCCTTTATCCTCCCCGGCATCCTTAACCAATGTGAGCGTTATCATTCCCTCCGTGATCTTTTGAATAAGCGCCTGACCTGATGCGTTAAAGAGAAGAGGGGGAAGTTTGCAGGTCTTCACCAGCAAATTCTATCAGGGGGGTGTTTGTCGAACCTGCTGTACCTGGTTTGATCTGTAAAATGTTTCTATTTTATCTGGAAATCTGGCTTAAGGGCTTTTTCAGATCATTCATAACGTGGCAGGTTCAAAATCCACCAGAGTGTCTACATCCGCATCATAATCAATGCCTGATACTCCAAAACCGAACAGCTTCAGGAATTCATCCTTGTATCCCTGGTAGTCCGTTAATTCGAAAAGGTTTTCATCGGTTATTTGTGGCCAGAGTGCTTTGACCCTGTTTTGCACGTCATCACGCAATTCCCGGTCGTCCATGCGGATGCGCGTGTTATCATCCAGCTCAGTTGCTTTGCCGCTAAATAGCTGTGTGCGGAACATGCGATTAATCTGCTCAATGCAACCCTCGTGGATATCAAGTTCTTTCATTACTTTAAAGCCCATGGCCAGATACAGTGGCATAACCGGTATTGCGGCGGATGCCTGAGTGACTACGCTTTTTAATACTGCAATATTTGCGTCGCCTTCAAGATCTGAAAGTTTTTTTCTAAGGGCAGCAGCAGCGCGATCCATATCTTCCTTGGCTTTACCCAGCGCACCATGCCAGTATATCGGCCATGTGATATCTGTGCCGATATAGCTATATGATATTGTTTTAACACCTTTTTCCAGAACATCAGCGTCTTTGAGCGCGCTTAGCCATAGCTCCCAGTCTTCGCCCCCCATAACGGTTACCGTGTTCTGCACTTCTTCATCCGTCGCGGGCTCTATTTCAGCGTGAATAATGGTATCTTTGCTGGTATCAATCGCAGTAGATTTATAAACTTCACCAATGGGTTTTAGAACTGAGCGAATGACTTCTCCGCTAGCGGGAAGTTTGCGCACAGGGGAGGCGAGTGAATAAATAATTAGATCAATTTTGCCAGGGCCGCTTTTAATCATATCAATTGCTTTGCTGCGCATTTCATTTGAAAAAGCATCACCATTTATGCTTTTGGCATACAGCCCTGCTGCATGGGCGGCTTTTTCAAATGCCGCCGAGTTGTACCAGCCCGCAGACCCCGTTTTTTTTTCCGTTGCCGGCTTTTCCAGAAATACACCCAGTGTAGCGGCACCTGAACCGAAGGCGCTTGTGATGCGTGAGGCCAGGCCATAACCCGTGGATGCACCAATAACTAAAACATTTTTTGGGCCTTTTTCAATAGGGCCATCCGATTTTACTCTGTTTATTTGCTCAGTAACATTTGCTTCACAGCCCATGGGGTGTGCTGTAGTGCAAATGAATCCACGGGTTTTGGGTTTAATAATCACGTTGTTTTTATCCAGTTTTTTAATATTTAATGGCTTGGCTACTCAGATCGCTGAGTAGCCATGAATTAATCGTTACGCTGTTTCAGCTGCTAATGCTGGCGGCAACATTTTTTAAGCGGCTCTGAACAATGGGGGCTACTTCTGCTATCTGTGGGTTATCGACAATACCCAGCACCGCAACAGGATCCATAAAGCCAACATTGATCTTGCCGTTCTCTTCTCTTAATAATACGTTGCAGGGGAGCAGCAGGCCAATATCAGGCTCTGCATTAATGGACTCGTGTGCGAGGGTTGGGTTACAGGCACCCAGTATTTTATAGCCACTGCGATCGATATCGAGTTTGGCTTTCATCACTTTCTGCACATCAATTTCTGTAAGTACTCCAAAGCCTTCAGCACTCAGGGCTTCACGGACTTTTTCTTCTGCTTCTTCCATTGTTGCATCGATAATGACATTAAAACCGTACATAGGGATTCTCCGAGTTTAGATTTCAGGTTGTATTTGTGAAGCTGATATTAGCATAAACTTATCTTAGGTTTAACCTAAAAAGATCAGTTGAGTGTCCTGAAGTGTGCTTCCGGGAGGTTGGTTGGTGTAATAAAAAAGTGAGTGAAAGGCCCATCCCTTCACGAATGACGTGCAGGGATGCACTAATATCGTGGTTGCAGGATGCAAAGGAGCGTGGACGTGCAGGGATGCACTAATATCGTGGTTGCAGGATGCAAAGGAGCGTGGACGTGCAGGGATGCACTCAGCTAAATACGTAAAACCACTAATAAGGCTATACAGCGGTTTATTGGTGGTTTTTACTGGCTTTTTATTTCTCGTAAAATCAAAAACAAGTCACGCATATAGTCACTTGCGGCATAATCGTAACTCTATTTTGCCGGTATCAGACCGATGAGCAAGGGCTGTACCTGAATAAATCGTTTTTAGTCTGTGGTGAGATACGGAATGTCCGGCCCGTGCTGTATTTGAGGCGCGGGCGGTTTCTCACCGGTTCGACCTGAACTTTTACAGATTGAGAACAAACTATGAATGATCCTAGATTAATCAGTTGAGCGCGAAAAAGATGTGCAAGTTATTGATTTGGATAGCGTAATGAAAAAATGTGAAATCACCTCATTGGTGATGAATACT
>VAOX01055506.1_pt1 | contig 12121 bp, 10 predicted proteins | sample 3393891 | NCBI WGS metagenome assembly VAOX01 (sample SAMN08290429, study PRJNA428436) | hydrothermal vent metagenome | isolation source: Deep-sea hydrothermal vent chimney | place: Indian Ocean: Southwest Indian Ridge | depth 2822 m m | reverse complement strand
GGATTAACGATACTTACGGCCACCAGAATGGCGATATTGTTTTGCGGGAAGTTGCCCATCGCATCCAGGGGGAACTTCGTGGAGCTGATTGTCTAGTGCGCTATGGTGGTGAGGAGTTCGCAATTTTACTGGCGCAGGTTGACGAGGCTGAGGCCGTCGCCACCGCCGAGCGGATTCGTCAGGCTATTGCAGGGCAGCTGTTCTTGCTGGAAAACGGTATCGATGTCTCCATCACCTTGTCTGTTGGCGTCTCCCTGTTACGAAATTGGCAAGGGATCGCCGATCTCAACATAGCGGCGCACCGCCTGGTCGAGGTGGCTGACCGAGCGCTGTACCGTGCCAAAGATAGAGGCCGCAACCGGGTCGTGGATGCAGGTGATCTATCCAATATAGATACACTTTCGTTTGTCGGCTGATATACCGGCGCTCCCCGAGTTAACTGTAATATCGAAATTGGTGGACGGCAATTCTCTTGCTTCGTTATGGAGTGTGGCTGTAACTGTGATAAAAATATGTTCCATATTTTTCACGTTATCAAGACCATGCGCAGGGTAGGAACAAACGATATAGCCCCTGATTGCTTAAAGGCATATTTTACGATGAACGGAGACAATAATGGCTACAATGCACGTGAATACCGAGATAGCGAAATGGATGCCGGGGAGTCCGGTTTATGGCGCGGACGCTATTTACCAGGGAGAAGAACTGGTCCACCTAAAACATCTGAGCGATCGCCGTGCGGATGGCGTTGGCGTTGCTTATCTCGTGAGGTTCTTGCCACCGACGGGAAAAGCCATCAAAATTATTGCGGTCGCGCGCTCGGATGAGCATGTCTTCAACCTTAAGGGCGATCAGCGCACAAAGTCCGGGCGTAAGCTTCGTTTCTCTGGCGATTATGCATTCAACCCCACAGGCCAGCCGCACGGTGCGCTCGTCAGTGTTGAGACGCTCGCTTTGGTCGTTTATGCGGGTGAACCCGACGAGATTAAGTCGATTAGCGTCGTTGATATCCAGTAGTCGCAACGGCGTTCTGGCTTAGCAATGATGTAATATATCTGTGATGATATACCTCACCAGGATCCGGCCCTGAATTTGCCCCGTCCTATTGGCGTGAGAAAACGACGTGTATATTGTAGTCGGTGTCGCACAGCTCACTCGCCAAACGCAAGCGTTTTTTGCTTATCTATTGCTTAGGATAATGGGGTGTTGGTAAATTGACGCACCACTGCTGGCGAGACAATTCATCTATCTGAGAAAATTGAATGACCAAACCCTTCGCCGAAAGCAGCGAGCAGAATAAAGAAGCCATCCTGGCGGTATTGCGTGATGTTTTCGTCGCACCAGGAAATATACTGGAGATCGGTAGTGGTACGGGTCAGCACGCGATATTTTTTAGTGCACAATTACCTCATCTAACCTGGCAGCCGACGGAACTGGCGGATAACCTGCCGGGTATTATCGCGTGGATAGCCGACACCGAGTTGACGAATATTAAGCCGCCGATAGAACTCGACGTGTGCTGCGCGTGTTGGCCGGTTGTCGCGGTCGACGAGGTGTTCTCTGCGAACACCGTTCACATCATGGGCTGGCCTCAGGTAGAACACTTATTTCGTGGTGTGGGGCAGACTTTGGTGGCGGATGGCGTATTTTGTCTCTACGGCCCATTTAATTACGAGGGGCACTACACTAGCGATAGCAACGCGCACTTTGACGCTTGGCTCAAAGCGCGCGATCCCGTAAGCGGCATTCGCGACATCGAGGCACTCGGGCAGTTAGCGGAGCAGTCGGGTCTTAGCCTGTGGCGCGACTACCCTATGCCAGCCAACAATCACATCTTGGTATGGCGCAAGATGCGGTGCCCCTAGATTTGTGGACGTTTCGTTTGGTAATTTTGGAAGCGATGAGATTTTATCATATCAGGACGTATTTGCCGGATAGCTTCAACAAATATGCCGTATTCTCGGCAGTATATCTTTAATAACCTTGTCTGCTTCGACTTCTTTGACAGTTATATTCTCTGAATAACGTGAGTTTTTTATTGTCGTTCTCCTGTTGCCTGGTTTACGTCGGAGAACTCTAAATTACCATACCTCTATTCTGGGTGATGGTTGCATGAGGATTAAACGCCGATATTTTCTACCCACGCTAAGGCGGAAAGATGGGCCTTGTTGACTTGTTCTGGTTCCAGTTGTAGTGATTCAGCTAGTGTGTGTATATCTTCTGGTGTTGTGTTTTCGCAGGCTTCGGCGAGTGCTAAAAATGGGCCATAAATACCTTCACGATTTGATAGCGCATCGGCAATCGGTTCTGAAAGATTGAGGTGTTCCAGAACAGTTTCCATGGTCATGTCCAGCATGACGTCGAGCAGTGAAAAGACACCTACGATGAACAAATTATCCCATTCCTGCTTTTCTAAGTAATTCTTCCCTAGCAGCTCTGTTAAACGTCCTCGGGTAATGGCAGTTTTTATCAGAACTGGAGGGGTGCTATCCTCCCCGGCGGTAACCAGCAATAGAGTTGCCCACCGGTATAATTGTTTATACCCCAGGATGGTTAATGCATGGCGTATCGACTGAATTTCGCAGGAGAGGCCAAAACCGACGGAGTTGATATAACGCAATAGTTTGAAAGACAAGGCAACATCACGCTTGAAGGAAATCTCAACGTCACCGATGTCGCAATTGTTGCGTACTTTGTTGAGAACCTCTAACACATGAGTGTGAGACGGGTTAATGACTTTAGCGGAGAGTGTTTCTGGCTGGGCGAAATAATAACCCTGAAAATAATGAAATCCCAATACCTTGAATGTTTGAAATTCTTTTTGTGTTTCAATCTTTTCCGCTATCCACTTGGCTGGATATTTTTCTATTGCGGGCAGCATGGCCGAAATTTTTTCATTGCTCAATTGCTGGGCATCCCATTTGATGAAATTAACAAGATCAAGGAAGCGTATTTGGTCGGCGCTGTGATGGTAGTTGTCCAGCGCCAGGCGGTAGCCACTGCTACGCAGTTGACGGCAGCGGTTTAACAATGTTGGTGTCGCTACTGTACCTGAGACTATCTCCAGCACAACACGATCGGCAGGCAGTAACTCGACAAAGTCAGACTCCAACATCGCGTTGGACATGTTAATAAATGCTAGTTTGTCCCCCAGGACTAAATCTGTGCCAATATTACTTAGGGTGTTGATAAGCACGTTTGTGCCTGCTTGTAGGTCGCTGATAACTTTCGCGTCAGTGGCGGTTGCGCTATGGCGGAATAACAGTTCATAACCAATTATGTTCTGCTGTCGGTCGACGATTGGCTGGCGGCCAATGTAGGCTTGATCTTTGGTCATAGAAATGGTTATTGGTTGCCTTTATCACGGCAGTGGCGCGCCTCTATCGACTCTTCGCCCTGTATCCGATGGTTTATTTGTAGTCGCTGATGATCAGCTAAGTTAGATGCGTGTCGATACTAATGCCTATTCCGCAAAAAGTGCTGAACGACTTTCCGGTGATGCGTCGCCGAGGAGTTCTTCCATATTGAGCACGAGGACAACGCTGCCGTCACCGGATAGGGTGGCACCAGCGATACCTTTGGGGCGGATATCTGATAATGGTTTGATAACGACATCATCTCGTCCCAGAAAACCATCGATGCCTAGGATAAATGATGTCTCTGCTGTTTGCATCAGGACGCCGTAGACCGGGGATTTTACCGGCCAACCAATGAGACTAGCGAGAGAGCGCACAGGCAAGACTTCGTCGCGCACGACCAGTGTCGCCCTACCAGCGACTTGTTGAATTTCTTCCTGCTTAATGGGAATAATCTCACGTACCAATGACAGCGGCACGGCGAAAGGTTGTTCACCAAGGCTCACGAGCAGCACTGGTAAAATAGCTAGCGTCAATGGTAGCGAAATAGTGATTGTGGTGCCGTGGCCAAATTCTGAATGAATGTCGATTCGACCATTTAGTTTAGCAATATTGGTTTTAACTACATCCATGCCAACACCACGGCCAGAAACATCGGAAATCTGATCTTTGGTGGAAAATCCTGGAAGGAAAATCAGGTTGTGGCACTGACGATCGTCTAGTGTGTTGGCGGTTTCGAGATCGATCAATCCTTTTTCAACTGCTTTGCGTCGGAGGACGTCAGGGCGCATGCCACGACCATCGTCAGCTATTTCAATGATGATATGGTCGCCAATTTGGGTGGCGGATAACCGCACTAGGCTCTTCGGCTGTTTGCCAACGGCGATCCGATTTTCTGTAGTCTCTACCCCGTGGTCCACAGCATTGCGAATCAGGTGTACTAATGGGTCGTTCAAATCTTCGATCATGGTTTTGTCGATCTCGGTTTCCTCCCCGGAGAGAACGAGTTCGACGTCTTTTCCCAGTTGCCGCGCTACGTCGCGGGCAAGACGGGGATATTTTTGGAACAGTCGGCCAATCGGCTGCATACGCGTTTTCATGACGGCGTTTTGCAAGTCACCAACCAATAAATCCAACTGACTCACGGATTCATCCAGCGCCTTGAGTGTTACCGCATCTGTTTTTCCTGCCAGGATATCCGTACGCAGAGCCATCAAACGATTTTTGGTTAGACCAATTTCACCGGAAAGATTAAGCACCATGTCAAGTCGCGTCGTATCTACCCGGATCGTGGTTTCCTTGGTGCTGGAGACGGTGGGCTGAGCATTACGGGCTGGGCGCTTGAGCGGCTGAATAGCCTTAACCGACGCGGCTCGTTCGTCTGGTGGTGCGGTTGACGCTACTGGCGTTGAGGGAGTGTCTGTCAACGACGGTGCCGAGGTGGCAGCTCCGGTAATTGACTCCAGCAATGCCGGCCAATTTGGGCCGTCACGTTTCTCATTGGTGTTGGGATCTTCCGCTTGTGCCGACAGTACTTCGGTGGCTGGTGTTTCGCCGGCAAGAATGGCATCAAGCGCGGCGAGTAGTGATGCGTCCGCCGGTTGTGGCATTTGTTGTTGTTGCAGATCGTCAAACATCTGGCGGACATAGCCGGTGGCGGCCATGATGGAATCCATGATATTCGCCGTTAGTTGCAGCTCTTCTGAGCGTAGTTTGTCAAATAGGTTTTCCGTGCGATGGCATAGTTCTACCAGTGGCGTAGCGTTAAGAAACCCTGCACCACCCTTGATAGTATGGAACCCACGGAAAATATCATTCAAGAGATTTTTATCGCCTGGGTTTTTCTCCAGATCGACCAGCTTGTTATCTACATCGGCCAGCAGCTCGCCTGCCTCCGTGAGGAAGTCACCGAGTAATTCTTCCATGCCCGCGAATTGGCTCATGTCATATTCCTTTTGCTATCGGTTCCTCGTCAGAAGCCTAGGCCTTCTAGTAGTTCGTCTACTTGTGCTTGGCTGGTCACGATGTCAGACCGACCTTCAGCATTGACCACCGGGCCGTTGAGCAGATCGTCACTAAGCGCCGATTTTTTTTCTGGCGGCGTACTGGTGACCAGCAGCTGAAGCAATTGTTGCTCAATGTCCTGAGCTAAGGTGACCACTTTTTTGATGACTTGGCCGGTAAGGTCTTGGAAATCCTGGGCCATGATGATTTCCATCAATTGGGCGTTGGTGGCGCGCGTTTGCTCCGGCACACCATGCAGGAAATCTCGTGTTTGTGTCGCTAGTGTTTTAAATTCATCGATGCCCAGTTTGTTGTCGAATACTGCTTGCCACTGTTGCGCTAGTCGTTGAGCACTCGCTTCGAGTTTTTCTTGAATGGGTTTCGCTTGCTCGGTAGCGTTAAGCACCCGCACTGCCGCTTGCTCCGTCAGGTTGGCGATATAGTTCAGGCGCTCCCGCGTGTCCGGCATGACACTAGCGGCTTCTTCAAGTGATTTGTCGTAACCGAGCTGGCGCAAGGTTTCGTGCAGCCCTCGGGTAAGATGGCCGATGCGCGAGTACACATCGGGTTCATCTCCGGTCTGCGCAGTGGCCAGTGGAGACGCCGCATCGTTTTCTTTCGCGGGATCCGGTGTTTCATTGTAGGATTGAGCGATGCTGTCGAACAGATCTTCTAGTTCGTCTGAGTCGCCGGATTCATTGCTCACGAGAGATCTCCTTCATGCTTTCTGGATATTCTGAAAAATTTTGTTGAGCTTTTCTTCTAAGACGGCCGCCGTGAATGGTTTGACAATATAGCCGCTGGCCCCCGCCTTGGCTGCCATAATAATATTATCTTTCTTTGCTTCGGCGGTGATCATGAGAACCGGTAGATGTTTTAAGGCGGCATCAGCACGGATGGCTTTAAGCATGTCGAGTCCTGTCATGTTTGGCATGTTCCAATCGGTGACGACGAATTCGAAGCGCCCTCCATGTAGTTTTGCTAGCCCGGCGACGCCATCCTCCGCCTCATCTACATTGGTAAACCCCAGCTCTTTTAGCAGATTGCGGACAATGCGTCGCATGGTCGAGAAGTCGTCAACGACCAGAAATTTCATGTTTTTATCGACCATTTGAGACTCCGGTAGTAATTCTTGCTGGCATGCTTATTTCCAAGGGCCAAACCCTTTCCTTTCTAACTAGAAGCTGGTTTATCATCGCATCAACAACGGCCTCAACGTCTCCGCTAACACGACCGGGTCGAATTTGGCCACATAGGCGTCGACGCCTACCTGCTGTCCCATGATACGGTTGGCCGCTGATGACAGCGAAGAGTGCATGACGACGGGAATCCCTTCAAATTTACGGTCAGACTTAATTTTTTTTGTCAATACGTAACCATCCATTTCCGGCATTTCGGCATCGGTTAGGACAAGGCTGAGTTGATCGCGTAATGGTACGCCGTCATGCTGTGCCCGATTGGCCAGGGCTTGTAGTTTTTCCCAGGCTTCCAGTCCGCAATTTGATTGCTGGTATTTGACTCCAAGCTTATCCAAAACCATCATAATCTCTTTGCGTGCTACGGTTGAGTCGTCAGCAAAAAACACCATACGCTCTGACGCCGCTTCTATCGGTGGCAAATCGGGGATTGGTTCGATACCAATGGCATTAGCCAGAATTTGTTCCACGTCGAGAATGGAAACCAGTCGACCATTAGGCAGTTCTGTGATGGCAGTGATTAGTCCTTCGTTGCCGGCAAGCATGGCTTGTGGAGGTTTAACTCGATCCCAATCTACACGAATAATGCGATCGACATCGTGTACCAGAAATCCTTGCGTATGGCGGCTAAACTCGGTAACGATCATCGTTTCCCCTGTCGCTTCTGGCGCACCTTCCAATTGGATGAACTGCGCTAGGGCGATGACCGGAATAATATTGCCGCGTAAAGAAATAACACCTTCGATGCCATGAGGCATATTTGGTGTCTTGGTGATCGCCGGAGTTTGCGATACTTCGCGTACTTTGAAGACGTTAATGCCGAACAGCTCACCGGTTCCCAGGGTGAATAGGAGAATCTCCATTTTGTTGGAGCCAACTAGCCCTGTTTTGCCTTCGACCTTGTCCAGCAAAGCGGTGTTTGATGTCATGGTTTGACTCCAGCCGCAACCTCCGTGCTTAGCAATCGTTTGACCGTTTCAGCTAACTTTTGCGGCTCAAATTTCGGAACATATTCGTCAACGCCGACTGATCGGCCCAATTGTTGATTAGATATGCCGCTTAACGAGGAATGCATCAGGACAGGGATGCCCGCGAAACGAGGGTCGCTCTTGATGTTTTTGGTAAGCATGTAACCATCCATTTCAGGCATCTCCACGTCGGTGAGAATGAGAGAAATGTAGTCTTTAACTGGCCGACTATTTGTGTCGGCGTGTGAGGCGACTTTAAGCAGCTCTTTCCACGCCTGACCACCATTGATGGAGCCAATGTATTTTACTCCCATAGCATCGAGAGTTCGCTCGATTTGCTTTCTGGCGACATAGGAATCGTCGGAGAAAAAGACGGTGCGATCGGCATTTTCAATGGGGACGATCGAGGAAAATAGCAGATCGTCTTCCTCTGATTGCATTGTTTCAGCCAGGATTTTCTCCACGTCCATCACCATAATCAGTCGGCCATCCTGCAATTCGGTCACGGCGGTAATCAAGCCGCCCATTTGAGTGTTGAGCATCTCCGGTGGAACCTTCATCGCCGACCAATCAAGCCGTAGGATAGTATCGACACTGTCCACTAGGAATGCCTGAGTGCGGACATTGTATTCGGTGACAATCATGATTTCCGGCTTCTTGTCGGATTGGATGCCGGTATAATTAATTAGGTCAATAACAGGTACCAGCGAACCGCGTAGACTTACCATCCCTTCGACTGATGCTGGCATCTCCGGCGCACGGGTAATCTCCGGTACTCGCATCACCTCGCGTACTTTGAACACGTTGATGCCGAAAGTTTCCTTGCGCCCGGTGCGTCCGTCAATTCCCAGGGAAAACAATAATATTTCAAGCTTGTTTGTCCCCGCGAGCTTCGTTCTGGCGTCAATGCTCTTCAACAAGTCTGACATATCGGAAACTCTCCGTTTGCGTCTTTAATTCTTACTCACTGCAACAAAGTATGTTGCGATCGGCATGGCCACAGCGAAAATCGCCAATTCGTTATCTTTACCCTGCCACCCCACTAGCTTAGCGACTAAGCAGCGGTAAGGATACGTTAAAAGGCTATTTTAACAAATACTTTAAATTTACCATTAATCATTTGCAAGGCAGCAAGTAAACTGGTGTTCCCGATTTTTGGGATTCTCGATTTTGCTCGATTACCGGCTATCATATTAAGCAATAGACTGAATTTTTTAAATAAAAAATCTAGACGAATCCACACGAGACTAACTCGTTCACGAGCCGTTCGTAGTCTTTGGCGCCTTGGCTGTGGGGAGCGTGGGCAAAAATATCGCGGTTATAGGCTGGGCTTTCTGTCAGGCTGACATTCTCGGCGATGCGGGTTTCGCATAATTCATCACCAAATTTTTCCTGTAGTTGCTCCAGCAATGTCCAAGATAATTTTCGGCGCGCGTCGAAGCGGGTGATGACGTAGCGCCGCGCCACTCGTTTTTTAATAACGTGTTCTAACGCTTTCAAGGTGCGTTCCAGTTGTGTCGCTCCTTTCATCGCCAGATAATCGGTTGAAATCGGCACCAGCACCTTGGTGGAGGCAAAAATAGCATTGAGGGATAAAACGCCGAGCATTGGACAGCAGTCGATGAGAATGGGCATGCCATCTTGCTCTAGCATTTCCTCCTGAATGCCAACTTTTAGCCGGTTAATGATTTTCGGCCCCTTGCCAAAGAGTGAATCGACCTTTGATAGTTCAAAATGTGACGGAATGACATGGATCCCAGTTGAGGTTTCACGGACCAGCTCACTCAGCGATTTCATCCCCTTATAAAACCCGAGGATGCTGTTTTGGCCGGTGTCGGCGGTGGTGTCAGTGATTGCACTCAAGTGGGCTTGTGGATCTAAGTCAATCGATAGAGGATCAGTCCCGCGCCGGGCCAGGGCGGCGGCTACATTTAGCGCCGTGGTCGTTTTTCCGACACCGCCTTTTTGGTTAAAAACTGCGATAATGGTCATCTGCCATATCCTAGATGATTTCGTCAGTTCCTCGCAAGCTGCTCCGTTACTGAGTCAAACGACCACCACGGGCCAGGGCGGAGGTGGTTCTGTGAATGAGCGTTGCCCGGGTAGGTTGTCACCGATATCAATTGTATACTTCGATACCCAAGGCTCAAACAGGCAGCGTAAGCTGCGTGGTACATATTGTCCGAATCAGATTCCCCCATCGATGCTGAGGCACTAGGTCAGGCGTTCGCTTTGTTCAGTCAGGCGTCTGATCAGTTGACTGGCGCCTATCATGAACTGCAACAGCGCGTGGAGCAACTCACTAGCGAACTGGCGGTTGCTAATGGGGAGTTGCGTCGCCAGTATCTGGAAAAAGAAGCATTGTCGCAGCGTTTGGCGTTATTGTTAGCCGCCTTGCCAGCAGGAGTTGTGGTATTGGATGCCGCCGACGAAATCCAGGAAGTGAATCCCGCCGCGCGGCGTATGCTGAATGAAACTCTCGTAGGAGAACATTGGGATGCGGTCGTGGCGCGTTGCTTGCAGCCTACTGCCACGCCCAATGAATGGGAGTCGGTAGTTGCTAGGCTAGGAGAACGGCCGCAGCAAATAAGTATCGTGGCGAGTTCACTGGATTCGGCCGACGGTCGGATCTTATTGTTGCACGACACAACTGAGGCTCACCGTATGCAGCAAGCGTTGCAGCGGCGTCAGCGGTTGGCGGCCATGGGGGAAATGGCGGCTGGACTAGCGCATCAGTTGCGTACACCTTTGGCGACAGCACTTCTGTACACTGCTAATCTGGCAAAGCCTCGCTTGTCTGAAGGCGATCGGACGCGCTTTGCCGAGAAAGCATTAGCCAGGCTACGCCATCTGGAACGATTAATTCAGGATATGCTCTCATTCGTTAAAGGGGAAACCGAGGGCCACGAGCGTGTGTCTATATCGTCGTTATTAGTAGAAATTAGACAAGTCATGGAACCTCAGGTGAATGCGCAGGCGTTGCGGCTAGAAGTGCTGGACCGCAGTGGGTCCGCTGAAGTGTTGGGTAACAGTAAGGCACTGACTGGCGCATTGCTAAATTTGCTGGAAAATGCGATGCAGGCATGTGCTGCTGGCGCGACAGTGAAGATAATAGCGGATGCTGATACAGATACCGTGATGTTGCGAGTGGTTGATAATGGTTGCGGTATAGAAGAAGCGGTGCGAGGACGCTTATTCGACCCCTTCTTTACAACGCGTAACGATGGTACTGGTCTTGGTTTGGCTATCGTGCGGGACATCATGGAATCGCAAGGCGGTCGTGTGGTGGTACATTCTGTTGTCGGCGTGGGGAGCGAGTTTGTGCTGCATTTGCCACGTGCTAATTAGCGAATTAGGAATAATGTGGCCGATAAAAGGATGTCATGTTGGTGGGGACAATAGATAGATGAAGATGTTGCCAGTGTTGATTGTGGAGGACGATCTAGCCTTGCGGGAAGCGCTATGTGATACCTTGGCACTGGCTGGCTACGAGGTTATTGACGTGGCGGACGGGGCATCGGCCCTACAACTTTTCCAACGGCAGCAGGTCGGGTTGGTGGTGTCAGATGTGCAAATGCAGCCTATGGATGGTCACGCGTTGCTCCGAGAAATCAAGCGGGTTTACCCACATATACCCGTGTTGTTAATGACAGCGTATGGCGTCATTGATAAGGCTGTAGCGGCTATGCGCGCTGGCGCTTGTGGATATCTCACAAAGCCGTTCGAGCCAGAACAATTATTGGCCGAAGTCGCTCGCTATATGTTGTCCGCATCCCTGGATGAAGAAGGCGGCGATATTATCGCTCACGATCCGCGTACGCGGGAAATGTTATCATTGGCGCAGCGAGTCGCCGCGACTAACGCCACCGTGATGATTACAGGTGAAAGTGGCGTGGGCAAAGAGATCGTTGCGCGTTATCTTCATCATTACTCTCCGCGCGCCGCAAATGCGTTCATCACGCTTAACTGCGCGGCGATTCCGGAGAACTTGCTGGAATCTATTCTATTCGGCCATGAGAAAGGCGCATTTACTGGTGCGGTGCGGTCTCAAATAGGTAAATTTGAACAGGCGCAGAATGGGACGTTGTTGCTGGATGAAGTTTCGGAGATGCCGCTACTGCTCCAGGCGAAGTTGTTGCGGGTATTGCAAGAGCGGGAAGTGGAGCGTGTCGGCGGTCGGCATCCTATCGCCTTAGATGTACGGGTGATTGCTACGGCTAATCGCAACATGGAAGCCGCGGTGTCGGCGGGTAAGTTTCGTGAGGATTTGTACTATCGGTTGAATGTGTTCCCACTTCTAATTCTACCCTTGCGGGAGCGACGGTTGGATATCGTCCCACTCGCCAAGCATTTTATCCGGCGACTGGCGGCGGGGATGAATCGTCATGGGGTGGCACTGTCCTCCGCGGCCAGCGAGCAATTGACGCTCTATTCCTGGCCGGGTAACATTCGTGAGTTAGAGAACGTGATTCAGCGCGCGATGATCCTGGCACCAGGCAGGTTGCTGGAGACTGAGCATTTGTTGCTTCCCCGTTTGTCGGTTGGGAAAGATACGGTTCAGGCGGTCGCTGAAAGTGTGGCGGTGACGCCAGTGGAT
>VAOX01023242.1_pt1 | contig 12126 bp, 9 predicted proteins | sample 3393891 | NCBI WGS metagenome assembly VAOX01 (sample SAMN08290429, study PRJNA428436) | hydrothermal vent metagenome | isolation source: Deep-sea hydrothermal vent chimney | place: Indian Ocean: Southwest Indian Ridge | depth 2822 m m | reverse complement strand
TTGGTTAGTGGCGGGGCTTTGATGCCAGCGGCGTGATTCCGCACTGAGGCGCGCATAGCTGTATGCAGTACCCAGCGGGTGATGGCGGCGTGGCGCGAAGTTGCCGCAACATTGATTACACCGGAATAAAGGATCAGCAGCGCAGCGGCGATAATGATCGCGCCGGTGATGCCGAGTGTCGTCAATACTTTCATGGGCTGACTCCTGGATGATTTGCGGTGGTGTGGCGGCGCGTTTTTCACGCTATTCTCGCCTTGCTGGTCAAAAACGGCAAAGCACTTTTTAAGCCCCTCGCCGCCTAGGCTACGTGTGTGACATAGTGAAGCCATTGTAGTTCGCGTTCTATCCTTCTACAAGGCAAGTTTAATGGGTGGTATGCTGTCGAATCAATAAGTAATATTGCGGCAACACATTGTTTTCAATGTTGAATCCCGACTCGGGATAGTGGCGTGTGCCTTCTTGCTATATATTGGAGTAACAACCATTGCACATACCAGCAGCATACGACGCGGATGACAAGTGCATCTTCCTCGGTGGATATTTAGTGCCGAAGTGGGGAGCTTATGCAAACTACTTTTTTAAATCTCGATAATATCCGCAGCCTGAATCCCTGTTATGTCATTTCAGCGAACCATTGGCGTTTCTATTGAGCAAGTTCTTCCGCCTGGATGGGGCAGTGGTTGTTACAGTCCCAGTGCGCGGAGATCGAGTTGTCCTTCGCGAAGCGGTGGACACCAGAAGTATGCGCCGGAAATTGGCTGGGTAAAGTGAAACAAGGCGTCAGTAACGCCGTCTTCTGCGCCGGTCATTCGCCTTAGTAGCGCTTCAAAGGCGTCAATCGAACGCCCGAACGCCACGAACATCAAGCCGGCAGCTGTTTCGTTGGACCACGGCATCGACCGCCGAAGAATGAAGGCTGGCGGATCGAAGTCCTCTTGCGCGGTTCGTTTAATATGCGCAGACAAGGGGGCGTCCGCGATTTCTTCGTTATCGCTTTTCCGGCGACCAATGGCGTTGTCTTGCGCTTGCGTGGTCATCGATTCGAAGCTATTGAGATCATGGCGCCACTGTTGAACAGCGACAAAACTTGATCCATCTAATTCCTCGCGCTGCACGATAGCAGCCGCGATGGCATCTTCCTGTTGGGGGTTTTCGGTGCCATCCTCGTAGCCGGTCAGATCTCGTCCCGTACCATATTGAAAACCGTCGATCCGTTTTTCGGCGACGAACGCCGTGGCCAATAGCCGTTCAAGCTCGCGGCCACGATGAAGCAATGCGCCCCGATCAGTGCCTCGCAGCCAGCACCACAATGCGGCGGGAGTCGCTGGCACACCGAAGCCAGCACCGTCATAGACGGGAAAAGAATGGAGGCCATCGATGGTGCGACCTAGCGCGAGTGCTAACGATTTGCCCAAGCCGACAACGATGTTGTCCCCGTCGATGATGGCGCTGGCAGCTTGTAGTGCTGGTCGCGGATCGGCGCCTGGTGTTAGTGAGAACGTGAGATAGCGTGCGAGTGGTGGCGCGGACGCCAGAATCCCAGGTTGGACGTTATTCATTTAACCTCCTTTGATTTTACGTTGGCGTGTGCCACGATGCGGCAATCTTAATTATGCAGCATAACGCAAAAGCTGGCCGCCGTTTATTTTTCGACGTAATTCTGTTTTTCATCTGGAATAAATTAAGATTTTTGTGACTTGGTGAATCGCCCATAGCGTAGTGCCAGTGCCGGCATGACCAGTAGGTTTAGCGCGGTAGAGGTGACTAACCCACCCAGGATAACGATGGCCATGGGGCCGACAATCGCGTTACCTGGCGCCCCACGGGCAAAGGCGAGCGGTAGCAACCCAAATGCTGTCACTAAGGCCGTCATAAGGATGGGCGTTAATCGCTCTTGCGCGCCGCGTATTGCGGTTTGTGGTCCCCAAAGGATGCCTTCGACCTGCACCAGGTGTTCGTAATGGGAGATTAGCATGATGGCGTTGCGCAATGTGATGCCAAATAGCGTTACAAACCCCACCATGCTGCCCATTGTTAGCGCCCCACCCAGAAATCCCAATGCGGCAAATACCCCGCCCACCAACGCAAAGGGTAAATTAAGTAAGATCAGAATCAAATTGCGGGGCCGGGCTAATACTTGCGACAGCAGCAAGGCGATAAGGGCTATCGCAATCAGCGCGCTAAACAGTAGTTGCCGCAAGGATCGCGTTTGCGCTTGTGTTGTTCCCACGTAGTCGAGATAGGTGCCGGCTGGAAGCCTAACCATTTGTCTGATACGTTTTTTTGCGGCCGCCACAAATGCGGCGGCATTGTGCCCTATCACATCGGCGGTGACTGTCGCGACTCGTCGTCCGCCTTCATGCAAAATGGTCTTTGGTCCGGTCGCCTCGTATACGTGGGCAATGGCGTGGAGTGGCACGTAGATGCCGCTTGAACTCTTCAGCAGCAAACGACTAACGTTGGCTATGTTAGCGCGGTATCGCGGCGCGAGGATAACCACGACATTGAAGGCTTGTCCGCTATCATAAATTTGGCCGACGATGTTACCACCATAGGCGGTGTGTAGCGTGTCTAGTACGTCGAGTGGGTGAAATCCCCAGCGGGTGAGTGCCTTGGGCCGCAATCGTATTTTAAGTTGGGGCATGTCTGGTTGCGATTGGAGTCGAACGCTACTCGCACCCGGTACCTGGCGTAAAGCCGACACTACTTTTTCTGCGATATGATTGAGCGTGTCGAGCCGCTTGCCAAAGATGTGGATGACGACGGGTGCGGTTTGCCCAGAGATGGTTTCCTCGATTCGCTCAGAGAGAAACGTCTTAAGCGTAAGACTGGCCCCTGGGATCTGGGTCAGTATCTCTTGAATTTTTCGGCGCGCCACTTCGGATTGCGCGCCGTCGAGTGGTTTGAGATCCACCTCAAACTCACTGCGGTTGGTACCTAGAATATCATTGGCGAGCGGTGCTCGCCCAACCTTTTGTCCTACGGCGCGGACGGATGGGAGTTGGAGCAGCTTGTGGGTCAGTATTTTGCCCAATTGTAGCGACTGGTTTAGCGACGAGCCGGCGGTCATCATCATGTGCACGATATAATGACCCTCCCTCAACGGCGGGATAAAACGCAGACTGAAGAAGGGCAACGCGGCAAGCCCTGCTACGCTGGCAAGTAATATCACCACGATCGTGGTTCGATAGCGGCGTTCCACAAAAGTCAGCAAGTGCTCGTAACGTGGCTGGAGCCAAGTGACCAACGGCGGTTCTTGCGCCTTGATTTTATCCCGCGCCAACAATACGTAACATAGCGCCGGTGTTACGGTTAGTGCAACGCCGAGCGATGCCAACGTCGCCAGAATGTAAGCGTCGGCTAACGGGCCGAATAAACGTCCAGTCACCCCCGGCAGTGTCAAAATTGGGATAAAGACCATCGCGATCGCGAATGTCGCATAAACGACGGCACTACGGACTTCCAGAGTGGCATCACGAATAACCCGCAATACGGGCCGCAGTTTGGTCTTGGTTTGATTTTCACGTAAACGCCGATAAATATTCTCGACGGTAATAACTGCGTCGTCGACAAGTAACCCCACAGCAATGGCCAGACCGCCGAGTGTCATTGTATTCAGTGAAAAGCCGAGCATTTCCAAAACCAGTGTGGCCGTGAGCAAGGATAATGGGATCGCTAACAGCGAAATAACACTCGTGCGTAAGTTGAAAAGGAATAGCAGCAACACGATGGCGACAAAAACACCGCCAAGGGCTAAGTTCGACCGCAGTGTGTTCATGGCCCGTCGGATGAAATTAGCTGGGCGAAATAGCCGGGTAAGCTGGATATGAGCTACTGTCAACGCAGGCGCAAGGTTTTGTAGCGCCTTATCCAGCCGTCTGGTTACTTGCCGTGTGTTGGCGCCATACTGCGCGGCGATGATAAGCATGACGCCAGGGCGGCCATTGATAAGCGCCGCCCCGACTGGTGGCGCGGGCGCGAACTTAACGCGGGCGATATCGCGCAACGTCACCGGCACACCGTGGCGGGTAGTCAACGTTATTTCACCCAGCGCAGATGACGTGAGTGCTTGCCCCATGGTTTGTAGCGCGATTCGTTGATTGTGCGTGTCGATGAAACCGGCACCACGGATACCGGTGGCTCGACGGGCGGCATCGGTTACCGCTTTGATCGACAGTCCATCGCGAACCAGGTGGTGTGGATCGATTTGTATTTGTAACTGGCGAACCTGTCCTCCGAAGACGACTACTTTGGCTACACCCTTGACTGCCAGTAATCGACGCCACATCGTCCAGCGGGCGAAAGTATGCACAGCCATCAAAGAGCGCGTCTTAGAAGTTAGTCCTAACACCATTACTTTGCCCGTTGACGAGGTTAGCGGGGTCATGACTGGTGGTTTCGTGCCGGCAGGTAGTTGGCTTGAAATCGTGGCGAGTCGCTCAGCGATAACTTGGCGGTCTCGGTAGATGTTGGTGTTAGGCTGGAAAGTCACTGTGATAACTGACAGTCCCAGGACTGATCCTGAGCGCAATGACTGAATGCCAGGCGTGGCGTTAACCGCACTTTCGATTGGCGTGGTAATCAGTTGTTCAACTGCTCGAGGCGATAATCCCGGCGCTTCAGCCTGGATAGTGACTTGCGGTGGGGCGAATTGTGGAAAGACATCATATTGTGTCCGCGTTAATCGGTAGCCACCATAAATGATCAACAAAGCGGCCAACGCCAGCACAGCACCACGATAGCGTAGCGAAAGGGCAACCAAGCGCTTGATCACGAAAATATGCCCCGCATTAGTCGTGATCCCCTTCCTCGGCAGCATCGCCCTTGGGGGCACTGGCAAGTGTTTGCTCGGAGAGAAGTATTTGCGCTCCCTTGGTGACTACTATCATGCCGGGGATTAATCCATTGGCTTCGAACCATCCCCCAGGTACCGGTTGGTCGGTATGTAGCTGCCGGCGTTCAAAGCGTTCGTGATTATCTTCAACATAGAGGTAAGCATTGCCTTGCGACCAGACGACAGCGGTGCTTGGGACGATGACGCCACTGTGTTTAGCCCCATAACGAATAAGTCCGGTGATCTGGAGTCCGTAGCTCAAGCTGTCGAGACGAGAGGTGGCGAGGAAGTAGTCTGCCTGTCCTTGCAGACCGGGCGCAATGGTTGGCGCTGGTGATACCCACGTGATGGGGACCATCGTGTCATCGGCAAGCAGTATCTCAGCCGCCAGCGGTAGCTCAATGGGTGGATTGCCAAGCGGTCGCGTTAATTTCACCAATCGATGGCGGCCGCTTATCAAGGCCTGCCACTGCGTATTTTCCTCGGTCATCCACCGGCTAATGACTTGTCCCCACCGTTGGTGGAGTGCTGCCTGCTGCGTTAACAATCGTACCCTTGCGGCAGCGGCTGTTGCTCGAGCAGTCAGCCAATTTGCTTGTGCCGCCTGGAGCGCTTTTTTCGAGGTGTTACGATGTAACCGGTATAGATTGGTGAGTCGTCGATATTCATTTCTGGTGGCATCAAGGCGTGCCTGAGCTTTAATTTTCCGTGCGCTGGCGTCACTCAATCGGCGGTCATCCTGTAGTAGCCGACTCAAGTCAACGACTTGCCCATACGCGCGAATACGTCTCCGATAATCCACTTTGCGAAGCGTCTCGGTTTTCAGTCCAATGGTTTTTTGTGTGGCGCGGTCGAGCCGGACGTAGACAGTATCCCCGCGCGTGAAAACGTGTGGCGATGCAATCGTGATTCGCGCTTGGTGTTTCTCGGTCACCGGCGCGGCCTTGGTGTGTGCAAGTCCGAGCATTAATACAATGCCGAGCGGTATAACGAATAATGATGGTCTCATGCGATGGCAGTTTCCTTGAGCTTGGCGCATTATCGTCCGGGGGGCGAGTCCGCATGGTTGAGTGCCTGCGTAGTTATTGTTGGTCGATAGAGGGGATGTTCCAGTGCGTTTTCCAGGGCGCCTAACGCTTGCATGGTTTGGACATGTGTCTTAAGCGCTGTTAAGCGGTCATTGTATGTGTCGAGTTGAGTTCGCAGTAACGTAATGTAATTAATTTCTCCAGCCCGATAAGCGGCGCGCACCGCAATAAGCCTGGCTTTGCTGGCCATGAGCAGATGTCGAGTGAGAGTTAGTTTGTGTTTGGCAGCAGAATACGCCGCCAACGCCGTTTCCAGTTGCGTCGTGATCTGCGCTTGTAGCACGCGAAACGCGGCAGCGGCCTGTGCTCGCCGCGCACGCGCTTGCGCGATGACTCCCCGGCTTTGATTGAACAGCGGTAGCGTTAATGAGAATCCCAATGACCATTTGTGCATACCCTGATCCCATTGATAGCCGGGGCCGATATTTAGCATGGGATACTGTTTTACGATCGCAAGTTGTAAGGCAAGTTGCCGTGCCGTGTAGTGTTTCAATGCGGCGCGAATGTCTGGGCGTTGGGTGAGTGCGTCGGTCGTCAATTTCGCTAACGATAACGATTTTAGTGAAAGCAATTTTTGCTTACCACTGAACGTGATTTTTACGGTAGATAAGGCTGACACCGGTATTCCTATAGCGCCTGCGAATGCCGTGCGCGCGTGGTTTCGCGCGGCTACCGCGTTTTCTTGCGCAAGCTGTGCCGCAATCCAAGCAAGTTGAGCCGGTATCGCTTGTGATTGTGCGTCTTGACCAGCGCTGACTCGTTGATTTATCGCGCGGAGCAACGCTTTGCTATCGCGCATCCGCCGGCGCAATAGCTTGAGTCGCTGGTGTGCAGCATAGCGCTTGATTAAGGTCTGGCGCAGACTGGCGCGGATCTGCCACGCGGTTTGAATGATGTTAAGGCGCATCGCCTCAGCGTTAGCTAGTGCGCGAGCGATACGATACGACCGCCGGTCGGTGGTTAATAGCGGTATATTGATCGACAAGCCAATTTTCCAGGGTGACACGTTGGCCGGCACATGGCTGGCGTACTGCGGCAGGAATCGCAATGTTGGATTAGGGTAGGCTCCTGCTCGAACTGCTTTGGCTCGTGCCAATGCCCATTGCGCTCGGGCAAGCGATAGTTTCGGATTGTAATATAGGGCAGCGAGTGTTAGCTGATCGAAATTCCAATTTTTGGCTGGCCATGGTGTGAGCGTGTGCCCGAGCTGGATCTGCATAAACGAGCGTAGGCTATTATTGTTGAGCGAGCGTTGGGAGAACGCCGTCGCATTGTGTGATGCCGAGAGTGGTCGTGGATGATAGGTTGCGCATCCTCCTAACCAAACCAGGGCGACGAAGGCCGCGGTGCGGTATGCGTGCGTCATCCTCCGCCGATCAGTCCATAGGCATTGCCCACACAAGCGTGCCGACATTGCATTCACCCGAGCCGGTCCAACAGATCGCGCATGTTTTTCTTCATCGCGTTAATTCGGCCTTCACCGTGTAGCTGGTAATAGACCATCTTGCCGTCATTGCGCAGACGTAGCCAACCCTGGTTGCGCAATAGCTTGAGTTGATGGGACGTGGCGGCGACGGTAAGTTCCAAGACATGCGCCACATCACAAACGCATAGTTCGCCTTGCGTAAGCGCTGAGAGAATTTTTAAGCGCGTGGTGTTGCCAAGAAGTTTGTGCCACTCGGCTAATTGCGACAGTTGGTGCTCTTCAACGGCAAGCTTTGCTTTAATTCGAGCGACTTTTTCTTGCTCGAAGCAAGTGATGGCACATACTGGGTTGGAGGCCATCTTGTCTGAAGTACTCATCAGTTGCATTCTACATTTAGATAATTGCGAAAATGATAATATGAAAAGTGACGAAGAGCAATACCACGCTTAATTCGGTGGCAAAATAGTGTACGGAGCACCTAATGCCAGATGCTCATCGTCGATAGGGGGCTGAATGCGCAGTGGCAGCGCTGGTGGCACATAGATAGCCCCAGCCGTGGCAGTCTTTTCTTGCTAATTCCGCTAACAGTGACGCTCTGCTGCCACCCCGCTATTTTACTGGCCGAGAGCCGATTGTTCTGATTTTGCTGGCGGATGTTATGTTTTGTAAGCAAATGTGGCTTGCTGTGTGAAATACTCACTTGCAATGTGCGTTGACCACTATTTGTCGCGTACGAATCAATCCTCGAGGGCGTATATTCCCTTATCGTCGTGTACTTCACGGCCTGTGAGCGGCGGATTAAACACACAAATTAGCCGCATCTGGGTTTTTGCGCGGAGATAGTGCTTATCATGTTTATCCAGCGCGTACATCGTTCCTGGTTTGATTGGGTGGCAGGTCCCTTCCGGGATCAGTTCCACTTCTCCCTCACCTTCTATGCAGTACACGGCTTCTAAGTGATTTTGGTACCAGATCAGTGTTTCCGTGCCGGAGAAAATAATGGTTTCATGAAAAGAGTAACCCATGCCGTCGCTTTTCAGTAACATGCGGCGGCTGGTCCAATTTGTTGTGACCACTTCTTGTTCGCTGCCGATAATATCGGCTATCTTCCGTATGATCACCGCGCCGCCCCCATGCGAATTTTGACATCACCGGAACGGACGGGATCAATGCCTAAGGCGTCGGTGACGCTTTGTTCAAAAATTTCCAGACCGATCACTAACTGTTTCTCTTCGATTACTAATGGCGGTAAAAATTTGATAACTTGATCCTGGGAGCCGGATGTTTCGATAATGAGACCGTTGTTGAATGCGGCGGCGGTAATCTTTCCGGCCAGTTTGGGTTCTTCCACCGCTAGGCCTTGAATCATGCCTCTGCCGCGCACGGAGAATCTGCCTTCCGGGTAACTTTCTTTGATAAATTCTAGCCAAGAACGCATGATAGCCTCTTTTTCTGCGATCTGATGCTGAAAAGTGTCGTCTTGCCAATAAGCCAGAATAGCTTCCTTGGCGGTAAGAAAAGCGAGGTTATGGCCACGAAAAGTGCCGTTATGCGCACCCGGTTCCCACACGTCGAGCTTTGGTTTCATCAGCACCAGGGACATGGGTAAGCCATAACCGCTAATGGATTTAGACAAGGTAATAATATCTGGGCTGATGCCGATATTATCGAAGCTGAAAAAGGTGCCGGTGCGGCCGCAGCCCATTTGGATATCGTCCACGATCAGCAGCACGTCGTGTTTGCGGCAGACAGCTTCTAGCGCTCGTAGCCAGGCAAAGCTAGCCTCGTTGACACCGCCTTCGCCTTGGATGGTTTCCACGATAATCGCTGCTGGCAGATCTACGCCGCTGCTCTGATCGGTTAATACTTTGTCGAGATAGATTGTTGTGTCTACGCCCTGACCGAGATATCCATCGTAGGGCATGAAGGAAACATTGCTCAGGCCGATGCCTGCTGCGCTACGAAATTTGGTATTGCCCGTGGCGGACAATGAGCCCAGGGACACGCCATGAAATGCGTTAGTGAACGAGATAATGTTATTTCGTCCTTTCACCTTGCGCGCGAGCTTAAGCGCCGCTTCTACCGCGTTGGTGCCGGTGGGGCCGGGGAACTGGATCTTATATTCCATGTTTCGCGGCTTCAGAATAACGCGTTCAAAGGTTTCCAGGAAATCTGCTTTTGCTTGGCTGGCCATATCCAGCCCGTGAGTCAGACCGTCGCTTTCCAGATAGGCGATCAATTTCTTTTTGAGCAGTGGGTTGTTGTGGCCGTAGTTGAGCGTGCCAGCACCACTAAGAAAATCAACGAACTTATCGCCGCGTTCATCAGTCAGAAGCGCGCCACTCGCCTTGGTGAATACGGTGGGAAATGAACGACAATAACCACGGACTTCCGATTCCAGTCGATTAAAAATTTGCATTGGATTAATATCCTTGTAAGTCAGTTGGTTAGGATGATAGCGGGCCGAGACGGAAGAGAACTTCTGCTTCATGCTGCGTACCACCGAAGTGACGCTGACTGAACAGCGTTTTTTGCGCGCAGTGGCAGCCAAGTTCCTGCGCGAGAGCGTTGAACACCCGTTGTGATGGCGTGTTGGATGGAGAGATTGTGGTCTCCAGATAATCTACCTTATTTAATTTTTCTCGTTTCAGCAGTGCCAGCAGCATGGTTTTGGCTAGCCCTTGACCGCGTGCGGCGATACCGACCGCCATTTGCCAGATAAAAATTACCTCCGGTTGCGATGGCGGGTGATACGCTGAGACAAAACCGACGATTTCTCCTTGTTCCTCGGCGACGATGCACGTGTCGGCAAAATGATGTGTTAACAGGAGATAAGCATAGGTTGAGTTGCAGTCTAGCGGTTTGCAGGCATCCACTAGACGATGAATGGCGGCGCCATCGTCCATGATGGGTTCGCGCAATATCCGCTGGATTTGATTTTTCTGTGTGGGGTGGGTCGTCGTGAGGGTCATGATAAATTATCCCCAGATTTTTCTGTCATGGTTTCTTATGTGATTGTCTTAAGAGGTTATTTAAGGGTACTCACCTGGCGGCTTGGACTGGTTCGCGAATGCGTGTCTATCGCGCCGTCCAGGCGCTGTGCGGCCATCAAACCAGCGATACGCTCTAGTGATCGAGCAATCGTTGCTTGTTCTTCTTCGGGCAGCGTGCCCAGCAGGGTCGCTAGGGTTGCCTGTAGCGGTGAGGGAGCATTTTGCGCTAAGGCGGCCCCCAGCACCGTTGCTCGTATGTATACCAGGCGACGGTCGATACGGTCCCGCTCGCGGGTGATGAGTCCCTTTTCTTCCAGGCGGTCGAGTATTCCAACAACCGTGCTAGCGCTGAGTTGGATGTCTCGGCCAATAGCGGTGGCTGTGGTAGGAGCCTTTTCCACCACGGTGAGCAGGCATACGAGTTGCGGCGCGGTAATGCGATGGACACTAGCGAGCTGTTTTGAATAAAGATCCACGTAATGGATCATTTGCCGCATGGCGCGCAAGATACGTAAATCGTAACGGATGGAGGTTGCTGGGTTTTTCGTACCATCATCGGCCTTCACGGGCATGGCTACGTCCTGACGGCTGACGCTTGTGCCTAAGGAATCGGTATCGTGCGTTACAGTGTTTTTAATAAGGATCTTCCACTAAATGCGGGTGGTGGCTCTGATAGCCTAAACTTCACGCAATTATACCAACATTTGATTTCAGTTCAAATGGTTTGTAAAAAAATGATATGGGTGGCGATGATTTCTTCCCCATAAATAATAACTGGTCGGGTAGTTTTCCCGAGAATTAGTGGTGGCCGAAAGGAGATCTCTCATAAAGACATCACGCTACAGCGACGGCCAGATCTTGGCGATCCTGACGCAGTCTGATCGGTATGCCGCCGTGGGCTAGATGGAGGGCACAGTATGGGCAGCGCTACGTTCTACAAATGGCGTTGATGGTGCCGATGGATGTATTGCTGATGATGCGTTTGGATGGGTAGGCGGTAAAAAACTGGCGCCTGAAGTCAGTGGCTGTATCGGTGCGCTATCAAAGCGTGGTACAGCGAGAGGTTGAATTCCCTGGTTGCGCGCAAGGCATTTTAGTGCTGTCTATTTTTTCAGGCAAGCCCAACTTTGCCAGTTAGAACAAGAGGCGGTCACGTGGACGTAGTGCTATAACAGCTTTGCTGATATGTTGTCTTCCGGGCCCAGGGAGCGTTGCACAAGAAGCACAGCATGATTTACACAAGATATCGAACGGAGCTCATGGAAGATCAAGCACATCACGTTTTACGTACAGTTTTTGGTTACAAGCAGTTCCGCCCTCATCAGGGCGATATTATCGAACACCTGGTTGGCGGTGGTGATGCGCTGGTGCTGATGCCGACCAGTGGTGGCAAATCACTTTGTTATCAGATTCCAGCACTAGTGCGTCCTGGGGTTGGTGTCGTCATTTCGCCGCTGATTGCGCTGATGCAGGATCAGGTGGCGGCACTGCTCCAGACGGGTGTGCGTGCCGCGTTTCTTAACTCTTCATTGAGCCTGGATCAAGCGCGTGAGGTCGAAACGGCGCTGCTGCGTGGCGAACTCGATCTGCTTTATGTTGCCCCAGAGCGACTAATGACGGCACGCACTCTGGGGCTTCTGGCGCAAGTGCAGCTGGCGTTGTTTGCCATAGATGAGGCGCATTGCGTTTCCCAATGGGGCCACGACTTCCGGCCTGAATACATTCAGCTTTCGGTCTTGTCTGAGCGTTTCCCGGCGGTGCCGCGAGTGGCGTTGACTGCTACCG
>VAOX01054659.1_pt1 | contig 12156 bp, 10 predicted proteins | sample 3393891 | NCBI WGS metagenome assembly VAOX01 (sample SAMN08290429, study PRJNA428436) | hydrothermal vent metagenome | isolation source: Deep-sea hydrothermal vent chimney | place: Indian Ocean: Southwest Indian Ridge | depth 2822 m m | reverse complement strand
TGTGAGGTCACCTTATTGGTGATGAACACTTTTTTCATATAGCTATACGAATCAAGAAGTTGTGCAGACTTTCGTGACTCAACTGATTTTTCTAGGTTAAACTGATGGATTTAGATTTGGATTAAATAAAATCATTAAACGACCAGTTCTTCCCTCTGCGAAACCCCATTGTCTTCATCCACTCCTGATATTTTCTGATCAATAATTTCTTTTACAGAAATCAGTTTAATTTCCGGAAACTGATTTTTGACAATGCTGATATCTATAATATCGTCTTTTGTAAAACCCAGAGTAAGAGCTGCCAATGACTGCTCCAGTGAATCCCCGCCAACTTTCGCATCTTCCAATATTTTTTCCAGCACCAGCTCACTTACATTTTTCAGTTCAAACTGACATGCCAGACGCTGCTCACTGTATTTCACAATATCCCTGACACTCAGTACTTCAGGACCTCCTATGTTAAGCGATGCTCTGCGAGCATTCGGATGGCTAATTGATGAAACAGCAAACTGAGCAACATTTTTTATAGATACCCAGCTAATTCTGGCCTGACCATCGTTGCAAAGTGATGCTCTTGTATTTTCCAGGTCAAAGCCAAAACGGGGACTTAACCAGCACTCACTAAAGTAAGTAGGTTTTAAAATGGTATAGTCCAGAGTGCTCTCCCGAAGAGCGACCTCCATTTCTTTTTTTGCATCTGTTATCGCGCAATCTGCATTCGCCTGATTGTTATCAGAATATGAAACGTAAATATATTTTTTCACCTTCATTTTCACTGCCGCGGCTAATAAGTCCTGCTGTCCCTGTTTGTCAACCGTTTCAGGCGTGTCTCCTGCCTGGCGAGATGATGTAACCGTTGCACTGGTAATAACCACATCCATTCCCTCACAGATTCTCAACAACGAATCTTGATTTTTTAAGTCCGCTTCGCAGAACTGTGCGTTACAGGCTTCAAGTTCATTCAGATATTGCTTTTTTTCTGGATCAGTTTTTGCACTTTTTCTTACTAGTACATTTATTTCATATTGAATACCCAATTTAGACAATACTTTACAGATTTCTCTACCCAGACCAATCGGCCCTGTTGCACCAACGATAAGTATTCTTTTCACTTTCCACCTTTTTAAGTTAAACTCACTTACTAATATTATTTCAGGATAAATTTCAATGTCTGTTACAATGCATATCCCATCTCGTTTGCAAATGGTTACAGGACACCAGCCCTTTATTAACATACCTTCTGCAAATAATTTACTAGAGGCTATGCAACAGCTGGCCAATCACTGCCCTGATATAAAAAGCAGTCTGTTTGATAAAGACAACCGGCTAAACCCTTATATTCGTGTTTCAGTTAACGATGTTGTCGTTTCTGACCTGACAACTCCCTTGCCTGATAATAGTGATGTCGTTATCTTTTCAGCCATTGCAGGGGGTTAATATTCAGGGCAACTCTATTGCGCTCATGAGCTTATCATTCAACTCACGACGAAGGCCTGATACTTTCCCGTGATTTTCAGGTAATCCACTACTTCATTTAACTCTGCGCTTTCTGTCAGGCTACAATACCAGTAAAATCGTGCCTGCTCATGTATCAACTGATCAAATTGTTGCATACCAAGCTGCTGCTGCCTCATCCAGCTGTGTATGGCGTCAAGATCTATGTTCTGATTAATAATGAAATTATTTTTCTGGCAAAAACGAGTCTTTGCTTCAGACAGCATTTTCGCTGTCACTATCACTCCCTGACGATATGACTCCTGTATAGCCATACTGCGAAATCTCGCTGCATTATAAATATGCTGATATTCATTTTTACCTGCCTGCCTGAATCTACTCAACAAATCACCTGCTGGCACAGATGCTTCAGATTTCAGGCTCTGCGATACATTCTTACCCACATGAGCTATGTTCTGCCGTTGATTTAACTGATCAATCATCTGCTGCCAGTTTTCTGTATACTGGAATACAAAATTTGTTTCTCTTACGCTAAAGCTCTGCTTATTGCACTTTGACATCAACGCTAATAAAGCCAGCGCATCTTCATATTTCTGATTGATGCTGTGTAAATCCACAAATTGTTTTAATTTTTCTCTCGTTTCAGACTGGCTTAAGATCGGCACTCCTTCAGGGTGCTCGCCGTTTATTACAGTGTCATAGTTGCGTTGCGAGTAGTGAAGCTGTTTTGCATATGCCAGCAAACTATCTCTACATGCGCTATTGATTATTCCACTGGTTTTAGCATACTGGAACGTTGCTCTGATATTAACCATAGCTTGCGAGTAACTCTCATAGCCTTCTTCTTGCGGGCCATGAATAATGCTTACTTCATCATCATCTTCCAGCTCACCACTTTTAAAGTCTGCAAATATTTTCCCAGCTCCCTGCATGCCATAACTGGACAGTTCTGCTGCTCGTAAAGCCCCCATACTCGCAGCTCCAAAAACCTGGATACCCTGATCCATCGCCCAGAGTATCTCTTTATGCCAGACCGAGGGAACCCGTTCAAAATAACCATCAATTATACCGATTGCCGAGGGCCGTTTCTGACAGGCCAGGTATATATCCCCCTGTCTGGCAGGAGGCTGAAGTGTATATTCAAGTCCCTTCCAGTGCTCTGCAACTTCTTTTTCAGACAGGCTGGGGCCAACAAATAAAGTCATACTCATGCGATTTCCGCCTTTTCCTGCTGCGCTTTCATGGATGTCTCAATTTCGGGGTTTAGTATAGCCCTGGCCCTTTCGCCTGGCTGATATCCAGGTACATCCGCGATTCCTTCCAGCCCTGGTATTAACACACGCACTACGCTTAAATCAAATTCAGGCTTCGACAAATTGACAACAACAACTTCGTCAAGCCCCCAGCTTTTCAACTGCCTGAGCATCCATCTAATGTCCTCAGTGAAACTTTCGCTGCTAAAACTTGCTACTTCCGAAAAATCTCTACTGTGATTTTCCGAGTTTAGCCATTGCCGTACTTTGTCCTGTAACGCAAGATCCTGTGCGCCTTCATAATCATCCAGTCCGGTGTCATCTCGCGAGCCGGACATGAGTGTTAATCGAGTTTGTGCTGCTTCAGTTAATGCACGAAGGAGAGCAATCTCTTTGCAGGGGTGACAACCTGCACCACTTGCCGGATAGAGTGGCCGCATGGGCTGGGCCACACGTTCTATGATGGTGCAATAAAATGAACTTATACCCGTGTCAGTCGTTGTATCCCATACACCAATGGCCATATCTGCCTGTTGATATTTTTTAATTATTTGCCGACAATCTGGATCAGTTACAGTCACTAAATCCAGCATCAGGCCACTCGACTCTTCTGCCCCTCCTTTTAACTGCCACAAAGACGTACAATCGCGTTCTACAAGTTCACAGATTCCGTGGCTTATCGCCTCTTCAAGGCAGTTACCTGATGCCAGCCCATTCGTACTCATCATAAAGGAGCCGCCTGATGAAGGCAACGGCAGAGTGTAATTTGTATGTACGGCATCATACGGCACCCATTTCGATGCCTGTGTATATCCACCCGTACCCTGCATCTGTGCCTGAAGGTTTATTATACTTTCTTCCAGTTCTGTCTCCTTCAGACATACACCCTCCACCCAGAGCAGTGCCAGATCGTGATGATAATAGCTAATAGATAACTGTTGTAGACGCGTCACATCAATTAGCTGATGCCCTGCCCCCAGTTCATTATAGCTTGCATGCTTTAACGCTAATTCAATATACTCAGCATGATAGGACTCCATCGCTTCCATTACTGCCGAGGCTTTGGCGCTATCAAGATCCAGGCCTTTCCCCTGAGCCACAGACAGTGCTCTGGAGTTTGGCCGACAGGCCGTGACAACGGGAATACCAATATGATCAAGCCCTGTAATATTGGCTATTCGCGTAATTCCCATTGCAGACATAAAGGGCTTAATTCTTGAGAGAGTTTGCGCTGGAGAACAACTGCGGTGAGTTCCATGACGATATTGTTTTTTCATCTGTTATTTCCCCATTTAAGTCTGACAGAGCTTAGTCAGGTCTGAAAAAAACCTGCATACTCAACTAACTAGCCCAGCTTAACCTGAACAACTTCAGGTTAAGCTCCGAGCTAAGATTATTTTTTATAGTTAGTGAGGTTAGCCACATAAGTTGTACCTAATAAATTCAGGTATGTGCGCATTGGCGCTGAAATGGCTCCGGCCTGAACACCTGCTTCAACAAAGTAGCTCTCTAAAACTTCCATACCCAGTGGGCTTTCCAGGCCTTTGGGGTTGCTATCTCCAGCTCCACCCGGGGGGGAGCAACCCTCTGGCACACGTGTGCTCACTACTGGAAAATCAATTTTATTATGTATTATTTCCTCACCGCTTAAATGATAAAGCGTAAAATCAAAATTATTATTATCAAATGGATTATCCCAGGCATATATATATATGTCCGGGAAATCACATTCTGGCTCACTCTCTTTAAAAAGGGGCTTGCCGGCAAAGTGACTAAAAACTACTGGCTGTATATATATTTTAATAATTTTATCAATTACAAATGAAAGCAATTGCTCATGTGCAATATCACTTCCAGCATCTTTTACAATATCACCAAGATTATCATAGGTTAGCTGTACATCTTCATAGCTTATGCCTTCACCATGTCCATTTGCTATTTTAGTCAGTTCCTGTAACTGTGGCGTAGCCTGCAGGATTTTACTGTAAACCGTCTCCATCGCCTCTATAGCCAGATACTGCTGCCTGTAATTAACGGGTGTTTCATACGGTGTAGACGTTTCACTGGCATCTTTTCCCGATGCACTGCTGTGCATATTATTAGCGCCATTCAGAACTTCGTTTTCCTTAACCATTCTCATTGTTCTTAAATCCAGGAGATATCCAGATCTAAAATTTTCAAACTTATCTTCCATTTTTTTACCTGATTTACCAAATCGCATCTCTGCAAGATCCTGAAGAGGTATGCTCGAAAGCTGAAGATTCATTGGCGTGACTTTTGTTATTGTCTGGCCAATAAAATTTTTCTGCTCTCGCTGAGTAACGGGGTCTTTAAAGAAAATATGCGATTCAAATGGATTGCGATAGGATTTGTTAATTTCATTCTCATAATTACCCCAGCCAATTACATCACTTATATCGGTTTGCTGACTTAGCATTGGCAACCGGGCATTAGTATATGTTTCTACTGGCAGGTAACGAATTTCTGTGCTCTTACCATCTTTGGAGTCAAACATAAAATAGATGCTTTCCTGACATTTACCTATTTTGCCTCCACTCCAGCCCGTATCTTCTGTAAAGCCATCTGATGTCGTCATAGGCGAGGGACACAATGACTGACATTTTTTATGTGTTACCGGACAAAGCTTTTCACCTGCTAATATAATATCGTCTGTATTTTTCATGTTTAGCCTTTATATATTAAAAATTAATCACAAGAAACAATCTACAACCTATACAACCTGGCTTCATAGCACGCACCTGACACACTAAAATCTGATAATGGTGAATTACAATAAGCCTTCACATTTTGCTGTGTTCACTACGTTTTTTAGACTAACATTAGACTCCTCTCCTTTATTAAGTACATCAATTAAACTTTGATTTATATTAACTGGCAGAATCTGCTGATTAATATTTAATATAGCACGGATATACTCCATAATTTTTTTCTTTGGTGCTCCATCATTAATACCTTCACCTTTACATGGCTGCATTGCTAATAACACCAGTAAGCCTAACCATTGACAGGGGTACGGGTAACGATTGCCCAAACCATGCCAAAGCTCTACGGCCCTGGTTGCCAGACGAGATGCTTCAGTGTAGTCCCTGCTTTTCCACGCAACCCAGGCCAGGTTTGCATTTGCCGCCCCGGTATAATCTGTCATAACCATACGATCTGCCATTTCAAGTGATGCCCGTGCAATTCGCTCGACCTCATCTACCTGACCCAGCATTCTGTATGCAACCGCGAGATATGTAAGGTTACGGCACTGAAGCACACTATCATCAATTTCTTCGGAGAGTTTCACCGCACTCTCCAGCACTGCCCGCGCTTTTTCATATCGCCTGCCAAAAAGCAGACATAAACCCAGCTCATGCTGAGCCTGAGCCATGAGTTCCGGGTCTTCACACTCACTCGCTGTACCAACCAGTTCATATGCCCGACCAACTGTTTTATCATTCAATCTGTAGCGCATTTCCCTGTATGTACACAACAACTCATCAAGAATTACTGCTGCCTGCTGACGTTTATTTCCCTTTTCTTTTACTACTGGCTGTACAGTGTCGAGAATTTTTTCCATTGCGACATTATTATTGTCCCAGTAATTCACATAAAGTTTACCACTGTGTATTTTTAACCATTCACTGAGCAGGTTACTATCTTCAATTACCGTTGAAAACTCACCGAGTGACCGTTCAGACTGCTGATAAAGCAATAATGATTTTTCATGCTGATGGGAAACTTCCCAGGATTTTGCCATTTTTCTTAAAACCCGCGCACGTGTTTCATTGTTACACTGAGTTTTTCTATACAGATTAGCATTAAGTGCATCATTATAGGCCTGACGTGCTCGCAAATGATCACCCACCAGCCCCGCACTATCCCCCAGACCTTCATACGCTTCGCCACTAAAACCTTGTACGGTATCGATTATCGCCTGTGTATACAGCCTGTTCTGAGCACTGCCTGAATCTGGATGAACCACCTCATTAATATCGCCAATCGCTCTGGCATACAGGTTGAGCGCTTCATGGTTAGAAAAAGTTGAAGCAGAAAGACGCGCAGCTTTAATAAAATACTCGCAGGACTTCTCTGGCCTCCCTCCACAGGAATAATGCCAGGCAATTTCTTCCGGGTGTGTTTTTAATCTATCGGGAAAGTCAACGCTCAGTGCAAGCGCAATCTGGTTATGAATTTGCTGGCGTGCATCTATAAGCATTGCCTCATAAGCCGCTTCTCTAATAAGGCTGTGACGAAAAGCATATATGTTTTTCTCACCCTGATTTAATCTGTAAACCAGTCCCGACTTAACCAGTACGGCAATATCACTGGTAAGCTCTTCTCGCGTTTTTACACCTATGCTAACCAGCAACTCATAATCAAACTCACGGCCAATTGAGGCGGCTACCTGCGCGGTTTCTTTAACACTTGCCAGACTATCCAGCCTCCCTATAAGCAGATCCCTTAATGTGAGTGGTATTTCACTCAAATCACTGGTGTTTTTCAACTGCCAGGTGCCATTGAGCTCAACCAGGTGATTGTCAAGCAGCATATGAGTGAGTTCCTCGACAAATAACGGCACTCCATCAGTACTGCTTACAATTTTCTCAATAACTGCCGGATGCAGTTTTTTATTCACTGCCAGTTTGTCAATCAGCTCTTCTATGCCTCCCCGATCCAGCCTGTTCATCTGTAAGATCTCAAGTTTTTCCCCCCAGTCATTATCAGGTGCAAGATTAAGTACCGATGCAATCTCCGGCCTTGCCGTCATTACTGGCAACAACGCCTTGCTCTGACCTCCTCTGGATGTATAAAGCGATAACTGCTGAAATATTTTTTGCAACAATTCAAGGCTTGTAGGATCAATCCAGTGAAGATCTTCAACCACCAGTAAAAGCGCCTGATCTTTTGAAAGGTAAATCAGCCAGTCAGCTATTGCCTGTAATAACCACGCTTTCTGCCGCTGAGGCGAAACCTTAACAGCAGGATACCGATCTACCGGCAAAGATAACCAGGCACAGATAATGGGCAGTACCTTTTCAATATTACAGCCTGCCCGTGAAAATTCGGTTTCAAGTCGATCCAGTGCAATAGATGAAGGGGTTAACTCTGATATTTCCAGCGACTGTTTAATGAGTTCAAGAAACGGGAATAAACCATTATTTTTATGCTCGGGTAAACAACGACAAAGATAAACATGATGCCCCTGGTCGTGTACAACAGAAAATAGCTCTTTGAGCAATCGGGATTTACCAATTCCCGCCTCTCCCAGAATGAGCACCCCCTGATTCAGGCGGGATACGTTTTCGGTGTGCTGAACTTCATTTTTATTAACCAGCTGGCCTGCTACACTGTCCCATTTTTGTTCAAGCCATTGTAGCTGATGATGATTTCCGACAAATGGATATTCAGTACTGCGCACAGATAAAAAATGATGCGCATCTACATGACGTTGCCCCATTAAACGCCAGGTTTGCATACTCAGACAATTGCCACTAAGGCTGCGCCATTGATCTTTTTCAAACGTTATATGTCTTTCGAGACACTTAAAACTCGCTTCACTGACAAGAATATCGCCTGTCTGCGCTTCGCTTTCCAGGCGCATGGCAATATTGGCGACATAACCCTGAGGAGTTTCATCACGTTTTACAATCATTAACCCCGTGTGTATACCTGACCTGATATGCAATTGCAGGTTATCCTGAGCCTCTAACTGCAATGCTCTGCGCTTCATAACACGGGTTATTTCCAGTGCGGTTCTTGCCGCTCGGCGGGCATCTGTATCACTGGCGTGGGGATAACCAAAATAAACAAGCATGCGATCAGCCAGGCAACCTGCGAGTTCTCCTCCAAATCTTGTGGCAATATCGCGGCACTGATTAAACTGGTCCTGTTGCAGTATTTCAAGTGCTTCTATCTCAGAGTCCTTCGTCTCGTCATTATTAGAACTCGGCATCAGACTGACGCTACAGCAAAGCACTGTAATCTGGCGTTTTTCCAGAAACGCGCCGCTATTAACAACCGTTGCTTCATTCACCGACAGGCACTGATTTAACTGACTCTGATCTGACTGGCTCTGAATCTGCCCAACAATATCCGACAGATTTACGGCCCTCAGCTCACGCCACAGACTTTCACCATCTGTGCAACGTTCAGTCGGCTTTTTCTTTAATACACGTCTCAGTATACCCGCCAGAGGATGGTCAATAATTGCAGAGGGTATGGGAACCTCCTGAGCACTTAACTGACGATGATAAATTTCCGCCGCGGAGGCACCCTGCATAACCGGAGCGCCAATGAGACATTCAAGAAACACCAGACCCCAGGCATAAAGATCTGTCTGGACGGTTGCGGGATCTCCCCTCAATTGTTCTGGTGAGCTATAGGAGGGCGTTCCCAGCGACTCCTGTATCTGTGTCAGGTTTAGAAAATCCGCCGGACGAGATTGAGACACTATCGTGCCAATACCAAAATCGAGAATTTTTACCTGTGCATTAACACCCGTGGTTGTCACCATGATGTTCTGTGGTTTTAAATCACGATGAACAATACCCTGCTTATGAGCACAAACAAGTGCATCGAGCACCTGAGCCATTATATGACCCGCATCCAGCGCCGTCATGGCACCTTCATTTTTTATGTGCTGGCGCAGTGTTTGCCCTGGCACATACTCAAAAATGGCAAACAGACGTTGATCCGATGTCTCTCCTTTATCCAGCAATTTTACAATATTGGGGTGATGTAACCCGGCACATAAACAAATCTCTCTTTCGAAACGCTGCCTGCTCCGTTTATACTCGTGCGCATCAGATAATCTCAGTACCTTAACAGCAACTATCTGCCCTGTGCTCTTTTGTAGCGCACGATACACCAGGCTAAATCCACCTTCACCAATCACTTCCAGAAGCTCATAGCCCGGAATCAGAGTAGCTGGCGTTTTTTTTTCAGAACACGAGGCTGTCTGACCAGATGATGCCTGCATTGACAATACATTTGAACTCATCTTTAAATCACGTAAAACGATACTGTGTAAAGCCAAACCGTATGGCTCCCTGCCTGCGTTCAATGGGCTGAGGCACAAAGGCTAAACGGGAAAATACCTGCTGTACCTGTTTTCTCGCTCGAAATATCAAAATATTCAGGTGCGTGAGTGTAATGCCCATCATAACACTCAGGTCTTCCATATACACCCACCCCTGACTTGACTCATTAAAGCCTTCCTTTGCATCTTTATCTCGTTGGCGCGCTAACACCAGCAGCAGGTAGTGATGAACGCGCTCCTCCAGATCAAACTCAAGCTGCCCTTCCAGCTTTATTTTTAAAAACACATGCTCTTCATCCGCACTGACATTAAAGCAGCAGGCAAAACTGTCTTTGCTGATAAAATCATCCGCTGATATATCGCTGGTAAACTCAATATTATCAGGTAAGTATAAACGCCAGCTTCTGCCATCAGCCAGGCTAATCGTATCGCCATTGTTTAAGGGAAAAGTTCTGTCTTCCTGCTCACAAACCCACTGACCCGATTGCGAGATATACAGGCTCACCTGAGGGTTCTGCTCATCCGGGAGCACCTGTATACGGTCGAGAACAATATCAGCACTCTGGCCCTTCATCTGGCCCTTCATCTTCCCATCCAGCGCAATCAGTGTGCTAACAGGCTCACTGAGGTGCTTAATCCGCCAGACATTATGCCTCTGAGAGCCGAAACTTAGCTGCTGCCCTGCAGATAACTCAATGTCACGGTTCTTTAAAACTCGCTCATTGCCGAGCCATGTACCATTAAGGCTGAGATCCTTAAGCGTCCATACTTCACCATTCCAGCGAATAGAGGCGTGTATATTCGAGATTTCTGGATGTGTCAACCGAGTATCGGTATTTATAGCCTGCCGACCAAAAACATGATGGGTGCGCAGAACAATTTTCTCACCTGTACTGATATTTTCAATTATAGCCATTTACAAATCCAACATTTTCTATGATGCGACAAGCTGACTTAACCAAACGCTTACTTTGAATATGAGGGAACCTGGAGCTAACTCACACTCGTTTTATTATTTTTGAAACCTGAGTCCTGGCCGATAACGTTATAACCGTTTATAATAACCGTTTATATTTATTATTTTTATATAAGTTCGAAAACCGGCATCGAAACACTCCCTGAACTCTATTATTCCCCCACTGGAAAATTAGATGATACCAATAGCCTTTATCTGGCCGTCCTGTTGAGACCGAAATTAGTATTTATAGTATAATATACGATATTTGCAATAAAGTTCACATAAATTATTGCTGCCAAAGCATTATTGAGAGTTGGCGAAAAAACCTCAGATTAGCAATAAATCATTAAAATGTGCACTTCTGAGGAGCCTGCACCTGCAATATGAGTGAGCCTCCAGGCTCTATTCCACCACTGCTTCATTTTTTTCGAGCAAAGTTCTATTTCTGGACACAACCTCCACTTCTACAAAACAGTCTGTAAAATCAATAGAATACGTCTCTTTGTAATCACATAAAACCCGCCGCCGCCATCTGCTTTTCACTACTTGCCCTCTACATCCGCTTTTTTAACACGAATTTTATTACCCGCCACATCCAGACCATTAAGCATTTTTATTGCCGCTTTAGCATCCCCCTGCCTGGGCATTTCGACAAAGCCGAAGCCCTTTGATACACCTGTAGCTTTATCGATAACCAGCGTACATGACTGGATCGTACCATGGGGTTCAAATAGATTTTTAAGCTCGGCTTCTGTTGTATTACGAGCCAGATTACGTACCAGTATCTTCATAGAACCTCAGTTTAATGTAGTGTATTCCACCCTGATCACTCTTACAGGATGGCTTTAAATTATGACACATCCGGTTAGCACAGGTCGATGATCTGATAATATTTATTCTGATCTGCAACACTTATTTCTATCTCATCACCCACACGGCATCCCCGGAGCGCCTTACCCAGTGGAGCCATGGCGGTAATCAACATGACATCTCTGGCCATAAACGTTAACTTCAATCCCCCCGCAGCAGGCCCCAGAAACAGGCTTTGCTCAATACTCTGCTCATCGACCAGGGTAATCAACGCGCCCGAACTGACCGCTAACTGATCCGTGAAATCGGCGACAGGCAGTTTTTTAAATGCCCGCAGGTCTGCCTCACACTGCGCAACACGCTGAGACTGGCCGTGGGCCAGATAAGCCGCTTCCAGCCCTGATGTGTCATATTTATTGTCGGCCTCATTTTCATCGTCTGTTGCAGACTCATGCGCCCGTTTTGCAGCATCAACGGCTCCCTGATGCACATGTTCAAGTGCATCGATAATTTTTTTATGTAAAAGTGACTTGTTCATCCTAGATTAATCAGTTGGGCGCGAAAAAGATGTGCAAGTTATTGATTTGGATAGCGTAATGAAAAAATGTGAGGTCACCTTATTGGTGATGAACACT
>VAOX01028161.1_pt1 | contig 12167 bp, 13 predicted proteins | sample 3393891 | NCBI WGS metagenome assembly VAOX01 (sample SAMN08290429, study PRJNA428436) | hydrothermal vent metagenome | isolation source: Deep-sea hydrothermal vent chimney | place: Indian Ocean: Southwest Indian Ridge | depth 2822 m m | reverse complement strand
GTCTTTCCAGTTCCGGGCGGTCCCCATAAAACGAATGAAAAACTGTGCTTTTTTTCAATAGCAACACGAAGAGGCTTTCCTTCCCCCACAAGATGCTCCTGCCCGGCAAACTCATCGAGCGTCTTTGGACGTATACGATATGCCAGTGGTTCCATATATATAATATGGTACACCATTTAACCACCTCAACAGAGGCAGTATGATATTATACGTGCCATTCACTTCTCATAACCCTCTTTAAAGTTGCAGAATCTCAAGCAATATTGTTCTCATAAACCTTACCATTACTTCCGTCAACACGAATATTATCACCATCTTTTATTTTTATAGTTCCATCAACCGTTCCCATGACTGCTGGAATACCATATTCTCTAGCAACAATTGCCGCGTGTGACATCATTCCACCAGTATCAACAACAACAGCGGTAGCCTTCTTAAAAAGAGGAGTCCACGATGGATTTGTATATAAAGCAATGAGAATATCTCCTGATTGTAGTTTTTTAAATTCCGAGCTGTCATGTATCACTCGCGCAATACCTTCAACAACACCAGGACTCCCAGATACACCAACAAGAAGCGCCCCATCTTCATTTTTTTCAATACGATATAATCTTGGATCAACAATGGGAATATTTTTGAGATTATTGTAATCTAATTTACGTTTTGAAATGAGAGTTACTAATTCATTGGTTCTATTACCTTGAAGTGGTAGGCTTTTTGCCACACTAATCAATTCATCAAACTTGAAATAAAATACATCTTGTGGATTATTAAGTATTTTTGCTTCTGTTAAACGTTTCCCAAGTTCAAGAACTATTTTTCGTAGAGTTGGAATGACCATCATCAAATAAAATCTAGTGTTTTCCCTAATTTCCTGAAAAAGTCTCGCTGTATTAAGTGATTTAATAAACAACGAGCGGATAGTTGAAAAATGTAGAACTGTTTTCTTAATAAGTGTATTACGTATCTCTTCCCAATCATCTTTTGTCTCTACATGATGTGAAGAATTCACAAGAGCCTTTATGATTTCCAAAACTACTTCCGGTGATTCTTTCCAGGTTGGTTGTGAAGTAAGTAGTGTTCCACCTGATTCTCTGTAACCATATGTATCTAGAAAGATTTGGAATTTTTGTAAAAAGTTTTGCCCAATCTCTACTTTTTTGAGTTGTTGATAAATATCATTCGGTTCATTCTTTAGAAAAATATTTACAAGTGTATTATTTCTACGAATTTCTTTCACGAGGTCTGCAATACTATCATTTGTTTTCGTAACCTTCGTTGTAATTCCAGAGAATAAAAGTATTCCAAAGAGATCCTTGCGACCAACAATCCAAAGCATCGTGTACAAAAACGCCATAGCAATAACAACACGTGGGAAATACATAATACGTACTTCCAATATTGTTGGCAATTTCTTCAAAGCTTTTTTTGCAGTATTGGCCAGTTTATTAGGTGTATATTTTATATAATCTTCTTTTTCCATTCCTTTAATCTCCTTGAGTGTTTCGGTAATACGTAAATCCTCCTTCCAGTTGAATGGATTATGTTTAATCGCAGAAGATAATATTCTAAACGGTGCAAATACTACAGACATAGTTAAATGTGGACGCATTTTACCGTTATAACAAACAAAAATACCATCTTTTTCAATAAGAAATTTACTTGCTGGCTGTATACGTAACCCAATCAATTTAAGAAAAGGTACAACAAAATTTTTAACCATAAGCTCAGGGCCAAAAAGTGTAGCCTCCAGTGGTAATGGTCTTTTTGGCATCATCTCCACAAACATGCTCGATAATACTCGGCTTATCTTACTTTGTTGTTGTAATTCATCTGGTAGTGCTGTAATTGGTCTGGATTGGACTATGAAAACAGTACTTTTGGCCCAAACCCATTCAATATCCTGTGGGAAATTAAAATGCCTCTCAATTTTCATACCGAGCTTCGCGAGCTTGAACAATACCTCTTTTGGTAATTTTGGAATATCATCTATATTTGTATCTGATTCTACTGTAGACTTTATACCTCCTCCTTTTTTATCTTTAAATATAATTTCGTGTTTGCCTTCTTTCTTCTCAAGTACACGCCATTTGCACCATTTTTGTTGAATGATGAAATTATCTGGAGTAACCAACCCAGAAACTATAGCTTCGCCAAGCCCTGGGCTAGCATCTATAACAATTTGCTTTCTATTACCAGTAATTGGGTTTGCAGTAAACATAACTCCAGCAAACTCGGCGTCTACCATCTGTTGTATAACAACGGCAATCTTTACCTTTTTTTGGTCAATTTTTTGACGTATACGATAGGCAATAGCACGATCTGTCCAAAGAGAAGCCCACGTCTTACGCAACGCATCTAAAAGTTTTTCTTCACCAATAATATTCAAATAGGTATCTTGTTGTCCAGCAAATGATGCTCCTGGTAAATCTTCTGCCGTGGCACTTGACCTAACAGCCACTGACACTCCTCCCATTTTTTTGTATGCTTTTAATACTATTGCCTTTATATCTTCTGGAATCCCAGATTTAATAAATGCATCTCGTATCATTTCACCGCTACTATTCCCACTCTGGATATTTTCATCAATTATCTTCTCAAGATTATTCTCGATAAGAAAATCATCATATGCACGCACAGTAACAACAAAACCAGTAGGAACAGGCATTTTACTATTGGTGAGTTCACCAAGATTTGCACCTTTACCTCCGGCAATAGGAATGTCTTCTTTTTTCAGATCTTTGAAGTTATATATTAAATCCATAGAATTATTTTAATTTCCATAAACCAAAAGCTAGATACCCTGTAATTATTGAAACTATAAAACTGAACCACAACGGTACGGTCCAACCTGCTACGTTTACCTTAATACCAAATGCAAATTGTATACTTTGATCTATTGCAATAATTCCTAAAACTATTACTGCGAGATGTATAGTATATTTTTGAATTCTCATTCCAAGTTTTATTGTTCTTTTTCTACCAATCAACTTCGTGAATAAGTATGTTGCAAGAATTTCTTTAATCATAGTCTTGTGCGGGCGGGGAGAATCGAACTCCCGACTACTGCTTGGAAGGCAGTCATTTTACCACTAAACCACGCCCGCGCGAGAAGCACATAATCTGTTTACTATGCGCACTATAATAGCATACCAAAAACAAGACTTTATCGCACGGATTAAGGTACTATGAAAGATAATGCCACCAATTCCAAAAATCGGACTTGTGTATATTATCACCATTATTGCTGGCGTAGTATTTGCCACCACTGGTACTATTGCATTCATTCAAGAGACGTCACCTGTAGCTTATACACCAAATCATCTCACTTCAACCACACTTAGTGTACGCAAACCCTCCGCATATACACAAAAAGTAGTCTTTCCTATTATAAAAAAAGAAACTCCTTCAACATCAACACCGAAGTTAGACAATACCGTTAAACAAAAAGAGAAGTTTCCAAGTGATATCACAACTAAAACAACCACTAAAAAAATAATTGCTAGTGTGCCACAAACAATTGGCACACAGTCAACTGCAACAATTACACAAAAAAAATCTATTGAGCTTCCGGCTGTGGCACTTTCTATACGCAAGGCACTTGTAAATATTACCTGCGAAATAAAAATGAGAGGAACCATTGCACGTACATCAGGTAGCGGTGTATTTATAAGCCCAAAAGGATATATCATTACCAACGCACATGTGGCACAATATCTTCTTTTGAAAAATTATCCATATACTAAAGCTACAACATGTGTGATACGCACAGGAAGTCCTGCAAGAGCACGCTATAATGCATCAATTGTATTTCTTTCAAGTGATTGGCTGTATGCAAATGTGAGCACGAGCACTAGTATAACAAGCAAGAAAACAGAGACTGGGAAGCATGATATTGCAATCCTTACCATTTCCGGAGAGGCGCATGAAGTTGGCGCAACTACCAATAAAGTCCCTACTGTATTCCCATTCGTGCCACTTGGAGATAAAACTCCAACGGTTAACGAACCTGTTATCATAGGATCATATGCAGCACAGTTTCTTTCTCCTGGATTACTTAAAACGTCACTGTATCCAACTATAACTTATGGAAATATCAAAAAATTGTATACACTTGCCTCAACAACAGTAGATGTGGTGGCACTCGGAGCAACAGCCGCTGCACAAGAAGGATCATCTGGTGGAGGTGTACTTAACGCTAACGGAAAACTTACTGCACTCATTGTAATTGGTACAATAACAGGGCCAACTAACACACGAAGCCTGGATGGAATAACTGCACAATATATTCGACGTACTTATAAAAATGAGAGCGGTAAATCACTAAATATACTCCTTACGGAATCAACAACCACGGCAACAAAGGAATTCTCTTACACTGAACAAAAATTAAGTAGTTATTTTAAGCAAACACTTGCATACTAACCACATGAAACTCAGGATAATCCACTGGTTTTATGTAGCTAGTATTTTTTTATATAGTTACTTCTTGGAAGATGAGACCGATGATTGTACGTACACAGTTTGTGATGGAAAAGCGAATGATACATTCTCTTTCTCAAACAATCCCATAATGGAAAGGTTAATCTCTTGCTGACGATTCATATATTCTGTATAATCGCCCGATAAAACAAAATAAACAATATCAAACGTAAGTGCGGAGTCTCCAAATCCAGAGAAATGTACGCGATCAGCAGTTACACCATCCACTTTATCAATACATGCGTGTATCTCTCCAGCAAGCCTAGCAACCACATTACGTGGTGTGCCATATTCAATACCAATGGTGGTGGCTATGCGTCGCCCTTTCATTGAACGAAAGTTTTGTACGCGAACTGAGGTTAGTTCTCTGTTTGAGATGACAATTTCTTCACCTTGAAGCGCGCGAATACGAGTGGTCTTAATTCCAATACGTTCTACAACACCCAGGTTTTGCCCAACAATAATGAAATCACCAACTACAAACGGCTTATCAAAATAAATTGCAAATGAGCTAAAAAGGTCAGTTAGCACATTTTGTAGAGCAAATGCCACCGCAATACCACCTATACCAAGCCCAGCGACAAGAGAAGTGATGTTTATTCCACTATTTGAAAGAAGCAAAAGTACTGCAATAATCCATAAGATTGCTTTTACTATAGTGGTAAGAAATCCTTGTGCTGCGCGTTCCGTTCCTTTAGCTGTAGTTTGCGCAAAATATATATTAAAAGCGATACCTACTGCACGAATACTATAGAACAAGACAATGGCAAGAAGAATTTCATTTAGTACCATTTGTGTAAATGATGGAAGTGAAAATACCAGTAATCCAAGATATATTGCCACCAACCAATAAAATGGTGGCTTTATACTTTGAACCATAGCTACAACTGCATCGTCCACATTATTTTTCGTATGCGCTGACCATGTGTTTAAACGTGCAAGAACGTATTGTTGTATAAAATAAAAAATAAAAAGTGCTACAAACATTACAAAAAGTGCCTTGTAGAGATGTACGACGTCAAAAGTAAATGAGCCCATCGCTGTTGAAAATAGATTTTCCATATAAATTATTTAGGTTATTTTATATCGGTACAATAACATAAACATGCTCTATCGTCCCATCTTATAAAGTAAGGTTGCGAAACAGCTTGCGCAATATGTAAATATGTGGTATATTTTATCTAGACTAGATCTTTTACTCACTTTAAAGGAGTACAACATGGGCTCAAATAATCAAAACAGTGAAGAATCTTCGTTCTATGCTCAGAGACGGCTATTCCTTTTAGTAAATATAAGGAATGAACGCAATATACACTCTGATAATTCGCTGACGCGAGCGCAAGGTTACTCAGCATTGTCCAGCGCATATCACACTATATATACTGGGGCAAGTACTGAATTTGGCAAAATATTTAAACCTTGGTGGCTCTTGTGGCTTGCTCCAATTAGAGTGGCATTATGGTGTGTAACCTGGTTTCCACTTGGCATTTGGTGTTACCTGCGTGCACTACCATTGTCAAACAAAGTGGTTTGTCTAATTGGGTACGGTAGTATGTCTATTGGTATGTGTAATACACGCCAAAGCATATTGTTTGATAGGAGTAAGTATAAAGAAGCAAGAAAGTGCCTCATTGCGGGGCTTACAAAGAATCCTGAAAAAGCATACACACGAGGGATTTTTTATGTATTATTAGCTGATGCATCAAAAAAATACGATCCGTATGATGCATGTTTATTGGTACGCATGGCACTGGAGGAAGCGAGGGAAGCGGAAGTAGAAGAAGACTCATCCCAGGCAACGTATATATGTTATAGATGTGCGATATTAAGTGATTTCTTTGATATCAATAATGGACATCGACTTCGACTTAGCACAAAAACTTTACAATAGGTTGAAAGACTCAATTACCTACATTACACTACCAAGCATTCATTTGCTTGGTAGTTTTTCTTTCTGGTGGGCGCTAGAGGACTTGAACCTCTGACCTACTCGGTGTAAACGAGTTGCTCTAGCCAACTGAGCTAAGCGCCCGTGGGTGGGCACGAGAGGACTTGAACCTCCAAGGGTTTCCCCATACGCACCTGAAGCGTACGCGTATACCAATTCCGCCACGTGCCCACTTTGTTTGTCATTCCCAACACCTACTGTGCCATACTTGCCTCTTTTCTGCCAGTCAATTGAGTTTTTAGTAATTATCTTCTTTAATTTGAAAATAAGATTGTGGATGCAAACACGCAGGACATCTTTCGGGGGCTGTGTCTCCTTCATGTAAATAACCACAGTTTCTACACTTCCAAATTATCTTTCCATCTCTCTTGAAAACTTTTCCTGACTCAAGATTCTCATATAATTTCCTATACCTTGCCTCATGAGCTTCTTCAACTTTTGCTATCATAGTAAAAGCGTCCGCTATCTCATCAAATCCTTCTTCCTGTGCCACTCTTGCACCTTCCGGATAAAGTATAGTCCACTCCTCATGCTCACCTTCAGCAGCTTCTTTTAGATTTTCAAGAGTAGTTCCTATTTTCCCTGCTGGATAGGTGGCGGTGATTTCAACATTCCCACCTTCCAAAAATTTAAAGAATCGCTTCGCATGCTCTTTTTCATTAAGTGCGGTCTCCGCAAAGATAGCAGACATTTGCTCAAGTCCATCTTTCTTTGCTTGTTTGGAAAAATAATCATATCGCATTCTTGCCTGAGACTCACCAGCAAAAGCTTTTAGTAGGTTTTTTTCAGTTTGTGTTCCTTGTAGTGTTTTCATAATGTAATAGAAAATTAATATTATAAACTGTGTCTAAAATAGTACGAAGAAAATTATTTCTTCTCACAATATTCATTATATCACTAACATCAATATATTTATCTCGCCCCACACAGGCGCGCCTTTGGCGCGCCTGTGTGGGGCGCTCTCGTACATCACTGATTTTCTGTGCCCCTGCGAGGAATTGAACCCCGATTAACGGCTTAGAAGTCCGCAGTTCTATCCATTGAACTACAAGGGCGAATTGCTGAAATAAACATATTCTTATCTTATATCCTTATTCTCTGAACGAGTATTATGTATCAAGTTTAGCGAATGTGCAAGGACGTTACCACACCTTTATTCTAAACTTCATTTCGCTGGGTCAGCAAGCAATACTGCGTTTGATTCATATGCAGACTGCATGCTGGCACGCTTACTGAAAATCGCTTGCACATGTTGCACGGATTTTGTATTAATTGTTGCGGTACTAACTACTGTCGCCTGTACAGGTGCACGTATAATAATATTATCACGGAAAAAAGATATACTCCACATGATCTCAATGACAATAATAAATATACTTATAATAAGCAACATAAACCAATCACGAACTACACGTGTGTGTCCTCCTCTTGAAGTAAGAATTGGCAAATGAGCTCTGATAGAATCTGGAATTATTTTCATGGTAAGTTGTGTGTTATGGTCGCTGTTGTAGTTGTTGATACAGAGTTAGTTGCTGCAACCGTAAGTGTCATACTGGCAGCCCATGGTTGTGTCTTCGTCTGTGTTTGTGTTTGATCTGGTAACTTGGCATTACTAAGAGAAACCATATGTGTCGTTATGTAATATGGCATAGTCTCAATTGCTCCAACAGTGTTCATAACCTCTCCGAATGTACCCTGCACACTAACTGAAATTGCAAAAACAGGTCTACCTGCTTGGGTTTGTTTTGAAACAGAGATAACCGAAACTGCAGCACCGGTTGATCTTCCAATTGCTTCAAATACATTAAGGAATTTTACTACACTAACACTGTTGACAATATATCTATTAATAACCGACTCGTCTTGTATAAGCGACACGACAGTGGTGGACTCCGTACCTGAACGTGCCAATAATTCTTGCTTCATATGTACATTTGCATCAAGTTTTATGACTGATTGTCGTAATGAGATCACTGAGTCATATCCCCACCGATACGCTCCAATTGAGATTAAAAGTATACCAAGTGCAATTATAAATATAATAATGTGTTTTTTCATATACTATGGCAAGAATGAGCCTATAAGTGTCATGGAGAATTTTATGTTGGTATCTTTCGCGTAAACACTTACAGGGAGATGCGCAGAAGAGATATATGGCGTCGACTGTAGTAATTCTTGATATATCTGCAAAGTACGCCTGTCACTAGCTATACCACCGATGATAATCTGTGCTTGTTTTCCTTTTTTAGGTGCTGTGTATGTTATCCCTTTCAATACAATCCCAGCACGATCTACACTTAGGACTTGTTTAATTGCTGCTGTCGCAGATGGGGCTTCTGAAAGTGTGCTGAAGAAAGTAGCCTGTTTGTTAAGAGTATTAATTCGTATTTTAATCGATGCAATATTTTGTGCCGTAATCTGCGAAAGATATTGATATGTGGTATTTAATTGATTATGCTTAACCTTAAGTATTCTATATGACGGAAATAGTAATGCTATCTGTATAAGAACAAGTATAGAAAGTGCAATAATAACTACAGTCCAAAGACGCACTAAGTATTCCTTGTGTACGTGTTTTACCTCTGATGAGGGCAATAAATTAATCGGTTTACTGTACATAATCTCTAAGTGCGAGTCCAATGGAAGTGGTATATGCGAAAGACTGCGAGTAATCAACAGACGGGAGCCACTTATCCAGTGATGCAAAGTTTGTAAACACATCACCTAGCATAACTGGAATATGTAATTTACTCGAAAGATATTCTGGCAAGCCTCTCACCGTTGCATTTCCACCAACCAACACTGCGCGCGATACTGGAGCAAATAAGTTATTTGTACGGGTACGATTTTGCCAATACTCCAATCGCATAGTAACCTCATCACGAATTGCTGAAGCAGTTAAAAGCATTTCAGGAAGATACTCTTCTTTCCCTCCAGATGACACAATACCGTGCTCAACTTTTATTTTTCGTGCTTCTTCTTCTGAAACTCCAAAATATTTTTCTACAGTACGCGTCAGTGCGTCACCGCCGACATCAAGAGTGGTAGCAAACCGCGGAATTTGCCGTTCTGCTATAACTAATTTTGTAGTGGTTTTACCTATATCAATTATGAGTACTGTTTCATCTTTGCGCGCTGGCAACAATGCGCGTGCTGTAGAAAATATCTCACTTTCAAAAGATGCCGGCTCAATACCACTCTCCTCAATTACATGTAAGAAGTTTTCCACTATCTTACGCGAATAACCAACACCAACGACAAGTGTTTCTCCAGCAACAACCCTTAATGGTGTAAGGTTAAACACTACTGTATCGGGTGGAAGCGGAACATATTCATCAAGCGATTGTTCAACCGTCGTGCGCCATTCTTCTTTATTCTTTCCACGTACTTTCAATTCAAAAAGATACGATTTTGATTCCGGTAGAGATACATGTGCGGCTTTCATACCATGGCGCTGTGCCAATATGTTAAGTGTATTTGCCACAGATTGTTTTAAGGTAATATCCCCTTTGTTTATAACGTTTTCTGGTAGAGCAATTTCATCAAAAATATCTGCCTCTAATCCATAAGAGGATTCTTTAATATGTACTGCTTTTACACTACTAGTAGAAATATCGATTCCTGCAGTTGGCAACGCCATGTATGTTGGTGGTGGAAAATGAACGCGGAAAAAACGAGAGATAGAGTGTCCAGACATTACATATAAGTATACCGCGAACACATACAGAGAAAAAAATTTTTATAAAAATATGTGGAAAATTACTGTTAATGTGCGTACGTACCAGGTGGAACAAGATGATGCGGTGTCAAAAATGCGAAAGAATCTCCTTCGCCAATTGCAAAGAGCATACCATTGGATTCCAAACCAAAAATGGTACGCGGTTCTATGTTGGTGACAAATGTAAATTGCTTTCCAATTATCTCTTCAATATCAGATACGTATGCAACAATACCAGAAATAATTTGTCGCGGTACATCTTCTCCAACATCAACACTTAGTTGCAAGAGCTTATTGGATTTTGGAACTTTTACGGCAGACAATATCGTTCCGATTTTAATTTCAATATTATGTAATTCATCAATTGTTATCATGGTGAGAAAGGTAACTAGTAAGAATAAGCGCAGCGGCAGCGGCGTCAACGGCATTGTGTGGAATGCCACGACTTCCATCTGGAAAGCGTCGCGCCTCCTGCGTAGTGAGTGTTTCAGATTCAAAAAATACTGGGATACCCGTACGTGTAGCAATCTCAGTAGAAAATACTCTCGCATCATGTGCTACTTCATTTTCCACCCCTTGGAAATCTTTTGATTCTCCCACTACCATTGCATCAACCGAACGTTCTTTGATGAGCGCGACAACTGTATCAATAAGTATTTTAGTATTTTGTAAAATTGCATGCGGAAAACCCATCGTTGCCAATTCATCCGAAAAGGCAACCCCCACTCTTTTACTGCCATAATCTATACCAATGTAGCGCATACACATATCTTATCACTCAAACACACTTTTCGCCGACGATATCATGTGATACACTTGGCGACATATGCAATCATTTATTTTTAATTCTTATTCTAGTGGCTTTAGCTTTGATACCCTTTTACCAATATTCATAGCATTAATGCTAATCGTAATTATTTTAAAAGGCTATGCTATGTGGTGTAGCGCGCGCGGTAATCAAAAATGGTGGTTTATTGCATTGCTAGTGATAAACACTATGGGGATTCTGGAGATTGTATATTTGCTGTTCTTCCGTCCAGAACCACTTATTAACACCATCAAAGATAGACTAAAGAAAAATTCATCTGATAATTCTGAGAAGACAAAATAAATAGTACGCGAAAAACAATATATTGGAGGGGTGGCAGAGTGGTCTATCGCACCGGTCTTGAAAACCGGAGTCTGTAACAGGACCGTGGGTTCGAATCCCACCCCCTCCGCCAATTTTACAATTTTATTTTTTCGGGTGGGGGGATTTTTTTTAAAATTGAATGGGCGGAAACGGGACGAGAGCTAGGCTATATGTCACTTATAGTCTGTCGCTCTATTTTACTCTAAAGGCTATGATGTAGTCAATAAGTTACCAGACTTTATATGACAAATATCAAGAAACAACTAGGTCAAAAGATTAAAGAGCTTCGCTTGAAGGCCAATATTTCGCAGGAAAAGCTGGCAATGAAAGCAAAGCTTCATAGAACATACATAAGCGACATTGAGCGTGGAAAAAGAAATGTATCTGTCGAGAATATTGAGAGAATCGCAAAAGCATTAAAAGTTAAATCTGACGAGTTGTTGAAATTTTAAGTACTATGGATTTTACGAAAAACAAAATGAAAAAACACTTAGTGATAGCAACATACGATGGAATTGGTACTCATTATTCTGGCGTAGGAACAATTGCCAAAAATATTGTGGATTCTCTAAGTGAAATAGCAGAAGCCAAAGATTTTAAAGTAAGTATTGCGTATGTAAATGTAGATAAAACATCTAGTATATTTAATAAAGATTGTTTTAATTCAGCTACAAAACTTACAAAAAATACTGGCGGTTATATGGTTCCTTTGTGTAATACCACTAAAGGTCAAAGTGAATGGGATATGTGGAGGAGTTTTGATGAATGGAAGTACTCCTGCATTTCTTTGGTTACCGCTTTAAATACATTATTAAAATCAGATGAGAAAAATTATGTCATTTTAAATGACACACCATTTTTATTTTTCGCCAAATATAAAGAATTGG
>VAOX01011488.1_pt1 | contig 12170 bp, 9 predicted proteins | sample 3393891 | NCBI WGS metagenome assembly VAOX01 (sample SAMN08290429, study PRJNA428436) | hydrothermal vent metagenome | isolation source: Deep-sea hydrothermal vent chimney | place: Indian Ocean: Southwest Indian Ridge | depth 2822 m m | reverse complement strand
GTTACGCGTCGCGTTAACCGAGCTGAAATTGCGTTTATTGAGCAACGAAAACTCGCTGAAAATGCCAATAATGCCAAAAGCATGTTTTTGGCCACCATGAGCCACGAGATTCGATCGCCACTGTCTGCGATTATTGGTTTTTCTGATTTGCTGCGAAAATCAAAATTAGCCCCAGAAAAACAAGACTCGTGTATTGTGAGCATTCAACGCAATAGTAAACACCTGTTGCATTTAATCAATGATATTTTAGACATTACCAAAATTGAAGCAGGCCAACTCGATATTGAACAAATTGATGTGTCACCGTTTGCGGTGCTTGATGAAATTCAATCTTCCATCTTAGTGGATGCTACCGATAAGGGACTGGGATTTAAAATTAATTATGCCTTCCCACTACCCGAGCAGATAAAAACCGACCCAGTACGATTAAAACAAATTATATTAAACCTAGCATCAAACGCAATTAAATTTACCGAGCGTGGCGGCATCAATGTGAATATTGCCTGCAATAAAGACACGGGTAGTATGATTTTTGATGTTATTGATACCGGCATTGGCTTAACGGCAGAACAACAACAGAAAATATTTGCGTCCTTTACCCAGGCAGATTCGAGCACCACTCGAAAATACGGTGGTTCGGGTTTGGGCTTGAATATTTGTAAACAACTCGCTCAAAAGTTAGGTGGCGATATCTCGGTCGAGTCTACTTTAGGGCGCGGCAGTAAGTTTAGTTTTAATATTACTACCGGTACAATATCAGACGACAATTTAGTGTATTCACTCGATCACATTTCTAGCACGGCTGAACACTCGAAGCAAAATCCATTAAAACAATTATTTGGCCATGTATTACTTGCAGAAGACACCGAGGATAATCAAAACCTAATTGAAATGTACGTCACCGATACCGGTGCCAACATCACCATTGTGAATAATGGTGCAGAAGCTGTAAAAATTTGCGAGTCGCGCGAGTTCGATTTAATTTTAATGGACATGCAAATGCCAGTAATGGACGGCATTACCGCAACAACTCAAATAAGAAAGGCCGGTATTCATACGCCACTAATTTCATTAACCGCCAATGCCATGAAGTCTGACTTTGAACGCTGCATCGACGCTGGTGCCAATGAGTTTTTAACCAAGCCAATTGACGTGACCCGCTTTAATCAAGTTTTGTATAAGTATTTATCGAGCACCAAAAAAGCTGAAGTCAGCACTAAACCCGTCAATAAATTACAAAAATTAACGGCTAAATTTTTAGCCGATTTACCCAATCGAATGGCCTTAATTATCGATTTAAAACAGCAGCAGTCATGGGATAAACTAGAAGAAGAAACTCATAAACTAAAAGGCCTTGGTACGCCTTTTGGTTATCCTGAAATTACTAAAATGAGCGACGAAATAAATCTGTGTTGTCGCAATGAAGAATTTAAAAAAATACCCATGTTAGTCGATGAGCTTAATAATTTTTGTGCACAAATTATTCCGATAGCAAATCAAGAGTGAGTATTACTATTCATGAAATCATCGGATAAAAGTTCAATTTTAAAAAATAAAATTGCTATCCTGAGTGGATTTTTTACGGTATTAATTTTGCTCGCCGTACTAATGACCATCGCCATGACTCGAATCGAAACCAATAAAGTACAAATTAATACTATCACGACTGATTTGGCCAATGTTAAAAATGTCCAGATAATGCGTAGCGCTGCTCAAAATCGTGCATTGATTTTATATCGAATGGCACAAACAAAAGATGCCTTTGAGAGAGACGATATGTACATGCAATTTTCAGACAACGCATCAATTTTTTTGCGTAGCTCGTCTAAAATATCAAAGAATCTATACCGACAAAGTGAAATAGATTTTTATAAAAAATCAAAAGAAACGATAAAAATTGGCGCAACAATTCAAAACCAAACAGCGATTAATATTATTGATGGTGAAATTGAATTCGCACTGACTACATTAACCGAAAAAATAATTCCCATCCAACAAGATGTTACTCAGCAACTCAAGATCTTAACGTTATCATTACAAAATCATGCCGATAATGAAATACTTAAAATCGCTAAAGCCAATGACGATGCCAATTTTTTAATTGGCATCATCGGTGGCATTGCCATATTATTGGGTATCGCGATTACTTTTTACGTTACACGACGTGTCACTAAGTCTGAAAATGATCTTATTGAACAACGCTTACTCGCAGAGAATGCCAACAAAGCAAAAAGCATGTTTTTAGCAACCATGAGCCATGAAATTCGTTCGCCGTTAACAGCAATAATCGGCTTCTCGAATTCCATGAGAGATCCAACCATCAGTCAATCGCGAGCCGACTTATGCGTAGAAAGTATCCATCGCAACAGTAAACACTTATTGCATTTAATTAATGATATTTTAGACATTACTAAAATTGAAGCAGGCCAACTCGATATTGAGCAAATTAATGTTTCGCCATTTGCTGTTTTAGACGAAATACAATCTGCTATTTTAGTGGCTGCGACCGAAAAAGGCTTGAGTTTTAAAATTAACTATGCATTTCCCTTACCCGAAAAAGTGTTAACGGATAAAGTTCGTTTAAAGCAAATATTAATTAACTTAATATCAAATGCAATAAAGTTTACCGAAAAAGGCGGCATCAATGTTAACGTAAGCTGTGATAAAAATAATCAAATAATGACTTTTGATGTTATCGATACTGGCATAGGCTTATCAGCCAAGCAACAAGACAAAATATTCGAGTCATTTACCCAAGCGGATTCTAGCACCACCAGACAATACGGTGGCTCAGGCTTAGGTTTGAATATTTGCAAACAACTTGCCAATAAACTCGGCGGAGCCATTTCAGTAGGCTCTACCGTGGGACGTGGTAGCAAGTTTAGTTTTACTATTGCGACTAGTGACATTAGTGACGATAGTTTAGTCTATTCATTGGATCATCATTCTACTGTCGAGGAACATAAAGCGGTCTCGCCATCACAAAAATTATACGGTCATGTTTTACTCGCTGAAGATACTATTGACAATCAAAACTTGATAGAAATGTACGTTACAGATACTGGAGCTCAAATAACCATTGTTGAAAACGGTGCCGAGGCGGTCAAAATAACCGAACTCAAAAAATTCGATCTAATCTTAATGGACATGCAAATGCCGGTAATGGATGGCATTACAGCAACTCAACAAATACGTGTTAACGATACAAATACACCCATTATTACCTTAACAGCAAATGCCATGAAGTCAGATTACGAACGCTGTATCGATGCCGGTGCGAATGAGTTTTTAACAAAACCAATCGATTTAATACGGTTTAATCAAGTTTTGTATAAATATTTATCGTCAAGTAAAGAAAACAAAAAAACACAACAAGTCGTCAATAAACTCCAAAAGTTAACTGAAAAATTTATAATTGACCTACCCACTCGAATGGCAAAAATTGTAGAATTAAAAGAACAGCAGGCATGGCAATCCCTGGAGGAAGAAACGCATAAATTAAAAGCCTTGGGTACTCCTTTTGGTTTTCCTGAAATCACTGAGATGAGTGATAAAATAAACCTTCATTGCCGTAACAAGCATTACCGCGACGCAGAAGCTATGGTCAATGATCTCAATGCGTTTTGCAGTAACATTGAATAATTGATATAGGATCGGTTGTTGTTCGTATAATCATGACATAAGCCTCTTAATAGATTTGTGTATATTATGAGCATAGAAAACTTCAAGGCTTATTCAAGCCTAATATTTTTTAAATTAGCATTGATTTTTTTAAATATTTATTTAACTGCTTTCATTGGTTCAATCGATATTTAATATTAAATTTTTCATTCCTGACGGTATACAGAAAATAATTTGTAAAATATCTTGATTACAAAAAAAATCGACCTATACATAAATTATAAGCATCGTACATATTGATAATGCAGGAGTAGTAATATGCCAAATTCAAAACAGCACAACAAGCGAATTAAATTTAATGAAGATGGCTTTTTAATGAATTGCACTCAATGGGATGAAACCATTGCTCAGGAAATTGCTGATGAAGACGGCTTAGGAAAATTATCAGCCGATCAATTTGAAGTGTTACGTCATTTAAGAGAACATTATTTTAGAACTGGCTACATCACACCTGTTAGGGTAATTTGCCACGAATCACACCTAGGTCCTCACTGCATAACCGATCTATTCAGTAGCACTGGTGTTGAAGCTTGGAAAATTGCCGGTTTACCCGATCCCGGTGAAGAAGTTAAATCCTATATGTAATTAACAGGACTTTTACCATGACCAAACATATTATCGAAAGTAAAATTAAAGACGTGGATAAACTATCAAGTGAAGAACTGACTGCAATCGCAAAAAAATTCTATGCAGAAAATCACGATGGTGAAGCTATGATACAACGGATTCATAGTAACATTAGTGATAATAAAATATATTGTATTTATGACACGCCAGAGACAAGTAGAGTTCAAAACTTGCAGATTATGATAACGAATCTGTTAAACCAATATAAAAAATTGGAATCCATTTTAAATCGGCATCATTAAATAACTAAAAAGTAGATTTAAATAGTTGTAACATTTTCTGCCAAGACGCTTTATCAGCATCCGCATTGTATTCCAGTGGAATGCTGAATTTTTTACCTATTGCAGTAGCGCCAGGGTTGGTGAAACTGTGTTTTGCACCCGCATAGTTAATAAATTCATAATCAATTTTTGCTTCATCCATTACTTTTTTAAAGTTATCGATTTGTTCTGCTGTTACAAATGGATCCATTTTACCGTTTAACACCAACATTTTTGTATTAACTGTGCCGGGTTTTGGAGTTGTTATTATTTTCAAACCACCATGAAAGCTTGCGACAACATCCAAATCAACACCGCGCCGCGCCATTTCTAAGACGATACTGCCACCAAAGCAATAACCGATCGCTGCAATTTTGGTTTTATCGGTTGATTTATGTTGTTTCAACAGTGCTAGTGCCTTGTCAAAACGCGCTTGTGCCACATCTAATTTAGCCATTACCTGCCCAGAAAATTTTCCTGCTGTCTTTGGATGGTCGGCTTTTTTACCTCCACCGTACATATCTAATGCAAATGCGACATAACCTAATTTTGCTAACATTCGTGCCCGTTTTTGTACGTATTCATCATGGCCCCACCATTCATGCACCACTAATACACCCGGTCGTTTAGCCTTAATTGCATCATCAAAAGCCATATAACCTTTCATGGTGACTCCAGCAACGTTATATTCTATAACTTCAGTTTTAACAGTTGCTTGTGCGGTTGATATGCCACACAAAAGAACCAACATACTGTATTTGATGTTCATAATTTGCTCCGGTTATAGCGTGTTTTTAGTCGACGTTACTAGTGAAGCAACAATACTATCATTATATAGTCTAAACTTTATAATAATTAAATTAATTATTGTATCCATGATTTTTTCAAACCCCATAAAAAACTATGTTTATTCACGGCAACAAATTGTAGATCATTACACATTAGATGAAAATAAATACGTCACTACTTTACTGTCCACCTTGGTCTCTAATTCCACAACCGATCAATCAATACACGAGTTAACCACTAGCCTGGTTAAAGACGTTCGTGCTCGTCATTCTGAGCAAAAAGGCATGCTGGCGTTTATTCGTCAATATAATTTATCAACTGAAGAAGGTGTGGTATTAATGTGTTTGGCTGAAGCATTGCTCCGAATTCCCGACTCGGCTACCGCGAATAAATTAATAAAAGATAAACTAAGAGACAGTCATTGGGAACAGCACCTGGGTGAAAGTCAGTCCTTATTTGTCAACGCCTCAACCTTTGGCTTAATGTTATCCGGTAAGATAATTAAGTTTGAATCTTATTTTACAAACCCCATTGGTTATTACATTAATGCGTTAATTAGTAAATCCAGTGATGCTATTATTCGAGGCGCATTAAAAGAAGCCATGCACATTATGGGCAAGCAATTTGTTATCGCGAACACAATTGAAAATGCTGTAAAAAATAAAGATCACTATTCATTTGACATGCTTGGCGAAGCAGCCATTACCGCTGACGCTGCGCACTGTTATTTTGAGTCTTATATGCTGGCGATTAAGACTGTCGCGATGAATAATAGCAATAACAAGCCCAATAACATTTCCATTAAATTATCAGCGCTTCACTGTCGATATGATTTTGCTCAACAACATACTTTAATTAATGAACTCTACCCAAAACTACAGATTTTACTCGAAACCGCAATAGAGCATAACACCGCCATCACTATTGATGCAGAAGAATCAAACAGACTCGATATCATGCTTGATGCATTTAGCTTTATGTATAATATTGCCGTTAGACACAATTGGCCCCTGTTGGGCATTGTGGTTCAAGCGTATCAATATCGAAGTTTGTTTGTGTTAAAGTGGTTAAACGAGATTACGAGTTACAATGCCTGTCACATATCGGTCAGATTGGTTAAAGGTGCCTATTGGGACACCGAGATTAAAATAGCGCAGCAACAAGGCTTTGCTTATTACCCGGTTTTTACTCGAAAAGAAAATACTGATTTGTCCTATCTCTGTTGCGCTCAATATTTATTTCAGTGTGATGCTATTTATCCGCAGTTTGCTACCCACAATGCGCAGACCATCGCCTCAATAATTCAGTATTCACACGGCAATAAAGACAAACCCTATGAATTTCAGCGTTTATTTGGTATGGGTGAATTGTTGTATGATTGCTTGACCAAAAGACACAATATAAGTTGTCGAATATACGCTCCGGTAGGTGATTACAAATCATTACTGCCGTACCTTGTTCGACGCTTATTAGAAAATGGCGCTAATAATTCGTTTGTACAACAAATCGAAAATCCTAATATTGACCTTTCAAGTATTACACAGTCACCATTTGAACGCGTTAAAAAAAATAGTTCGCACCACAATACCTTGATTCCATATCCTAAAAATATTTTTCACCATGAACGAGAAAATGCTTCTGGAATCAATTTAAGTAATATCAATGAGGTGACTAAATTAGATTTCGCTTTTAGTGAATTTCAAAACGCTGATAACATGCCAACTATTAAACTCGCTACACTTGATGAAATTAACACGGCACTGTCGCTCGCAAAATTAGCTTACCCTTCATGGTCCAATAGTACTGTATCGGTTCGAATTGAATGTCTAATGAATCTTGCAGAATTAATCGAGCACAATAAATACCAACTAATCACTTTAATTGTCACCGAAGCCGGGCGTTGCATTAGCGATGCGATTTCGGAAGTGAGAGAAGCGGTTGATTTTTGCCGTTATTATGCCCAACAAGCACGTGCACTATTTGACACTGAATCGTTAGCCAGTCCAACGGGGGAAACCAATGTTCTCAGTTTGCATCCGCGTGGAATATACACTTGTATTAGCCCGTGGAATTTTCCAATTGCGATATTCACCGGACAAATAACCGCGGCCTTAGTAACCGGAAATTGCGTATTGGCTAAACCTGCACAACAAACCAGTGTGTGTGCATTTAAAATTGTTGAGCTGTGTTATTTAGCGGGTGTACCAAAAGATGTTTTGCAGTTCATCCCGTCATCAAGCTTGGTTATTAGCGATACGTTATTGCTCCATCCTGACTTATCTGGCGTTGTCTTTACTGGTTCACTGGCAAGTGCGAATAAAATTAAACAAACCCTAGCATCTCGCCCGGGTGCGATTATTCCTTTCATTGCTGAAACCAGTGGCATGAATGCCATGATAGCCGACAGTTCCGCACTGCCCGAGCAGTTGGTGCTTGACGTGTTAAGCTCGGCATTTAATAGCGCAGGACAACGCTGTTCATCCTTGCGATTTTTATATCTACAAGATGACATTGCCAATGACATAATTGAATTACTTAAAGGTGCCTTATCAGAACTGCGGGTATCTGATCCAACATTATTGTCGACGGATATTGGGCCGTTAATTGATCAAAAATCAAAGAATAAAATAATTGAACATCTACAACATTTATCAAATAGTGATTTTGCAACAAAGATAGTCGATGTTAATTTAGACACGCCACAATTAAATAATACTGATTTGTTGATGCAGCCTGCAATATATGAAATAAAACAACTCGCCCAAATAACCAAAGAAGTATTTGGCCCGGTATTACATATTATACGTTACCAACAAAAAAACTTAATTAAAGTAATCGATGAAATAAACAATAGCGGTTTTGGATTAACACTTGGAATACACAGTCGAATTAACAGCACTGTTGAGACAGTGATAAAACAGGCTAAAGTCGGTAATATTTATGTTAATCGAAATATCATCGGTGCAGTTGTTGGTGTACAACCTTTTGGCGGTTTGGCTTGTTCTGGCACAGGCCCCAAGGCCGGTGGACCACATTATTTAAAAAGCTTTTGTACTGAACAGCTTGTGACCACTAACACCACGGCTATTGGGGGTAACCAAATTTTATTAAATAGTGCCTTTTCTCAGTCCAATAAGTAGCCAATAGCCATACAAAAATAGAGTATAATACGCTAACTTTGTCTTTTATTTTAATAAAATCACAGCGTTATACTCTTTCATCGATCAAATAAAATTGATACTTATATTCAGCTTGGATTCAGCCTGAGCTCACTATTATTACACTACACAACAACATTAATGATTTATAAACAAAACGTAATTGGAGTTACTCATGAAAAAGCTTACCTTTAAAGTGTTTATTATTAGCCTGTTTAGTCTGGTTTTTATGAGTTCAAGTTATGCCGATTCACAATATCGGAGTAATGGTCATTATCGTAGTGATCACCAATACCGGAATAATAATCACTCCGGTTATAATAAACACCGTAGCTCACGCAGCCACGATTACGGCAATAGGCATAATAGTCGTCGCGCAGTAAGACATACGCGCACCTATAATCATGGACAAAATTATTCTCATCATCAACACAGTCAGTCTTGTGGCCATCGCGTTTATTACAACTACAGCGATCACAGTTACAACGTCCTCAATACTCACAGTGGCTATAATGTCAGTTACGTTGAATACGGCAACAACGGCCACGCCGCTGCCACTATTGTAGGTGGACTCGTTGGAGGTGTAATTGCAAGTGATATCTCACATGGTAATAGTGCTGCTACAGCATTAGGTGCAATTACCGGGGCTGCAATTGCCATTGGATTAGATCATTAAAATAAAACATCAATATTAACTTGGTCGAGGAATTATCGCGATTTCATCTAGATTTTCAATCGGCGTATAGAGTTCTGTGAATTGCTTATTCACAGTTACCTGAACTTTTTCACTAGTAAATACGTCCCGCCATGATTCTTTTCGTTCGGATAAAAACTGTAATAAGTCCGCTACGGTTTTAATATCACTCGATACTAACAGCGCTTCAGATTGTGTTTCGGTAATGTTGGCTATTTGCATAAAATACAAAATAGTAATACTTTTATCCGCTCCGCTATTAATTTGTTCACTAGCACGCTTTAAGTTATGGCTTTCTAATTTTTGAATATAATCTTGCCAATTTTTCTGGTACTCTTTTCCCAATCGATGCAGTGTTTCCCAGGAGTAAATTCCGGTATCATGACCATCATCAAAAAATAATCGAAGTGCATAATTACCTTGTGCTTCGATATTGCTAATATTAACGAGTGCCTTGCCATAAACGGGTTGTGTGGCAACTTTTACTTCTGCGGCGGTAGAAAAAACACGAAGGTATTCACACGGAAAATTGAACTCAAACCCATCCGAAAAAGCAATTTCCAATAATTTTGATTTTTGATGTAAATTAATTTTAGTTGGTGTAATTTTTGTTACTGCTTCAGTCATATGCACATCTCTGGCGTGTTTTAAAATATTAAACTACAAAATGATAGTATCAAGATATAATATTTGCGTGAGCAACTCATCATACCGTATTTTTGAGTACCACTGTTTTAGCACACTCGTTATAATTATTAATACAAGGCAATTAATTACTTTACTATAACGCAATACTATCGCTCAGCAATCACCAGAATGACGTAAAATCTGACAATAATAATACCGCTCGGGAAAATTATAACGTTAAATCTTATAAAAATTTGACAATAGCTACCGAACTGTAATAAAAAGATGTCATGAAATTACATGCAAACATAGTTTATGACACAGTCGAATTAGGCCAGCTCATTCGATCTGAACGAAAAGCCTCTGGCGTCACCCTGCAACAAACATCAGCAAAAAGTAAAATTGGCGTTCGATTTCTATCCGAGCTTGAACGTGGCAAAGCCACCGCTGAAATTGGCAAAGTGATATCCGCGCTACACACGGTTGGACTCGATATGGCCGTTGTTCAAAAACCCGTTAATTATAAAGTGGAGGTTATTGAGACAACAGCAATTAAAGATTCAGCAACAAGCTATAGCGCCAATACCACGCAGTCGTTATCGGATGAATTAACATTAGAATACCCTTACCATTGGTCTAACCCTGATATCAATGATGCAGTCTTCATTCGTACGGTATTAGCGAGAGCACGCTTTAATGATGTTTTAAAGATTACTCACCATTTCGGCATCGAACGTATTGATGTTGAAACCAGTCATTTTTGTGATACACCACAACACGAAATAATATTAAAACTACTATCCCATATTCGTGCCGGAATTAAATTAGCTCAAAGTAAAAAATCAGTATGACGACAATAGATAAATCCGCATTACACAGTAATGCCAGGCTTCTGTTTAACTCCTTACTTAACGCTCCTGAGTTAATAGGATCTACTCTAGTAGGCGGTAATGCATTGGCATTACAAATAAAACACCGCATTGCGATTAACTTTGACTTTGCTTATTTTGAACCCGTTCTACCCACTAAAAAAATTGATGACTTTGTGACTCGGTTAAGAAGTGAAAGTTATGTGGTTCACGATTTAACCGACTCCAATGAAGTTGCTCAATTTAAAATAAGCACGGGCGAAAATCTACGAGATTACTCACGCGATTATATTATCAATGGCGTCAAACTCACTTTTTTGACTCAGGGTAAAACCCAACAACAACGGGATTATTATAAAAATTGTGAAACATTACAAAGCAAAGGCATGCTATTTAAAGTGCTGGGACTTAATGGCATCAAGGTTAGTAAAATATTAAAACTTGCTGATAGGGTTCGTTCTCGTGATATTTTTGATTTAATGATTTTAGTCATGAATCACTCATTAACGTTGGATAAATTGGATATCTTCGTTAAAACCTTAGGCCATATTGACGACCCAGAACATTATCGTGCAGTATTAACCGGTGTGATACCGCTGGATATTAATGATGAAGGACTTAAAGCCGTGAACATTAATTTTAATATAAAAAAAGTATACCAGTTCTTTGATGAAATATACGAAGAATACGATATCAAAAAAGCTTGTGAACTGTATTCTAATCACTAAAATCAACGAGTCTGACCATGATATGACCCCATAATAAGATGATAGATAGCCGTCACCCCGGTAACGATTTTAGGCCGGGGTCCACTTGCTCGGTTTATCAGTTACATTACCAACTGGGTTTAAACCTTTAAACACCAAACCAAAATATATTCCACCGACAATTTAACCGCCTTTCTTAATACATTAGCTAATATGATGTATGTCATTTGCTTGCGTTAATATCTATCGCCGTGTGACTAAAACCGATTAAATAAACATCATTTATTTCAAAGAAAGTGAGTTTCTGTCCATTAAATCCATAAAAATTCAATTAATACAATACCATAGCTTTCCACACAAATCTAAATGAGAATGATTTGCATTAGCATCAAGGTCTGTATACAATGCGTACACGTTAGATCAAAATCTCAAATTTACCGAGGGAAGAAATGAATATAGTCAATAAAGCACTATTGCTGACGGCATTAGTTAGTACGCCATTACTAAGCCACGCACAAAGCAGTAACGAGCAACTTCAAAAAGAAATTACCACGCTTAAGAAACAATACCAAACCGTCCTGGAACGTATGGATGCTACGTTGGATATGATTGAGAGCAGTAAATCGGAACAAGGCCACGGTAGTAAAGGCAAAACCACCGTTGGTGGTTATGGTGAACTTCATTTTAGTAATTTAGGCGGTGAAGGTGGCGCATCGGGTAAGAAGGAGATTGATTTCCATCGATTTATAGTGTTTCTT
>VAOX01020946.1_pt1 | contig 12204 bp, 8 predicted proteins | sample 3393891 | NCBI WGS metagenome assembly VAOX01 (sample SAMN08290429, study PRJNA428436) | hydrothermal vent metagenome | isolation source: Deep-sea hydrothermal vent chimney | place: Indian Ocean: Southwest Indian Ridge | depth 2822 m m | reverse complement strand
AGAATATTGTGTATTATATAATACCTCCATTCACCCGTTCGGTGAAGACGCTACACCTCAAATTGTACATCTGGGAGGGTGTCTAACTATATAAAAAAACGTGCGAAGGACTGGGCCATTCACTTGCTTTTTTATTACGCCAGCCACCCTCCCAGAAGCACACTTTAAGGCATCCAACCGATTAATTTAGGTTAAAACGCCGTGTACTGAACTCGATTAATATAGTAATTACAAACACCCCCGGGTGTACTAATCGTCACCTCATCTCCCTGATGTTTTTTCATTAGCGATTTAGCAACCGGTGAATCCATACTAATAAGGCCTTTATCCGCATCAAACTCATCTGGTCCGACAATACGGTATTGCAATAACTTACCCTCATCATCTTCGAGCTCTACCCATGCACCAAAAAATATCTGATCTGTTTTTTTTGGTGTCTCCGTGACAACAATTAACTCATCGACCCGCTTTGATAAAAAACGCACCCGCCGATCAATTTCACCGAGTTCTTTTTTGCGATAAATATATTCTGCATTTTCTGATCGATCCCCCTCTGCCGCCGCAGTTGACAATGCCTGCACAACCAGTGGACGACGCTTGTTCCAGAGATAGTCCAGCTCTTCATCTAAAACCGCTTTACCCTGAGGTGTGATATAAGGTGAACCTTTTTTGGCCGGGGGTCTGTATCTGCCCATAATATTTTTCTGCTGCCTGACTGTACTGATACAGCCCTTAATTATTGGTCGTTTAAAATGATTAACGGGCACACTGCACATAAAAAAGGCGCGCAATGCGGCCTTTTTATTTTACTACAAATACTACACCAAAGTTAAAATTTAATTTTCATAGCACAGAAGAATATCTTTAACCAGACCACTCCTCACAATATCTTCATGCCCAAATTCATGCAGATATACCGCATCCAGATGCCCAAGTCGATCAATGGCATCCTGTAAACCCGACAGGTGCCCTATATCCGATTGCCGAATATCACCATTAATGACTACACGACAATTTTCACCAATGCGAGTCAGGAACATTTTCAACTGTGCAGCAGTACAGTTTTGCGCCTCATCCAGTACCACAAACGCATCATTGAATGTTTTCCCCCGCAAGTACGCCAGAGGAGCTACGACAATACGTTCATTTTTCATGCCACATTCAACAACCCCCTTTCCCAGGCGCTCATTAAGGCAGTCTCGGAAAGCATCAAAGTATGGATCGAATTTCTCCTGCAAATCTCCCGGCAGAAAACCCATGTTTTCACCCGCCTCAACCGCAGGGCGACTGATAATAATTTTATCTATACGCCGACTCTGCAACTCTTCAGCTGCAAGTGCGCCAGCACAATAGCTTTTTCCTGTACCTGCCGGGCCAGTTCCAAAGGTTAACTTATGTGCTTTAATTCCGCTAATGTAGCGAGCCTGTGATTGTGTTTTTGGCTGAAGAGGAGGGGCTGCTTTTGCTGAAGCAGGATGTGTTTCAATAAAGGAGTTGCGGGAGTTTATGTCAACGACAACCGGTGGTTCTATACCACGCTTTCTTGACTGTCGCGCTGATTTCTTATGGGAAGCAGATCGTCTGGCCATATAATATCCTTAAAGTATGTAGTTGAGCAATGCAATTCATAAAGATTATAATCTCTATTTTTATCCTGTTTCTGTCAATACCACCTCAGTTAAAAAATTGTCTTACATGGATTTATAGTGCCTGAGAAACATCAGGTCAAGAGATTTTATATTATATTTATATTTACTCTGCTTTTTTCACAAAAACTGAAATAAAACTTTACATATTTTTTTTGTAATGATATCTTTAGAATTCACCCTGTAAAAACCTCTTCATCCCTTTCTATAATTCCCTTACCTTCCAGTCCCTGTAGCACACATCAGTTACTGCCCTCGGAATTACCTGAGCAGAAAATAGAATACCTTTCATATTTACACAAGAGTGAGGCTACCAAAGCTGAAGTATCACTAGACCACACTATTAATTGCCTGCACGCTATAGTTTAAACTTGCCGGGGTCTTTTCCGACGATCTTCAAACAGCTCTATTTTAAAATACCAGGCAAGGTACCCGAATGCAGCCAGCAGGGTTCCTATCACAAGAAATATAAGAGATAGAAAGAACAATACACGCACTTCGTTCATCACATTCTTTTTTTCATTATTTGATTCTGCCAGATCAAGATTTTTTTCCTGTAAATGAAGCTTTAAATTTCTCAGCTCATTTCTAAGACGTTCAACCTCATACGGCGTATACTCAACACTGTCTACGCTTATCCCTGCTATTTTCTGCGAACCAGAAACATCTTTTTGCGCATCCGATTTTTCATGCACTCTGTTTATATGGCTAATTTCCTGCTGCAAACCATCAATCTCCATTTGCGTTTTGATCTTTAATTCAAATATTTCGGAAACCAGACTTTCAAACGACTGTATACGCTGAAGCGAGAAGACAATATCCAGTACTATGATGAGCGTGCCCAACAGCGCACAAATTTTATAAATTCGCATGGCAGGTGCCTGAGGTGTTGGTGTTTCTATGATAGTGCGTAATGATAAGCCTGTTTACACCATTTTTTCATTTCGCCGATGTGGTCTTTATCTTCTTCGCCATCTTCCTGTTCAGGCCAGAAAGGATTGAAGCTCACCCAGGGTTCGCTGAAATCAGGCAGGATATTGCCGCCATCCTCCAGCGCACCTGAAATAGACAACTCTGGCAAACGGTACATAAGCGCACTCATGCCAATAGCGGCTGCAAAGATCACGCCATTGGGGGTATGGGCAAGGTAGTAAGCATGGTTGTCCGTATCCGGACAGTAGAATTTAATATCCACCAGGTCTTCAGTAGATGCTACCAGTAACCGAACAATATCCGCATGAGCAGACGGCTGATGCTTCTTCAAAAAGCGTATCATCTGTTCGTTTTCGGGGCGATTAAGCTCGCATTCGAACTCTTTTACAGGCTCGGACAAAGTCATTGAATATTTCCTTCACCTCTTTTTAAGCTAAAGGGCATCTCTAAAGACACATCAGACATATCTGCTGAAACGATGCCACCCTGTTAATCGTCATTATGACAGAGCCACCAGGAACATCAATTAAACAGAACAGCAAACCAGAAGAACCGGTTCAAAACGTGAACTAACTCAACCCCGTACTATTACTTTAGCATAAACCTGAAAAAATTTGATCGGCCTGTGCTATAGCCGACTCAATATCCTCGCAAAGCAGGTTAAAGTGGCCCATTTTTCGTCCATTTCGCGCTTCATGCTTTCCATATAGATGCAGTTTTAATGCCGGACTGTTCATACAGACCTGCCAGTCCACTGGCCATAAATCCCCCAGCAAGTTGACCATAACCACTGGACTGGTTAATTGCGTGCCTCCAGGAGGCAGACCACACATAACTCTTACCTGCTGTTCAAACTGCGAGGTCACCGCTGCATCCTGAGTATAATGGCCACTATTGTGCGGGCGAGGCGCCATCTCATTGAAAATCAGCTGATTATCTGTGGTAATAAAAAACTCCACCGCCAGCACGCCCACGTAATCCAGTGCATTTGCTAACGCCATCGCCTGCTCTATGGCCTTATCAATAATACTGGCATCAACCCGTGCTGGTACGATGCTTTGATGCAGCACTCCATTTCGGTGCTCATTTTCAGCCGGAGGATAACAGGCGACCTCGCCCTGCGCATTTCTTGCCAGCAATACAGAAATTTCCACCGCCAGATCCATTTTACGTTCCAGCACACTTTCTGGCTGCACTGGCTGACTCCCTTTTCCCCGTTTAAAGATGTCGTGCAGCTCTTCCAGTGTATTAATAACCTGCTGTCCTTTTCCATCATAACCAAGCGTGGTGGTTTTAAGAATAGCCGGTAAACCACAACACTCTACAGCTGCCTGGATATCTTTTTCGCTGCTAACACATGCATAGGGAGCTGGATTTAATCCCGTTTTACGAGCAAAATCCTTTTCCTTAATTCTATGACACGCAATTGCCACGGCATCCGCTGATGGATGTACGGGCTTTCGGGAAGATAAAAACTGCAGACTCCGGGCGGGTACATTTTCAAATTCTGTGGTAATCGCATCACACAGCTCTGCCAGCTTTTCGAGGGAGTCCTGGCAGGTGTAATCCGCCTGTATATGCTTATCCGCAACTTCTGCAGCTGGACTTTGGCTATCAGGATCAAGCACCACTGTACGATAACCCATATTACGCGCCGCCATACAGAACATGCGGCCCAGCTGCCCACCGCCCAAAACACCAAGTGTCGCGCCGGGTAGTATCTCACCAGATAAGAACATTAATTACTTACTTCCAGATTTTTCAGAATTGAGTCAAATTGAGCTTTCACTGCCCACAATCAGGGCATATCATCAGGATGCATCTTCAGGCGGCAGCTGCATTTCTAACACGGCCTCCTGTTGGTCGGCTCGAAAATCAGCCAGCTGCTCTGCCAGATCTTCATTTTGAATGGCCAGCAAAGACACTGCATAGAGTCCCGCATTCGCAGCCCCTGCCTCTCCAATAGCAAACGTTGCCACCGGTATGCCTTTGGGCATCTGCACAATAGATAGCAGAGAATCCATACCTTTGAGATATTTAGAATTCACCGGCACACCCAGTATGGGCAGTGTTGTTTTTGAGGCCAGCATACCAGGCAAATGGGCTGCCCCACCGGCTCCGGCAATAATACAGGCCAGGCCCCGTTCACGGGCAGTTGCGGCATATTCAAACAGTAAATCCGGTGTCCGATGCGCAGAAACCACCCGCGTCTCATATTCGATACCAAATGCTTCAAGCTGCTGCACAGCGTGCTCCATTACGGGCCAGTCGCTAACGCTACCCATCACTACACCCACTTTTGTATTCATATAGCCCACCTCAGGCAGTCTGAAACAGAGAAAACCGTCTATTTTATAGAGTTTAACTCACGCTGACAACGAAGTTATTAATGTGGCCAATGAATAATCCGCTTTTGCGCTACCAGGCTACGCCCTCTGCATGTGCGAATACATACAGAGGGTGCAGCCGTTTTTAGAAACACCTGATAGTCATTTGCGCATATACAGCGAAACCGGCGACTATGAACCTGGAACAATCCTGGATTAATCAGCTGGACGCGAAAATCTACACTTCACCCACATAAATGTAGATAATGACTACACAGGGGTGATTTACCGTTCGTTCTATATAATGCAACCTTTTCATACACTTGCAAGAAGGCTTTATTTCCCAATACGCTTTATTTTCTGATCCAGATATAACGACTGTGGGATAAGTGCAGCACCCTGCCCTATACCTTCTATATAGTCATCACTCTTTCTGCACCTTTTGAGCTCTGTCGCATCATATAGCGGATCTGATTTAACGGGTGGACATGTATAATACAGGCCATTATCTGTGGCAGAGGTTCCTATAATATATCCTGTTGCAAATTGATCCGAAAAATAAGGCCTTGATATATATGATGGGTTGTTATGTTTGAAAATATCATATTCCGATCTGCTTTCAATATTCCACATAACAGACTGAGTGGTTGTCCAGCCTGCGCCGGAAGAAACCGAACCTCTGTTTCTAAAGCTCACCCCCCAGTATCCGTTGTTCGTTCCGGAAAAGCTACTATTATCAATGAGGTTCGCCGGTGACAGCATACCATGCGTATCATTCGGAAAATGACTATCAATTGACGCATATTTGTGAAATACATTACCCGATGAGCGAAAAAACAGAATACTAAAATTATGTCGCCCTGCTACGGCAGTGGAATTAATAATTAAATTCTCCTGTGAGTTATCAATTCGATATAAATAACCATTCCCACCACCTGTACGCGATTGTGGTTTTTCTATTCTGGTTTCTGTAATCGTTATATTACGCGAATCTACCAGGTTAATGCCTCTTGAATGTATGTGCAAATCATTCGCATTGCTCTGTGGACGATACGTAGTCACATTTTTTACCCAGGAATTTTTAACGCCTTCCATACGAATAGCGGCCGATTCATACAGTTCATAAGCCGCTTTCTCCACCCCTGTTCTGTTTGCATTTCTAAAATTAGCACTAATCGGCAACCTGCCACCACGATAAGCTGAATGTTGTTTCATGCCAAGACTCAAATTCTCGATACCCACTTCTGCCACAATTTTTTGCACTGGCTTATACACTCTGAGATTATCCCTTGTTTTCATAATATACCTGATGGGTATATCTACAGTTATTTCTTTATTAACAGGATCCAACGCTGTTATTGTTCGATAATATCGTGGCGCCAGTTTAGACGACCCTACTCTATTAACCTGATCTATCCAGAATTTTCTCATATTGTGATCATCCACCCATGCGGGCGTAATATCCTGGGCAATAATAATATCATCACCCACTTTGAATAAACCATTCCAGCTACTCAACTTTATTTTTTTAGACTCTACTGCGATATTTTTCGCTACCTTTACCACAGTTTCTGGTATGGCATCAGCCCAGTCGTTAACATTTTTTCCAAACCAGATAAAGGATCCCTTTCGCGCATTTTCCACATCAAGATAGAGCTTTGTCACATCTGCTCCAGCACCCCGCAACACAATATTTGAAGCATCAATTTTTATTGATGAAGTGCTCTTAACACGGTATATGCCTGCCGGAAAATACACTATACCGCCACCTGCACGCTTTGCCGCATTAATCGCGCTCTGAATCGCAGATACACTATCCAGAGATCCACTATTATCTGCATTATAAGGTGCCTTTGTAACATCATAAATTTTACCCGGCGGGTTTACTGGTATATTTTCCTCTCCACTACGGTAACCAGCATAAGAAAAATCCTGTAGAAAATTTCCATCCGCATCTTTGTTCCCCGGTTTCCAGTTCTTTGGGTATAAAGCGCTTCGCCAGCTACCAGGCTGGACGGGAGACTGTAAATCAGACCCGGTCAATATTACCCGAGCAGGGCTGTTTACATCATCACTAATAATATTAAGCACCCCTGTAGTTACACCTGTACTAGACGGCGCGAATTTCACATTGATAGTACAATTTTCATCTACGGCTACAACATTATTACAATCATTAGTCTGGCTAAAATCCGATGTTGCGAATATTCTACTAACATTAAGTGACGCTGAACCATTATTACCAAGGATTAAACTCCTTGCAGCACTCACACCACCCAGTTTCTGCTCACCAAACTCAATTCTGTTTAGCGATAAACTTACAACAGGCAAGCTTGCACCCTCCAGATTGCTAATTCGTAACTGATCGATTCTGGCATTACGTTCACGCTGCTTTACCCGAATAATATTAATACCTGATGGGAGTGAATACGGCCCCAGCCCTGTGCCAGTATCCGAAACCACTGACCAGCCCCAGCTATCATCACTGTTCAAATGCAGTGTACTGTCCACTCCTTCAACACCATTGGCTCCAGGCCTGATCGAGACAAAAAAACTATTACTACTACTGGATGCACCCGTGCCTCGTACCGCTATTTGATACACTCCCGCCGCTGGCAAATTAACCTGGTACTCCAGAAAAGAGCTCGCTTTCTGCCCTCTTGCCTGCATATAAGCCCCCTGAGAGGCATCTGATCGGGTATTTTTAATAAAATCATCCACTCCATCATTATCTACATCACTAACTGAACTATAATTCTCCGCTTCCAGTATAATATTTACGCTGCTCGGTACAGTTGCCGCAGTATCATTGCCGTTCCATGCTATTGAGCCGATACGCAACTCATCCGTCAGGGAACTAAACCCCTGCTGGATAAAAAAACCTCCACCAGACACCGAACTGAAATCAGGGGTAGAACCAGGACTGGTTACCATCGCAGACTCGCCCCCTTTATCAAGTGCGTTTATATTCGTGGCGACAGTGTCGGATACTTTTTTCCAGCTAAACGTAGAAATATTATAATTTTGTGTCGTATTTCTCAACGCAGAAACTACATTATCCGACAAATACCAGTCATTACTGCGATCTCGTAGCAAAAATCGGATTTGTTGCCCCGGTGCAGCCGTGGTTGTTTCAAATGTAACAACAGCATTAGTGCCACTTAAATCAATAAGTGCAGTTGGCGTCAGATCACCGCTGGCCGCATTCGCTGAAAATAAGGTATATAGATACGTACCTTTTCGATTTGCATTATTCAAATTAGCTGTAGTGTCCTTAATACGAATATCATTGCCATTATCACGCATGGCTATGATCGCACCGGAACCTGTAGTTTCTGCATTATAAGCACCCCAGCCAAAGCCGGTGTCATCTGAATACGCAATACGCTCTCGATTATTACCTGGACCACTGTTTGAAATCAGGTAATCCGCAGTGGAGTTATTTGTGAAGGTTTCACTGATGGTTTTTTCAGCTGACCAGAGCATATTAGTATGGCTCATTAATAACACACTTAATACAACTACAGGAACACTGTGTTTAATATCGCGTAATCCAGGCATTTCAGGGCATTTGTAAAAACATAGTTTATTTTTATTAAGCATGATCACTCTATCCATAATTTTTTATTCAATTATAAGGCATTAATTATTCTATAATGATGCGTTATTTTATTGCATTTCAGACGGCAGCATTACCGAGATAATAAAACATATATACCAATCATAAATTATGAAACATGCAAAGTAAATCATACGAAAGTATGGTTTACTGCATCCACGACATAAGTGCATCCCTGCACAAAATCGGACAGGGAATTGCAATATCGAATAATACCTGATATTTTAAAAAATTTAACTCATTATTACACATTCAACTGATGAATTCAGGTTAACACACCCTGTAGCTTCAGGCTGTAGCCTCAGGTGCCGTTACTTATCCCGGTTGGCCCACCTGCCTGCAATGTAAGGGTGCATATATAGATATATTTAGGCCCCTTACCATCATCAGGTACATTCCAGTGTATCCCGTTCGCAAGACCACCATTAGAGTAAAACACGAATGCAAACCGTTTTAAATCTTCCGTCTGCCCGACAGGTAACGTCATAATGTTACTTCTATCAAAAACGAGTCTGCCATTCTGGTAACCATGGTAAAAACCATTTTTTAATCCTGGCGTACTGAGTTTAATATGTGCCTGCTGTGTTATATATCCGCCTGTTTTGAACTGTGCCGGTTGCGTTATTGGTAAATCATTAAAGCTGGTCACAGTCGGGTCACTGAAATTACTATATGCAGATCGTTGAAATCGCGCCTGATCATAGGTATAGAAATTTGCCATACGGTCAATTAACGACTTCCTGCCTGGCCCTCCACTAAAGCCTGCTGTTTTCCAGCGTGCATCTATCGAACTATTGTTTCCACCGTACTGATGAAAAAACGCATACACATCAGGCAATATCGGTTTTCTTTGCGCTACAAAGTTCGCCGAGCGCCAGAATGGCATATGTATGCTGGTTGGGCCATGCCCCCAGTTTCCACTTAATGCCACTTCTAAAGTACTTGTACCTTCGCGCATATTCGCAGGGGCTCCATATTTATAAATGTTGATATGGGGAGTGATAATATTCCCGAAGTCCTCAGGGCGTAGCTCTATACGAAGTACTTTTTTACCTGAACCATAGGGATCATTAACAATTTGTACCTGACCTTTTTCAACGAATCCTGAAACAGATTTTCCAAATGTTCTGGCATTTGTCCCGAATATTTCATTCTGTATCTCGGGTGTCCAGAGCGTACCGTCTGCATAACCTGATAAATCCATATTAAAGAAAATCCTGTCTGATACAATTGCTTTTCCAGATCCCGATAAACTCACCTGTGCCGGACTATTCGCATCATCACTTTTTACCGCTAATGTGCCCGTTATATTGCCTGAAATTGCTGGCGAAAAGCTAATCTCAATCAGGCAGCTTTCTCCTTCAACAAGCACATCACCACAATTATTAGTTTCACTAAAATCTGCTGTAGCGTTAATCCTCGTGATATTTAAAGGCGCATTACCCGTATTACTCAAGGTGGCATTTTGTAGGTTACTCGCACTGCCCACATCCAGAGTGCCAAAATTTATTTGCATTGTAGACAAGCTGGCCACGGGTAAACTCGCACCCGAGGCATTCGTGATTTTTAGCTGATCTATTTTTGCATCGCGTTCACGCTTTTTAAGACGAAGGGTATGCTTGCCCGCCGATAATGAATAGGGCCCCAGACCACTGTTAGCATCCACCACCGTCTTCCAGCCCCAGCTATCATCCTTATTCAACTGCACTACACTATCAACGCCATCATCAATACTTACTCGAAAACTGTTCGTGCTACCAGAAACACCTGTACCACGCACCGCAATTTCATACACGCCATCAACAGGTAAATCAAACTCATACTCCAGCCAGGACTGCCCCCAGCTGCCAACAGACTGCATATAACCTCTTCCAGAGGCATCCGTGCGCGTGTTCAGGCTAAAGCTATCAACGCCTGGATCCGCATCCTTAAATCGGGTATAGTCTTCGGCTTCCAGCGTAATGTTAACCACACCCTGCTCACCACCTGCAACTTCACTCCCATTCCAGACAACCGATTTAACTCGCAGTTCATCTGTGAAAATTTCTTCACGAGTACGCGTACCCACCTGGATAAAGAACCCTCCGCCGGTTACCGAGCTAAAATCAGGCACAGTACCCGCAAAAGCACTCAATCCCATTCCGCCATCACCTCCATTATCGAGCTCATTCATTTCCTGTGCTGCACTGGCTCGAACCTTCAACCAGGTGAAGCCTGAGAGCTCATAGCTTTGAGTCGTGTTTTTATTCAGGTTGAGGACATCGCTTGATAAATACCAGTCATCCTGAGCATCTCGCAGTAAAAACCGTATTCTTTGATCAGGTGATGCCGTGGAAGTTTCAACAGTGATCGATGCGTTACTACCGCTCAGATCAATATTCTGAGTTGGGGTCAAATCACCCGAAGCAGCATTGGCTGCAAACAACGTGTAGAGATAGGTTCCACCCCTGTTTGCATTGGTCGAATGGCTATGTGTCAAAATCCTGCGATAAATTAATTCGCCGCTTTCAGAAACAAGCTCCCACCAGTCAGCATATTGGTTACACCCGGTTTCAGGACTGAGCACACCAACATTAACTGTATAATTAAACTCTACCCCTGAAAAATCAACGGATACTATCTCGGCAAGCCTGTTGTGTTGAATACTGGAAAAAGCAGGCTTTAATTGCGTTGCTCTCTTTTCGGGAGTTGACCCATCTGTTTCAGGAAAATCAGTATCACCTATATATAGTTCGTTCATAGTTCCACTTTTTATAGCGACAAGGGTAAATGAAGGGAATGTAGTAATAGATCCAGAAAAGTCAATTTTAGTTGCAACTGACACACCCGTCAGCGAGCGATCAACAGCAACATCTGAACCAGGCGTATATGTAACAACACTCGCAACTTCAACCGAACTGACATTTAAGCAGAGATCATCTGAGTACAGTGTTCGGGTAGAAATACGATTGCCATCTAAATATACATCTGAGATAGAAAATGCGCTATCTGCATCACTAGCACCAGCTATACATCCCGTTTCCCATATACCATTTAATAAAGCATGAGAAACAGATTGTTCTATCGTTACACCATTAGCTATTTTTAATTGATCGAGCCTGACACTGTCTCCACGTTTCTCGATACGGATGATGTTTTTACCCGCAAGGAGTGAATAGGGTCCTAAACCGCTGTTGACATCTTTTATGGTTTCCCAGCCCCAGCTATCGTCTGTGTTTAACTGTACTACGCTGCCTGCACCTCCATTCACTGATACAAGAAAACTGTTGTCACTGGAAGTGCCTGTGCCACGTACAGCAATACTATAAATATCATCTGTCGGTAAATCGACCTGATATTCCAGCCAGGAATTTCTAACACTACCCGATTGCATATACCGGCCATTGGAAGCATCAGTGCGCATATTTTCGAGAAAGTCATTCTCTCCATCGTTATTCAGATCACTTATAGCCGTGTAATTTTCGGCTTCCAGGGTAATGCTAACTGTACCTGGCTGTTGTGGGTTAGTGCCTGAACCTGAATCGCCAGTATTACTGTTTTCCTCATTAGTGCAGGCAACAAGCAGCAGACTCATTAATCTAGAAAAATCAGTTGAGTCACGAAAGTATGCACAACTTCTTGATTCGTATAGCTATATGAAAAAAGTGCTCATCACCAATAAGGTGACTTCACATTTTTT
>VAOX01000798.1_pt1 | contig 12206 bp, 11 predicted proteins | sample 3393891 | NCBI WGS metagenome assembly VAOX01 (sample SAMN08290429, study PRJNA428436) | hydrothermal vent metagenome | isolation source: Deep-sea hydrothermal vent chimney | place: Indian Ocean: Southwest Indian Ridge | depth 2822 m m | reverse complement strand
CGTTGAGTAAGTTTTTCAATAAGTGCATCCATATGCTTTATACAAGCAGTATAAAACAACCATACGTATTGTGGCAAGGGCTATGACTTTCTATTCTAAAAATTTTTACTTATTTTGTAGTGATATCAGACAAACTCACAATTTATATATAATAATATTAAAAAAATAATAATTCTATATCATGCTCATAATATAAAAAATAAACCACCCAAAAAGATTGAGTGGTTTATTACCATTATTTAGTCTCCCATTTAGACATTTCTTTAATACTCTTTGAGTTCTTTGAGTTCTCGTTAAGATTGAGTAAAAAAAGTGCCGAGAAGAAGACTGTACCAATGACAAAAACAAGTATAAAGACACCTGTGTAATTCACATACTCCTCCTTCATTACACCCATAATGAGCGTAGTCCATGTATAATAATAGCACTTATACCCAATGTGGTCAAGTATATATTTGTGGAATGTATATATGTCTATATTAACCTATAAATTTTTTTAGAATATATATTATAATTATAAAAAGAGATTCTACGGCTCGTAATGAACTACTGATAACAAAAAGCCACTCATGATAAAAATCTTTGGGTGGCTGTTGGCATCGTGTGATACTGTCCTATAGTCATCATCACACGATGCCAATCCTCGATTCACCTCACCGAAACCTGATACGGCGATATTTCTGTGATCTTTTTTTAAGTGACTCACACAGAAATGGAGATTCATCTTCTTCTTTTGATTGGCGCTTTTGCCATTGTTCATTCACACCTAAAACATTTTTTGGGTGGTGATATACTTTTCGTGAAAATACTGCGCGTATAGACGTCCCAACCAATCCAGCGATAACCAAAATAGCAATGTAGATTACATAATCCATATTACCCTCTCCTAATTGTTTAATATACTCAATATGAGCATATTCCATGATTAATAGTACCACTCATATGTGAACTGAACAAGAATCAATTATTAAAACTATTGCGAGACTAGGAAGTATTCAAGCTCAAATGAATGAAGTCTGACTTCACTCATTTGAGCTATCTCTCATAATCACTAACTTGCTGCGGGACTAGGACTCGAACCTAGATTACTTGGACCAGAACCAAGCGTCCTACCATTAGACGATCCCGCAATTATATTGTAACGATACAAAAAAATAGCTAATATTTCAAGTTACTATCTAACACATCGCGCAAAATATCACCTTGCACGACATTCTGCTCACTCACTTACGCTTCTATAGTTGAAAATAAGTACGCTCCACCAACCATAAATACCACTGCTACTATTGTTATTACGACAAAATCCATACCTATACCAAACTGCGTAGTACCTACCAAAAGTGCTCGTAAAGCATCTACACCATAAGACAGAGGGTTTAGAGCCACAATATCCATCAGTACTGTAGGTATGTTAGTAAGTGGAAACAATGCACCGGACAAAAAGAATAGTGGCATCAAAAGAAAATTCATAATAAATTGAAACCCTTGTATATCTTCCAAGCGTGAAGCAAGACCAGTTCCAAGTGCTGTAAAAAGTATTGCAATAAGAAACATCATAATAAGTGCTGGAATTATAAGAATCCAATTCTGTACATGGAAACCGATAAATAGAGAAACTACAAAAATAAATACACCTTGCCCAAAAGCGATTGTAGCACCTCCTAAAGTTCGCCCAAGCATAATGGAGAAACGTGATACTGGAGCCACAAGTGTCTCACGTAAGAAACCAAATTGCCTGTCCCAAATTACGGCAAGTCCAGAGAACATACCAGTAAAAATTATTGACATACTAATTATACCTGGAACTAAAAAATCAATATAATTTCCATTTCCTGCTTGCGCGTACACTGGACCAAGACCATATCCCAACGCAAACAAAAATAACAGTGGTTGAGCAAAAGAACCAATAACTCTTGAACGTGCGCGATAATATCGTTTTATCTGTCTGAGCCAAAGAATATACACTGCGTTGAGTTCTTGTATAAACATATTATTTCGCGAATGCACGCATAATGCGTGAATTATTACTAGCATCACTTCCCTCTTCTCTAATTGCTTTACCAGTAAGTGCAAGAAATGCGTCCTCCATTGTACTTGTATTTGTCTTTTTCTTAATAGAGTCAACTGTTCCATCAGCAACTATAACTCCATGGTCAATTATGGAAATAGTGTGTGCGTTTTGATCTACCTCATCAAGATAATGTGTTGTGAAGAAGACAGTTATTGATTCAGTCTTATTTAGCGTATGCACATATTCCCACAGATTTCTTCGGGTTTGTGGATCAAGTCCGACAGTTGGTTCATCTAAAAACAAGATACGTGGGTGGTGCAGAAGTCCGCGAGCAATTTCAAGACGTCGCTTCATACCACCAGAAAATTCTTTGACCAAATGGTTACGTCGTCCAGACAACTCGACCATTTCCAATAAATCATCAATGCGTTTATGTCGTAATACTTTTGGTACACCATACAAAATACCGTGGAATTCAAGATTCTCGTACGCGGTGAGCTCATCATCAAGAGAGGGCTCTTGAAACATAACGCTAAATAATCGCCGTGCATCGCTTGGATTTTTCAATACATCAATTCCAGCAACACAGATGCTTCCAGTTGTAGGACGCAGTAGTGTGGTAAGCATTTTTATGGTCGTAGACTTTCCAGCACCGTTTGGTCCAAGAAATGCATACACATCACCTTCAGATACAGAAAAGGAGATATCATCAACTGCTTTAGATTCTCCAAAAGTCTTGGAGAGATGTGTTACTTCAATAATTGATGCTGACATATTAATCTATATTATACACTCTTGGTACGTTTCTTTCTGCGTACAACTGTACAGCGAAGGAACTCGGTGAAAAGTGGATGTGGAGAAAGTGGTCGTGCACGAAATTCAGGATGAAATTGTGTACCAACCATAAAAGGATGTTCCTTCTTTGATAATTCTGCTATCTCCATAAGTACTCCATCTGGAGAGATCCCAGAAAATATGAGACCTGATTCTTCAAGACGTATAACATAATCTGGGTTGATTTCATAACGATGTCGATGACGTTCAACAATATGTTCCTTTTTGTACGCTTTAAATGCAATAGTTCCCTTCTTTACTTTCATATCATATCCTCCGAGGCGCATTGACCCACCATATTCTTTCTTCTGCACTTTCTCCTTCTGTGAATCCAATATATCCACAACTGGATGTGGCGTGTCTGAATCGATCTCTGTGGTGTCAGCACCTGCAAGACCAGCTACATTACGAGCATACTCGATTGCCATGAGTTGCATACCATAACACAATCCGAAATAAGGAATACCATGCGTGCGTGCATAGTGAATGGTCTTTATTTTTCCTTCAATACCGGACGTGCCAAACCCACCCGGAACTATAATACCGTCATAACGTGAAAGTGTACTTAAAGAAACTCCCTCTTCAAACTGTTTTACACTAATCCAATGAATACGAGGTTTCACCGAACATGCAACACCAGAGAACTTGATTGCCTCAATAACAGAAAGATATGCATCTGATAGAATAAAGTCTCCTGTATTAAAATATTTTCCCACGATAGCAATATCTACCACGTCACGTTTCTCGTTAACGATACCACGAGAGAATTTTTTCCATGCACTCAGATCGGTTTTTTGCTTATTCTTCATACCAAGTGCTTTGGTTAGCATCTCTGCTAAAGCGTCCTTCTCAAAATTCAGTGGCACCTCATAAATACTTTCAATATCAGGTGCAGAGATAACGTGATCAATTGGAACTGAACAGGCTATTGCTATTTTCTCTTTCCTTTTTTTATCAAGAGGATATTTCCCACGCGCGATTAGAAAATCTGGTTGTAAACCACACGTATTAAGTTGACGCACTGCATTTTGTGTCGGCTTGGTCTTCATTTCTCCAAGTGTCCCGGGAACTGGTAAATAAGACACTATAATATAAAGTACGCTACCAGGATACCGTATTCCAAGCACTCGTGCTGCTTCAATAAAGAGTGCATTTTGAAAATCCCCAACAGTACCGCCTATCTCAATAACAGATATAGAGCTTCCATTATAGCCAGCAGCCGCTTCAAGTCTATGCAAAATCTCATCACGTACATGTGGAATGGTTTCAACGCACCTACCGCCATACTCAAGTTCACGTTCACGAGTAATAACTGATTGGTACACCATACCACTTGTCATATAATCTTCTGGTCCGAGGTCACGACCCAGGAACCGCTCATAATTTCCCATATCTTGATCAGTCTCAAGACCAGAATCTAATACAAAAACCTCACCATGTTCGGTGGGATTCATCGTACCTGCGTCTACATTAAGATATGGATCTATTTTTACTAAATTAACCGAGAATCCCTTTGCTTGCAAAAGTAGCCCAATAGCAGAAGAAGTGATTCCCTTTCCAACGCCTGACATAACTCCACCAATAATGAAAATATATTTGTGTCCCTCTTTTGACATATTTACGTGGTTAGATATCTTCTAATGGCGATAAAGCTCGCTGTACTGCCAAGAAAAAATCCTGAGCCGACAAGGATGAGCGCGATAAGAGCTACATGTTGACGATAATATAGGAAGAAATTAAACCCACCAAACCACAGTGTAGTTTCTCCACCTATATACCACGTGATCGGAATTAATAATAATAAAACTATAATAGATGCTACTACACCGGCTATTACACCAGTTATAATGAATGGTCCACGTATGTATGCGTTTGATGCACCAACAAGACGCATTACAGTGATCTCATCACGAGAGGTATAAATGACCAATCGTATAGTTGCAAATGCAATGATCAGTGATGCAAGAGCGAAGATAAGAGCAATTCCTACACCTATCTTTTGTGTCGCACCAATTGCAAATGTAATACGATTTATGACAGTCTTATTTTGTGCATAATCAATTCTGTCAATAATGGAAGTACCATTTGCCGATAGTGCTGGTCCAGTATTTAGAAATTTTACAATACTATCATATTGCGAAGGGTTCTTTGCGAGAATTGAAATTGACGCATCGAGCGGATTATCACCAAGTTCATTGAGTGCCTGAAGTGTTAGTTGGTCATTTGCGTGACGTGCTTTAAATCGTGCCAAAGCTTCACTACGAGATGTGTAAGTTATATCAGCTACTTGTGGCAATTGTTTTAGTTTATTCTGAAGCGCTACAATATCATTTGGCGCTGCAGTGGTTACAAAGTAAACACTTACATCAACTTTTTTCTCAATGGCAGTAAGTGTTTGTTGCAATAATGCTGACATAAAAATTAGAATTGAGATAATTCCAAGCGTGACGACCATAATGAGCACTGTTGCAAAAGAAACAATTCCGCTACGAATAAAATTCTTTGCTCCAGATGAAAACATTCTACGAAAATTAATCCACTTCATACCAGTATTATAAGACATATCCACCACTTTTATCATCTCGTACTATTTTCCCTTGCTCCATAGTGATTACACGTCGTCCGACCATATCAACAACACCTTTATTATGCGTCGCAACCAAGACAGTTGTATCAAATTCATTTATCTTTTGTAAAATCTGCACAATCTCATACGCATTAACAGGGTCAAGATTCCCAGTTGGCTCATCCGCGACTATCACATCTGGCTGGTTTATAATGGCGCGTCCTATAGCTACTCTCTGTTGTTCTCCACCTGAAAGTTGTCGTGGAAAATGGTTTGCTTTATCAGAAAGATCAACGAGTTCAAGAATGTGCGGAACATCAGAAGCGATATCCTCGTCTGGCTTTCCAGCAGCTTCCATTGCAAAAGATATATTCTCATACGCCGTCTTGTGTGGGATAAGTCTAAAATCTTGGAATATCATTCCTATTTTTCTACGGTATTTATACATTTGAGCATGCGGAAGTTCATGAATATTAGCAGATTCAAAAAAGATAGAACCAGATGTTGGTTTTTCCTCAGCAATAAGCATTTTAAGTAGTGTCGTTTTCCCAGCACCAGAATGACCTACGATAGAAACAAATTCTTTTGGTTTAATAGATAATGTAATATCTTCAAGAGCCGGGACCTTATCGCTGTTGTATATCTTGGAGACTTTTTCAAAATAAATCATGTCCTGACTATTGTACCTTATCATCACCTACTACGTCCAATTTACTGTAATGTGTGCGTATGTGGTATATATTTTATATAAAAAGCCCCCTGTAAATTATCACATTTGTGATAATTTACAGGGGGCTAACAAACTTTAAAACAACAAACTGAGAGCAACCAACATAAGAACAATGTAAATATTCATTGCCATGAGAGTAGCGCCAGTGTTAACTGCTGGTTTGTATGTCTTGCGTGTCATCCATACAATATCTATCATGAAAACCAAACTTGTTATAGCTCCAAGTATAGTTAAAATAGCTATTCCAGAAGGGAACGTAAAGATGGTTGCCACTGTGACGGCAGCAGAAACGGTTGCTATAAAGTTTAGATAGATACAGAAAGCTATCCATTCTATAATTCTATCGTTGCTTTTCCATTTCCCACGTACAAAAAGAAGAATTGCTACTGCAATGGATAACATCGCAACAATCCAAAAGATTATATATGGATTGAATATAACTTCCGAAGAGAGTATCACATCGTTATGTACAGCTACGATACGTGAAGTATCATAAACAATACCGAAGTTTGATACTAGAGATTTCCTAGCATGCAACACATCTTCTACAGAAGACACAGTATATACATCTACTGGAATAATAACTCCTGAATGTAGATAGGCCTCCTTCCATTTATTACGATAAGCAAGTACATCTTTCCCAGTAACAATACTCGCTTCCTTCACTGACGTAACCTGCTGAACATTATTTGAAACCCTGGCAAATGATACGGTTCCAAAAGTGGACAGCGCCACAACAATTATGCTTAGAAACACGGATTTACACATCTCGCTCTCCTTCTATTGAAAATATAAACGAACATCTAACACTATCATCTGGAATAAAGAATAACAGATTTCTATATATATGTCAATATATGGTTATATAATCTGTATACATTATATAAAAAGCCCCTCCACAAACTATCACCTAAGTGATAGTTTGTGGAGGGGCTTAACCTGATGCCTACATTAGAAAAAAGGTAAGTCCTACTAACGCTATGAATACATAAATACCCATTACCGATAGTACAGATACTTCACCATTATTTCTTACAATAGTACTAGTAGATTTCATCAAGACTTTAATAGCGATGACAAGGATGATAGCACTAAATAAGATACGCGTAGAAAATGAAGAAATGGTCATAATAGTTATAATTGTACCTGTCACTATTGCGACTACTATCATAGTCATACAATTAGAGACCATCTTTATGACTCTTTCATCATCTCTCTTCTTTTTTCTGCTTATTCTTATAAAGTAAATCTCTATAGGCAATAGCACAAGCGGTATTGCCCATAGAATTAAGTATGAGTTAAATATCGCCACTGGTAACTCAATACCAATAACAGAAGCATTGGCGACTCTGGTGGTTACCAAGATAACGTTAAGTAACACAAACAAAGATGTGAATCTGCGCATGTCATCCCCTTTTTAAAGTTTAAGGAATATTCTTAATTAATGAGAGCGTCTGCTTCAGATGATGAACTCCTCAATAAGATATGTCAATTAGATAAATTTTTTTCTGCATCTATAAAATTATCTAGGTCTCCTGATAGTACAGCATTAGGGTCACCAGATTCATACCCTGTACGATGATCTTTTACCATTTTGTATGGATGTAATACGTAGGAGCGTATCTGACTTCCCCACTCATTTGCCGTTGTAGTAGCGACGGAACGTCCTTTTTCTTGCGCCAGTCGTTCCTTTTCTTCAACCGCAAATATCTTTGCTTTTAGAAGACTAATTGCTCTTTCACGATTTGCATGTTGCGAGCGTTCACTTGAGATGTGCACCGACAGACCTGTTGGCTTGTGTGTGATACGTACGGCAGTCTCGCGTTTGTTGACATTTTGTCCACCAGCACCGCCAGACCTCGCAAATTGTATTTCTAGATCATCTGGATTAAGTTCCACAACATCTGAGCGCATCAACACTGGCAATACTTCAACAAGTGCAAATGACGTTTGGCGTTTTGAGTTTGCATTAAATGGAGAAATACGCACGAGACGATGTACACCGGCTTCATTCTTCAATCTTCCATATACTCCACTACCACGCAATTCAATCATAAAGTTACGATATCCGCCGTGTTCGTTTTCATTTGCGTGTAATTCTAAAATACCCCAGTCACACCGTGATGCATAACCCTCGTACATACGTCTTAACATACCAACGAAATCTTCCGCGTCATCACCACCTGCACCAGCAAGAATGGCAAGTGTTGCATCACCGTTATCGTGTGGATTATTAAAACTCCCATCTTTAAGAGATTGGTACTCTCGCACGACTTCTTGCGCTTTATCCTTATTTACCCAAAAATCTGAACTAGCCATTAGTGCCTCCAGCTCAATACGTCTTTGTTCGTGTTGGTTGTCCATTTCTAAACAGTATAACAAATTGAACTAATAAAGTTCTTTGGTATTGCGTACAAACACAAATATTAATTTCAGAGCCGAAGGTGAGGATTGAACTCACGACCTACGCGTTACGAGTGCGTCGCTCTACCAACTGAGCTACTTCGGCTAAGTGAGGGTATTGTACCAAAAGATACGGCTTTGTGTATTTTTTGTACAGTGCACGAACGCAGACTAAGCAAGCTCTGCTTACTTCGGCTAAGTGAGGGTATTGTACCAAAAGATACGGCTTTGTGTATTTTTTGTATCACATTTCTATAAATAAATTGAGCCGATGGTCGGGTTCGAACCGACGACCCCGTCCTTACCATGGACGTGCTCTACCAAACTGAGCTACATCGGCGATGAACATATAACAACATTACAACAATACGACATTTGTGCGAAATTTTCAATATTAATACACTGAACTGTATATAAAAATATGCCATTCTCTGTGCAGTCTAGGTATTTGACAACGTCTTATATACATGTTAAATTATAGCCCATGACAATTTTCACAGAAAAGGCACCTACAAAACCAAATCAGCAACAAATTACATCTAATACATCGCAAATAGCACTAAAAAGCCTTGCGGTCATTGGGTTTATAGCACTTATTATAGCTGGCATCCTGCTTGCTATCTATACTGCACGATTCATGCCATCAATCACAGGGGCTTTCGAATCTGGCACCGCTTACATGAGTGGGATACTTTTACCTCAGCCACAGAAAAATAAATTAACTGTTATACCACAGACAACAGTTTCTTCTGATAATGCCGTAGCAACAAGTACCAAAAAATTATCTACCAAAACAGTAAATAAACCGACTATTGCAAATAATACCAATAAGCCCATATCATGGAGAGCTGAGAAAAAAATAACTAATCAGCTATATCCAACAGGAGGACAAACCGTTGCTACAACAACTTCATATTATGGACTACCGGATTTAGCAACAACTATAACCGCAGTCGGATATCTAACTGGAACTTCTACAGATAATTTTATCGCAAGTAATACTATACCAGCACACGCACAGGTAGCTGTTAAGTTCAGAGTAATAAATCAAGGCACAAACGTAACTGGACGTTGGTCTCTTGAGATACATATTCCAACTGAACTAAACTCTATCTATCAATCAAAGATGATTCAAAGTTTATTACCGGGACAACCAGAAGATTTCATAGTCCATTTTACAAACGCAATTGCGGGAACCAATAAGAAAATAACTGTTACTGTGGACCCAAAGAATCAAATAAAAGAATCAAATAAGAAAAATAATTCTGCAACAGTAGGTATTACAATTCTTGGAAATTAAATTTAATGTACTAGTAATAAAACAGTGACTGGGGATTCCCAATCACTGTTTTATTACTATCTCTTAAGTACAGTCGTTATATAACTATGCATCAATCGTTGCATACTGCGCGTTTGTCTGTATAAAATTCTTACGTGATGGAACATCAGTTCCCATTAGAATATCAAAAATACGGTCTGCACTTTGTGCATCTTCAATAGTTACTTGTTTTAACACACGTCTTGATGCGTCCATCGTAGTCTCCCACAATTCAGATGGGTTCATCTCCCCAAGTCCTTTGTATCTCTGAACATTTACTTTCACAGATTTACTTACTGGTGTATCTTTTTTATTTTTATCACCACCTTTTTCTTCATCGCCAGAATCATTGTTATCATTGCCAACATCATCGACAGTATCTGTATCATTAACGGAATCATCGTCTAATACGACACCAAGACTCTTAAGTATTTTATTTTTTTCTTCATCTGAATAAGCATAACTCACCTTTTTCCCTTTACTGATCTTATACAAAGGTGGTTGTGCAATATATACAAATCCCCCTTCAATAACTGGTCTGAAATATCGATAGAAGAGAGTGAGCAGAAGAGTACGAATGTGTGCGCCATCCACATCTGCGTCTGTCGCTATAATAACCTTATGGTAACGTAACTTTGAAATATCAAACACATCTCCAATAGCAGTGCCAAGCGCAACCACCAATGCCCTTATTTCAACTGAAGCAAGCATACGGTCAATACGCGCACGCTCTACATTCAATATCTTTCCTCTCAGAGGCAATATGGCTTGTGTACGTCTGTCTCTTCCCTGTTTACTTGAACCTCCAGCAGAATCCCCCTCAACAATAAAAAGTTCTGCTTCGTCTGGAGTTTTCACTTGGCAGTCTGCAAGCTTGCCTGGAAGGGTCATACCTTCAAGAGCGCCTTTGCGCAATACAGAATCTTTCGCAGCTTTTGCCGCTTTACGTGCTTTTAGAGCAAGTAATACCTTTTGTATAATCCCTTTTGCGTCTTCTGGATTTTCCTCAAGAAATGACATCAACGCTGAGCCAAATACTGTATTTACTGCACTTTGCGCCTCAACAGACCCAAGCTTTACTTTTGTTTGCCCTTCAAATTGCACCTCCGGTAGCTTCACAGAAATGACCGCAGTTATACCTTCAAGAACATCGTCTCCTGTAAAATTTTCATCTTTCTCTTTCAGTAGGTTTGATGCACGACCATATGTGTTAAGAGAACGTGTAAGTGCAGTCTTAAAACCTGTAACATGAGTACCACCCTCACTATTATATATATTATTTGCAAATGCCGTAATACGCGATGAAATATCATCAATATATTGAAGAGCAATTTCTACAACTACATTATCGCGTTCTTTCTCAATATAAAAAATATTTTTATGTACAGGCGTCTGGTGTCTGTTATAAAATGCAATAAGTGCTCGCAATCCACCTTCAAAATAGAATGTCATCGATGGTACGTCAATGTTAGTCTCTGACAAAAAGAGTGATGTATCAGAAAGAAAATCACCTTTCCCTTCACGTGCATCTATTGCTTGTATGCGCGTACTTTTAACAAGATATGCTTGCTGACGTAGATACGTCACAATCTTATCCCAATTCCATTCAACACCTTCCTTAAAAATAGAGGCATCTGGTTTGAAAAATATTATTGTACCATGTGCTTTTGTAGTACCGACCTTTCTCACTTTCGCGCGCGCAATACCTTCTTTATATTCCTGTATGTGTATACCACCATCTTGATGTACAACAGCCTTCGTATATTCTGAAAGAGCGTTTACTACAGAAGATCCTACACCATGCAACCCTCCTGAGACTTTGTATGCATTATTATCAAATTTACCACCTGCATGCAGCGTGGTCATGATGGTTTCAAGTGCTGATACTTTGGTCTTTGGGTGAATACCAACAGGGATACCATTTCCGTTATCAGCAATACGTACAAATCCGTTTGGAAGAAGTGCTACCTCAATGTGATCACACCTACCCGCCATTGCCTCATCACGTGAGTTATCAAATATTTCCCATATCAAGTGATGCAGACCTTCTGGACCAGTCGTGCCGATATACATACCTGGGCGCTTGCGAACAGGCTCTAGACCCTCCAAAACTTGAATGGACGAAGCATCATATATGGACTTGTTTTTACTTTTTACCGTTTTAGATTTGCTCTCTTTTTCTTTGTCAGTTGCCATGAAAATGAATTGTTATTGTACTTTTAGTATATCACATGGTGGCGACTATTTACAGAAAATGCATTCATTCACCACACATAAAAATCCTAATTATTTGTGACATACCGTACCATGTACAATGCTAGGACATCCGATGTCCTAGCATTGT
>VAOX01038584.1_pt1 | contig 12221 bp, 9 predicted proteins | sample 3393891 | NCBI WGS metagenome assembly VAOX01 (sample SAMN08290429, study PRJNA428436) | hydrothermal vent metagenome | isolation source: Deep-sea hydrothermal vent chimney | place: Indian Ocean: Southwest Indian Ridge | depth 2822 m m | reverse complement strand
TGGGGCGTGTTCTTTGCTATCCCTCTTGCCACACTCGTTAGTGCTGTTATCCATGCGTGGCCTAGGATAGAAACAGCGGATACAACTGAGATTTAAATTTATAATCGTTTTTTGTTTGAATTTACAAAGCTTCAGAAGCAAAATCTGCTAAGCGCGATCTTTCACCGCGAATTAGTGTGATATGCCCACTGTGTTCCCACTGTTTAAACCGATCAATCACATAGGTTAATCCTGAAGTCGTTTCAGTTAAATAGGGTGTATCTATTTGTGCAATATTACCTAGGCAAACAATTTTAGTTCCCGGACCACTGCGGGTAATCAGGGTTTTAAGTTGATGAGAGGTTAAATTTTGCGCTTCGTCAATAATGAGATAACGATTTAAAAAAGTTCGCCCACGCATAAAGTTAATGGAACGAATTTTTATACGATTTGAAATTAAGTCGTTCGTTACAGCTTGTCCCCATTCACTAGAAAAACTTGAATCGGATTTTTCTTTATCCGTTTTATTTAACACTTCAAGATTATCCATCAATGCGCCCATCCATGGTGTCATTTTTTCTTCTTCAGTTCCGGGTAAAAAACCAATATCTTCACCAACCGGAATGGTGACACGCGTCATAAGTATTTCAGAGTAAAGTTGTTGTTCAATAGTTTGCTCTAAGCCTGCGGCCAAGGTTAAAAGTGTTTTCCCTGTGCCGGCCATACCAATAAGGCTTACAAAATCTATTTCTGGATCCATCAGCAAGTTAAGCGCATAACTTTGTTCTTTGTTTCGTGCATTGATTCCCCATACGGTATGAGAATTATTTTGAAAATCTTTTGTTGTTTCAATAATGGCGGTATCACCTTCAATGTTCCTTACTAATGCATCAAAAGGTTGCTTATCATCTTGGCTATTTAAAAAAGCGTTGGGGTGCCAGTTTTTAACTTCAGGCCCATGTAATTTATAAAAGGTGCGTCCTTCTTCAAGCCACGAGTCCATTTCTCTAGCATGTTGCTCCCAAAAATCATCTTTAAGTTTTATTGTTCCGGTATATAAAAGATCAACATCTTCTAGGACACGATCATTATGATAGTCCTCTACTTTTATACCTAGCGCAGCGGCTTTAATACGTAAATTAATGTCTTTAGTAACCAGCGTTATATCATGCTCATTAAATTTTTCAGAAAGCGCAAGTGTGGTGCCTAAGATGTTATTGTCGGGTAAACTTCCGGGAAGATAATCAGGTAACGTGGCCTTATAAGAGCGCGTTTGAAAAAATAATTTTCCGCTTGAACGGTCTTTTTCCTCGTTTTCGAGAATAGAGTGTATGGGAATGCCTGCCTCAATTTGTTCGTGTGATGCTTCTGTAATTAAGTCTTCTATAAATCGACTTGTTTGTCTTGCATTACGAGCAACTTCTGATCGTCCTTTTTTATTATTATCCAGCTCTTCTAATACCATCATGGGTAAAAAAAGATCATGTTCATGGAAACGAAAAATAGCACTGGGATCATGCATTAACACATTAGTATCTAAAACAAACAAACGTGGCTTCATAACTATCCTTATTTTTCTTTATTAAGAGATTTTACAGCTATTAACACTTCATCAACATGGCCTGTAACTTTCACTTTACGCCATTCTTGTTTTAATACACCTTTAGTGTTGATTAAAAAGGTACTACGTTCAATGCCTAATAGTTTTTTACCATACATATTCTTCAGTTTTATGACATCAAATAATTGGCATAGTTCTTCTTCTGTGTCTGATAGTAATTCAAAGGGAAACTTATGTTTTGTTTTAAAGTTTTCATGGGTGCGAATAGTGTCGCGAGATACGCCGAGGATAATACAATTTTGGCGTTTAAACTTTGCAATGCTATCTCGAAAGTTTTGACTTTCCGTGGTGCAACCTGGGGTGTTATCTTTCGGGTAAAAATATAAAACGATATTTTTACCTTTTAAACTCGAAAGAGATATAGTTTGTTCACCTGTTGCCGGGAGTTTGAATGCGGGGACTTTTTTACCTACTTCAACGGTCATGTGTTTACCTTTTATTGCGAGATGTTTTTGCAAAAGCACAAATAGACTATACGTTTTAGTTTAATCTGATGCCAGCGGACATGAAACCGAGAGAACCAAATCAAGACGTACAAAGATGCCATCTTTGACTGCTCAACTGCTATATCCTTGTAGCAGACGGTCTTTATTGGGCTCTCACGATTCCATAATCTCATCGTGAAATCCGCTTTTCAAATTAACGTGATAGCAGTAGTTTAAACTATAGCTGAGTTATCACTCATCATCGAGCACAACAGCACTTAATTGTGTTGCCGCTTCTTCAGGGCTAACCGTATTCACAAATAAACCTGAACCTAGTTCAAAACCAGAAGGAATGCTTGTGCGCGGGCAAATTTCTAAATGCCAGTGAAAGCTATCTTTGCATGTATCATATTGTTCATCGAGTGGAATGGTATGTAAAAAATAATTATATTGAGCGCCACCAATAACGGCATCAAGTCGTTGCATAGTGCGTTTTAGCACATTTGCAAAGTCATCCAACTCTTCTGCGGTTGCTTTAGTAAAATCACTGTTATGAGTTAACGGTAATATATGCACTTCCCATTCGTAACGACTGGCAAAAGGTTTAATCGCAATAAAATGCTTGCCACGTTCAACGACATATTGACCCACATTAATTTTTCTTACTACTTCACCCGAATCACGATCATAAATGGTGGCTTCATAAGTTAAGGCTTCATCAACTAACGTGCAGAAAATACAATGATGATGTTTTTCATAATATTTTTTACTGTATTCCACTTCATCTTGTACGTTTTGTGGAATAACGGGCGTCGCAATAATTTGGCTATGCGTATGCGCCATGCTCGCTCCGGCAGCAGGGCCAAAGTTTTTGAAAACTAAAACATACTTTAAGCGCTTATCAGATTCGTACAGTTGTTTCATGCGGCTTTGGTAGGTCTGAAACAACATAGAAAGATGCGCTTGAGTCATTTCATGAATCGCGATGCCGTGTTGGGAGTGATCGACAATCACTTCATGTCGACCGTAGCCATTAATGGCTTGTTGTAAACCAAAAATCATATCGGGGTTTTGACGATCATCACCTAAAACAGGATAAAGGTTTTCAACTATTCTAATCGCCCAGTCACCTTCTTCAGGAACACGGGATATTTCAGGTGGTGTTTTTTCTTCATTTCCTCGGCAAAAGGGGCAACGCTCAACGTGAGCACGCGTATCTCGAGGAGCAGCGTCTTCGGCTTTTTGTGGCCGCATTGAGCGCGCAGTTGCAATCAGTACTGATTCAGTGGGGATAATGGGGTTAATACGAAGTTCTCGTGTGCCTTGCTCTTCCTGCTCGCTCATAATCGTTTCCGTGTTTAGTTTAGAGTTAAATATCTTGGCGAATAACATACTCCGAACACGCTTCACTGTCGAAGTGGTGATGTTTATGCCCTTGTAAATGAAATTATTGGTTGGGAACCTCATACAGCGCATAAAAAGCATCTATTTTAGTCAGGAAACTTGTTTAGATAGCGTGTGGCAAGTACCATTTGCCTTTCTTTTTTTCCGAATTTTACGGGGCTCGACATGTTTCAAGGAAGTATGGTTGCTTTAGTTACACCGATGCAATCGGATGGCAGTGTAGATGATGATGCATTATCTCAACTTATTGATTTTCATATAAAAAATGGCACTGATGCCATTATTGCAGTGGGAACAACAGGGGAATCGGCAACATTAAATGAGCATGAGCACTGTACCTTAGTAAAACGTATTGTTGAGCTTGTTGCCGGTCGGCTACCTGTTATTGCTGGAACAGGGGCAAATTCGACTACAGAAGCCATTGCGCTGACGGCTTGTGCTAAAGATGCGGGGGCAGACGCCTGCTTGTTGGTTACGCCGTATTACAATAAGCCGACCCAAGAAGGCTTGTATTTACACCACAAAGCAATTGCAGAAGCCGTTGATATTCCTCAAATTCTTTATAATGTTCCGGGACGAACAGCAGTAGACATGTTGCCAGAAACCATTGAGCGTTTATCTAAAATCTCAAATATCATTGGGGTGAAAGAAGCAACAGGCGATCTTTCTCGTATTCCAGATATTATTGAACGCTGTGGTAAAGATTTTGATGTTTATACGGGCGATGATGCCACAGCAATGGAAGCCATTTTATTGGGCGCTAAAGGTGATATTTCGGTTACCGCTAATGTTGCTCCCGCAGAAATGCATGAAATGTGTGTGGCTGCATTGAACGGTGAGCGAGAGAAAGCATCTTTAATTAATAAAAATTTAATGGGTTTGCATGAGAACTTATTTCTTGAAGCAAACCCCATTCCTGTAAAATGGGCATTATCTGAAATGCAGATTATTCCAACGGGAATTCGTTTACCTTTAACGGTATTTTCTGAGCAATATCATGAAGCACTTCGTCAGGCTATGCGCCAAGCGAATGTTGTATTTTGAATTATATAAAGAGAAAGTTTATGTTACGTGTTGGTTTAATTATTTCGTTGTTAATGAGTTTAGTGGCTTGTTCGAGTACACCAGGTTGGAAAGGCGTTTATAGCTCTGATAACCAAGAAAAGAACACTTCGCAACTTGAAATTCCACCTGATTTATCTCAACCCTTAGTAACGGATAGCCTTGCATTACCCAATATTGCTACGAGTAGTTCAACCTATTCGGCTTATTTAGGCGGTGAATATACAGGAGATAAAGTTTTACCGGCAAGCCTTAAAGGGGTGGAAATTGTTCGTGATGGAAACTACCAATGGCTAGAAATTCAAGCACCCGCTGAAAAATTATGGACGCAACTGAGAGCTTTTTTTACCGTTGTTGGGTTTGAAGTTAAACTTGAAAATAAAGACCTCGGTTTCATGGAAACAAATTGGTTAGAAAGTGAAGGCAGTGCCACAGCAACTAACTGGGTTTCAAAACTATTAAAACGTTTTACCTCAACTGGCTTACGTGACAAGTACCGTGCTCGCTTAGAAAAAACAAATAATCCTAAGGTAATGCGTGTTTTTATTACCCATAAAGGCTTAAAAGAACATGCCGTTGAGGATCTTGATACCGTAAAAATTTGGTGGGAAACACGAAAGTCCGATCCTGAATTAGAAGCCGAAATGTATCAACGTTTCCTCATTTTTCGTGATATGAAAAAGAGTGTTGCACTTAAAATTGTTGATAAAAATCCTGCTAAAGCACGCTCTCATATTATAGAAAAAGAAGGTGCTCAAGTTTTACAAGTGAACGAGAGCTTTGCGCGTACTTGGCGCCGTGTGGGAATTGCTTTAGATCGTATTGGTTTATTAGTTGATGATCGAAATCGCTCGGGTGGCTTGTATTATTTACGCATTACGGAAGATTTTCGTGACAACATAAAAGAAGAGAAGGGTTGGCTTGCCAGTTTATTCTCTAGTAAAAATATTAAACTTAAAGAACGTTATTTGTTGAGTGTTAGTGATGAAAAAGATAAAACGTTAATCAGTATTTATGAAACAACAGGTGCAAAAGCAGACAGTAATTTTGTCACTCAATTGCTTAAAGATTTAAAATCGTACTTAGATTGAGAATTGTATTTGTGAGGAAGAGATAACTTGCAGTTTGCATCACTGGGTAGCGGGAGTCGAGGTAACTGCACGTTAGTAGAAGCAGGTGGTACGACTATATTAGTAGATTGTGGTTTCTCTATGAGAGAAACTGAACGCCGCTTACAAAGACTTTCACGTGAAATACAAGAGATAGATGCCATCTTAGTGACCCATGAGCACGGTGATCATGTGCGAGGTGTTGCGAGTTTAGCGAAAAAATATGCGATTCCAGTTTGGTCAAGCAGAGGCACAGCAAAAGCGGCAAAGCTGGAAGGATTAGCCGAATTAGGGCAATGGAACTGCATTGATATTCATCAACAGTTTGAAATTGGGGCACTTCAAGTTCAACCTGTTCCTGTACCACATGATGCAAAAGAACCTTGCCAATTTGTATTTAGTGATGGTGATTGGCGTTTAGGTGTATTAACGGACACAGGCTCAATTACCCCGTATATCGAAGAGCAGTATTCAGGGTGTGATGCTTTTATTTTAGAAGCCAACCATGACGAAGAGATGCTTGCACAGGGTGCTTACCCTAATTCGTTAAAACAGCGTGTGGGCGGTAATTTTGGGCATTTGAATAATTCTCAGGCAAAAAATTTATTAGATACGATAGATATTTCAAAGCTACAGTATTTGGTTGCGTCACATATCAGCGATAAAAATAATACTGTTGCACTTGCTCGAGATAAAATGAGTGAAGCGCTGGATGCCGATGCGTCATGGATTGATGTCGCATCGCAGGACGAAGGTTTAGATTGGCGTGTATTAATGCATCATTTATAATGTTTTAAGTTGTCTCCCTCTGTTCCGTGGCCGGCACATTACAACAGTTTCTTTGCGTTTAAAAAATCACAGAAAAAAATTTAAGTCTGTTTAATAACATAAGTTTAAAGGTTCATCATGCAAAAAAAATCAGAACTCTATGCAGGTAAAGCAAAATCCGTTTACACCACGGACGATGACGATTATTTGATTATTCATTTTAGAAATGACACCTCGGCTTTTGATGGTGAACGTATTGAACAGCTTGATCGTAAAGGCATGGTCAATAATAAATTCACGGCTTTTATTATGGAAAAACTTGAGCAAGCGGGTGTTAAAACCCATCACGTGAAATTGCTTTCTGATGAAGAAGCGGTAGTAAAAAAACTTGATATGTTGCCGATTGAATGTGTGGTGAGAAACATCAGTGCGGGCAGTATATGTAAGCGTTTGGGTGTAGAAGAAGGGGTAGAATTAACCCCTCCGACATTCGAGTTCTTTCTTAAAAATGATGCGTTGCATGATCCCATGTTAAATGATTACCACATTCGTTCTTTCGGTTGGGCAACAGATGATGAAATTGAAGAAATGAAAAAGCTCACATTTCAAGTTAATGATGTGTTGAAAAAACTTTTTGCTGATGCCGGTATGTTACTGGTTGATTATAAATTAGAGTTTGGTCGTTTCAAAGGTGAGTTGTTATTGGGTGATGAATTTAGCCCCGATGGTTGCCGTTTATGGGATGCTGAAACACGTAAAAAACTCGATAAAGATCGTTTCCGACAAGGCCTAGGTGGGGTGATTGAAGCCTATGAAGAAGTGGGAAATCGCCTAGGCATTGTTTTTGATTAAAAAGAAACTTTTTACTCCTCTACCCGAAAGCCATACATGTGAAATATAAGGCTTTTTTGTTTTAAATCAATACGTTAGTCGTTTAATCTTTCTCCCTTCACTTCATATGGTTGTAGGCTTTATCCTACAAATTACTTAAAGTTTTTTAAAAAGAGGTCGCTAATACTGTTAATGCAACGACTTACTAGGTGTAAATAACATGTCTTTAGCAACAAGTATTTTAAGTGGCTTAAAAATCAACAATATTTCTATTCGTAATAAAATATGGGCTGGTTTTGGGATTATGCTCATTATATTGGCGATTGTCGCTTTGACCTCTGCGCTAAGTTTAACTAAAACAGAAAGCAGTGTGGATAATGTGGTTAACCGAATACAACCGACAGTACTCGCCTCGAATGAATTGACAAGCACCTTAAATGAAACATCGGGTGCGTTAGGGTATTACATGCTGACAAAAGATCAGTCTTTTTGGAACACCTATGAAAAAGGCATCGAAAAAGTGGGGGCAGCGGTTAAAGAATTAGTCTTTTTAGTAGAAAAAGAAAACAAGGAAGATAAGGAAACTCAAGAGTTAGTGTCGGACATAAAATCAGATCTTACTGTCTTTATCTCTTATAAGAAGCAAATGAGAATTCTTTCAGAAGATGCTTTAAAAAATGAGCCAGGCTTACTTTTCAGCGCTCAAAAATTAAATCCTCTGGCGCAAGAAATATTACAAAAAATGAGTGAGGCATGGATTTCTGAAGAAGATGCTGAAATATCTGCTCTCAGAAAAAAAATCTCATGGTTAATCAGTGAGCTTAGGTATACCTGGGCAAATACCATGAGTGGGGTACGGCGTTTTCTTGCTTTTCGTAATCAGGCTTCGATTGATGAATATCAGGTGCACTATAATCTCAGCGGTGAAATTTTACAAAAGCTCGCCAAGTATGAAGACGATTATACCTTTGAGCAAACAGATGCGATGGAGCGTATTAAAGAGTTAAGAAAGCTTTATGACATGCGTTTTAAAGAATTTTCAGCTTTACAAATGAGTGATAAATATCGCACTGATATTTATTTAGCAAAAACAAAATTGGCGCTAGTATTGGCAAAAATTAAGCGAAATTTAACTAAGCTTGTTGTGAAACAGCGTAATTTAATTGAATCAGAAAGCCAAAGTTTACTCAGTTTTGTGAGTGGTACAAAAGCATTTGTTTATGTCATGTTGTTAGTAGGCTTAGTCATAGGCTTAGGTTTGGCTTTTGTTGTGAATGTTATGATTACTACACCACTTAATGCTGCTGTTGCCGCCATGAAAGACGTGTCAGAAGGTGAGGGTGATTTAACCATGCGCCTCACAGTAAATGGGAAAGATGAAATTGGGCAGCTTTCTTTATCGTTTAATGGTTTCATTACAAAAATACAGGAAGTTATTCGAGAAGTAACCGCATCTACCTCACAGCTTTCAGCTGCTGCTGAAGAAATGTCGATGATTACAGGTGAAACGCGCACAGGGGTTCAGCGTCAGCAAAGTGAAACGGCCTTAGTGGCAACGGCTATCAATGAAATGAGTAGCACGGTTCATGAAGTTGCGCAGAATGCTGAAACAGCCGCATCAGGTGCGAGCGAAGCAGATAGTCAAACTGAGAAAGGTAAGCAGATTGTCAGTTCAACGGTCTCATCTATTCGAACCCTTGCATCAGAAGTGGAGAAAGCATCTCAAGTTATTGTTCAAGTAGAAAAAGACAGTGAAGAAATTGGCTCAGTCTTGGAGGTTATTCGAGGAATTGCAGAACAAACCAATTTACTTGCGTTAAATGCGGCGATTGAAGCGGCACGCGCCGGTGAGCAGGGGCGAGGCTTTGCAGTTGTTGCAGATGAAGTGCGAAATTTAGCAAGCAGGACTCAAGAGTCAACGCAGGAAATTCAGGAAATGATTGAGCGCCTACAAAAAGGCTCTCGTGAAGCGGTGACTGCGATGGAATCTGGGCAAGAGCAAGCAGAGCAAACAATGGAACAGGCTTCTCAAGCGGAAACATCATTGAGTGAAATTTCATCTGCAGTTGCACAAATTAATGAAATGAATGCGCACATTGCAGAAGCCTCACGCCAACAGGGCGAGGTGGTTGAAGAAATAAATAAAAATATTGTCAATATCACCCAAGTTGCCGATGATTCAGCTAATGGTGCTGATCAATTGTCCACTGCCAGCCAAGAAATGGCTAATCTAGCCGTTAATTTGGAAAGTCAGGTTTCTCGCTTTAAAGTTTAATTTCCCCTCATAAGTAGGCTGATATTGGCATAAATGCTCATATCAGCCATTTTTAATGCCTCTTCTATTATTTAACACTTGACGAAGCCCGATATCTTTCGGGTACAATCAGCCATAATTTATTCTGTCACTTACAACATACAAAGAAAACTGATTAAAATATGTCCAGTTCTTATAATTCTGATGCTATTGAAGTATTAACCGGTCTAGAACCTGTCCGTAAACGGCCAGGCATGTACACCGAAACCGAGCGCCCAAACCACTTAGCGCAAGAAGTCATTGATAACAGTGTCGATGAAGCGATAGCGGGCTACGCGACAACGCTTATTGTTACCCTGTATAAAGATGGCTCAGTTGAAGTGACCGATGATGGTCGAGGTATGCCGGTGGATATCCATCCACAGCAAAAAATCCCCGGTGTCGAAGTGATTATGACGAAGCTGCATGCCGGCGGTAAGTTTTCAAATAAAAATTATGAATTCTCCGGTGGTTTGCACGGTGTAGGTATCCCCGTTGTAAACGCGCTGTCGACTAAAGTTGAGGTGTGGATCAAGCGTGACGGCCAAGAACACCATATGTCATTTGCTAATGGTGATCGAAAAACTAAACTGAAGGTTTTAGGTAAAGTAAAAAAAGGCGAGGTGGGTACACGTGTTCGCTTTTGGCCAGATAAAACGTTTTTTGATTCAGAAAAATTCTCCGTTAATGAATTAAAACATGTTCTGCGTGCTAAAGCGGTTTTATGCACTGGCCTTCATGTCAGCTTTATTGACGAAAAAACTAAAAAGAACACTGAAAGCTGGTACTTTGAAGAAGGTCTACAAGCTTACTTAATGGATGAGTTGGGTAAGAAAACCCAGTCGATTCCTAACCCGCCTTTCATCGGTGAGCTAACCGGTAACTCAGAGTCGGTTGATTGGGCGTTGGTATGGGTTCCAGAAGATCAAAAATCAATTACTGAAAGTTACGTTAATTTAATCCCGACGGCGTTAGGTGGTACACATGTAAATGGTTTACGTACTGGCTTAACCGAAGCGATGCGTGAGTTTTGTGAATTTAGAAATCTAATTCCACGCGGTGTGAAATTATCGCCTGAAGATGTTTGGGATAAAATTAGTTACATTCTTTCAGTTAAATTACTCGACCCGCAATTCTCTGGGCAAACCAAGGAACGTTTGTCTTCGCGTGAATGCAGTTCCTTTGTTTCGGGCATTGTTAAAGATGCCTTCACACTTTGGTTAAGTCAAAATGTTGAAGCGGCAGAAGAAATTGCTGAACTTGCGATTAACAATGCACAAAATAGAATGCGTGCTGGTCGTAAAGTTATTCGTAAGAAAATCACATCAGGGCCTGCGCTACCCGGTAAGTTATCCGATTGTTCTTCACAAGATCCTGACATAGGTGAATTATTCTTAGTGGAGGGGGACTCTGCGGGTGGTTCAGCCAAGCAAGCACGTGATCGTGTTTTTCAAGCCATCCTGCCTTTGCGCGGTAAAATTTTAAACACCTGGGAAGTTGAGTCAACTGAAGTACTCAGCTCACAAGAAGTGCATAATATTTCAATTGCCATGGGTGTTGATCCTGGCTCTGATAATATAAAGAAATTACGTTATAAGAAAATCATTATCTTGGCTGATGCCGATTCAGATGGTTTACACATCGCAACCTTATTAATTGCCATGTTCCTTAAACATTACAAACCTTTAGTTGAAGCTGGTTACATTTACGCTGCGTTGCCACCGTTATTTCGTATTGAAGTGGGCAAGCAAGTTTTTTATGCCACAGATGAAGCGGAGCAAAAAGGCATATTAGATCGTATCGAGGCTGAAAAAATTAAAGGCAAAGTTAATGTTATGCGCTTTAAAGGATTGGGCGAAATGAATCCTTTGCAGCTACGTGAATCAACGATGGATCCTGACACACGACGTTTAGCACGCTTAACCATGGGCAATGAAAAGCAAACAAGAGAAATGGTTGATATGTTGCTGTCGAAGAAACGTGCGTCTGATCGACGTGCATGGTTAGAAGACAAAGGCGACCTTGCTGATATTTAGTCAGTAAGCTTGTCAACAATTTATTTGAATTAAACTTTATTTTGGAAATACATTATGTCTGACAATACCTCTGCAAGCTTTGATGGCATAGAGAATGTTGAATTAAAAGAATTTACTGAAAAAGCCTACCTCGATTATTCGATGTACGTTATTTTAGACAGAGCCTTGCCACATATTGGTGATGGCCTTAAACCTGTGCAACGCCGTATTATTTATGCGATGTCTGAGCTTGGTCTTAAAGCGGGAACAAAATTTAAAAAGTCTGCACGTACAGTGGGTGATGTTTTAGGTAAGTATCATCCTCATGGTGATTCAGCTTGTTATGAAGCCATGGTGTTAATGGCGCAGCCATTCTCTTATCGTTACCCGTTATTGCAAGGCCAAGGTAACTGGGGTTCGCCTGATGATCCTAAGTCTTTCGCCGCCATGCGTTATACCGAATCACGTTTATCAAAAGATGCTGATTTATTATTGTCTGAGTTAGGGGCTGGTACGGTTAATTGGTTGCCAAACTTTGATGGTTCATTAAAAGAACCTGAAATTTTACCTGCACGTGTTCCGCATATACTGCTTAACGGCACTATGGGTATCGCTGTTGGTATGACTACCGATATTCCACCGCATAATATGCGTGAAGTATTACATGCTTGCATTCACCTGTTAAAGAGTCCTAAAGCAACATTGGCTGAGCTG
>VAOX01024968.1_pt1 | contig 12243 bp, 13 predicted proteins | sample 3393891 | NCBI WGS metagenome assembly VAOX01 (sample SAMN08290429, study PRJNA428436) | hydrothermal vent metagenome | isolation source: Deep-sea hydrothermal vent chimney | place: Indian Ocean: Southwest Indian Ridge | depth 2822 m m | reverse complement strand
TAAGAGCATCGACTGCCAGGCTGCTTAACCCTGGGGGGAAACCAGAATCTCGCGTACGAAGGGGATGGTGAGTCTGCGCTGGGCAGCCAATGCCGCTGCATCGAGCCGTGCCATGGCATCGACAAAGGTACCCGGATCGCGCGGCAAGCGACGCACGAGAAACTGTGCCAGCGTTTCCGGCAACTCCAGGCCACGCGCGTGCGCCAGATGCCTCACCAGTGCGGTCAATTCGACCTCATCCGGCAGCAGCAGGGAATACATCGGTCCCCAGGCGAAGCGTGAGGCCAGATCGGGAAGCTGCAACCCGATCCGGTCGGGGGGCGCGCGGGCAGCGGCCAGCCACCGCCCACCGCGCTCGCGTAGCGCTTCGAGCAGGCGAAACAGAGCCCGTTCCCAGGCCGCAAAGCCGGCAATCCGCTCCACCGCATCGAGTGTCACGAAATCGAGCGCCCCCCAGCCTTCGATCAGATCGGGATCGAGCATGTAGGCATCGTCGAAGGGCAGATACGCACAGGCCACACCCCGTTCATGCGCGCTGCGCCAGGCCGCCTTGAGCAGGTGGGTCTTGCCCACCCCGGCCGGGCCATGCAGGAAAACAATGGGCTCGATGCCGCCTGCCGAGACCTCGCGCGCGGCCGCCAGCGCCGCCGAGTTCGGCCCAGCCCAGAAGGTATCGAAGTGGGTCGCCGTGGACAGGCTCAACCCGGTCAGGCCGAGCTGGTGCATCAAGGCCCCATATCGCTGTGGGACAGACCACGTTCGCGCAGGAAACGCATACCCCAGGTAAAAAGATAGTCGAATCCGCTCACACCCAATGACACCGCCAGCACCCCCACCAGAATATTTTTCCCGGTCGGGCTGAGCCACGGGTGCAATCCCTGCACCACCAGCGCCACCCCAACCATAATGAGCAAGCCGGTCGTGACCTTGCTGCTGAGCGCCGGTTGAATGACGAACGGCCCACGGCGCCAGCGATAAATTGCAGCGCCCGTGACAATGACGATGTCGCGTCCGAACATCAGCCCAATCAACCACCAGGGCACCCACTCAACGACCGCAAGCGTGGTGTAGGTGCCCAACACCAGCAGTTTGTCGGCCGCCGGATCGAGCAAGGCGCCCAACCGACTCGACCAGCCCCAGCGTTTGGCGATCGCACCATCGAGCGCATCGCTCACCCCGGCGGCGGCAAACAGGCCGAGGGCGATCCCGAAACGCCCGCTGGCAAGCGCCCATATCACCGGTACCACCATCAGCATGCGTAGTATCGAGAGTATATTGGGCAGGTAACGCATCAACGACTCAAGGCGTATAACGCAGATCGAGTTCCGGCACCGACATTGCCGCGACGCCGGCAGTTGCCGGAGCCAGTGTGGTAGCGGGATGTGACACGGGAGCAAACGTCCCGGAAACCGTCAGCGCCTGGTTGAGATCATTCGGTGCCCCCGCATAACCCACCCGGAAACGCGCTACTGCACCGCGCACGGCGGCAAGCGTTGCCACGCCCACGCCGGGCACGCCGGAGAAGAGCTGCTCCACCCGGGTCAGATCGGCCAGCGAGCGGATGCCCGCCACCACCACCATCACTTCTCCGCCACCGCCGGTACCCCTCACATAGGCCAATTGCTGAGCGAGCAGGGTCGCCGCGTGGGACACCGCCTTGGCGCCTGCCGCCTGCGACGTAGCGGCAGTCAATTGGTAAGGCGTGGAGCTGTGACCGAAAACCAGCGTCCACTGGCTGTTCACCCCCCTATCGGTCGTCCTGATTTCTCCCACCAACATGGCCCGGGCACCGTATCGCGCACTCGCCGCCTGTAGTGCAGGAAGATACAGGGTACGGATATCGAAACCCGATACCCGCTTCTGGTCGGTCAAATCCATCAAGGGAAAAATCAGGGGTAATCCGCGCCGGTTCGCGCTCTTGCGCATCTCGGCAACGACGGGATCGTGGGGGTTGTCGGCAACAATACTGCCCGCATTCAACACCCAGGCCACAACGGTCGGTCGATTTCGACCCCAGGTTCCCTGCCCCGCTTGCGCCAACGCCTTATCGATTGCCTTGGGATCGAAATGTGCCCATAGCGCCTGACCTCCCCCCTGACTCAAGGGGATGGTGCGGTAGCGGTACGCGACGACCAACTTGGCCGCAGTGACGAACAGAGGAGCCAATACCGACACCTGGGCGACGTCGGGATTGCCGCTGACCTTAACAAAGACCTGGGCGAGATCACGGGAAAACGCCTTCTTGCGGGCCGCATTCGACTGGTTCGGAACCGGGGTGACGGCGGAATACAGGGTATCCGGCCCATGCGGCGAGACGGCCGAGTGGGCTGTCGGCGCCAGACTGAGGCCGATAATCAATAATCCCAACACAGACGAAAGCGAAGCGATTCGGATACGCCCGTTCGTTTGCGGTAAATGTTTGTGGTGGATCATACGCGGAAGAAGATTGTTTGGGCAGTAGAAATGAAGGCTGCCCCAAAGGCCGCTAAAATAGCACAATCACAGGCTTGAGCCGTTTGCTTCATGATTGAACTTTCACCCCGATACCGCGCCGCCGGCGTCAACATCGACGCCGGCGAGGCCCTGATCGAACGTATCAAGCCACATGCAGCCTCCACCCAACGCCCGGAAGTACTCGCGGGCCTGGGCGGCTTCGCCAGCCTGTTCCGATTCCCCACCGAGCGTTATCGCGATCCCGTGCTGGTCTCCGGCACGGACGGCGTGGGTACCAAGCTGTCGCTGGCCCTTGCTGCCGAGCGCATCGACGACCTGGGTCGCGATCTGGTCGCCATGTGCGTGAACGATGTCGCGGTGACCGGTGCCGAACCGCTGTTCTTTCTCGACTACTTCGCCACCGGCAAGCTCGACCCCGACCAGGGCGAGCGCCTCATCGCCGGCATCGCCGCCGGATGCCGCGACGCCGGGTGTGCCTTGGTCGGCGGTGAAACGGCAGAATTGCCGGGACTATACAGCGGCCGCGATTTCGATCTCGCCGGTTTTTGTGTGGGTGCGGTGGAACGCAGCGCCATCCTCGACGGCAGTGCCGTAGTGCCCGGCGACGTGGCGCTGGGCGTTGCTTCCAGCGGGCCCCATGCCAACGGCTACTCCCTGATCCGTCATGTGTTGTCCACAAGCAGCGCGAAACTGGACGAGACCTTGGCCGGACGCTCCCTTGCCGACTGGCTGCTGGCTCCCACTGTGATCTACGTGCGGGCGATCCGCGCCCTGCTGGAAGCGATGCCGGTACACGCACTGGCCCATATCACCGGCGGCGGTATCACCGACAACCTCCCGCGTGTACTGCCCGCAGGCTGCGGCGCCTGCATCGATCCAAACGCCTGGCCACGACCCGCCATTTTCGACTGGCTGGGCGAACGCGGCAACATTTCCGAGGCCGAGCTCTATCGTGTATTCAACATGGGCATTGGCCTGGTCGCAGTGCTGCCCGCGGCCGCTGCCGATGCCGCCATCGCGACACTCGCCGGGCTGAAGCTCGATGCGTGGACGATCGGAGTCATCGACTCCGGCCGCGATGGGGTTCGCTACACCACCGCATGAAAGACCGTGGATGCCGCATCGCCGTGCTCGGCTCCGGGCGCGGCAGCAACTTCGAAGCCCTGGCCACAGCAGCCAACGCCGACTGGCGGATTGTAGCCGTGGGCAGCGACCGGCGCGATGTCCCCCTGCTCGCCAAGGCCACACGCCGCGGCATCCCCAGCTTCTGTCGGGAACCGGCGGCCTACCCGGACCGTGAAGCGCACGATGCCGCGCTGGCCGCAGCATTAAAGGCGTATGCGCCGGATCTGGTACTGCTCGCCGGATACCTGCGCCTGCTCGGCCCGGCCATGCTTGAGCCCTGGGCCGGACGCCTGCTCAATATCCACCCCTCACTGCTGCCGGCCTGGCCGGGCTTGCACACGCACGAGCGCGTACTGGCTGCAGGTGACCGCGAGCACGGTGCGACCGTACACTTCGTGACCCCCGAGCTGGATTGCGGCCCCCGCATCATCCAGGGTCGGCTCACCGTACACCCTGGAGAAAACGCATCCATACTCGCCGCCCGCGTGCTGGCCCTGGAGCACTACATTTACCCCACGGCCGTGGGCTGGTACGCTGGCAACCGACTAAAGCTGGAACAGGACAGGGCCATACTTGATGGCCGTCCTCTCATCGACCCGGTAGTCATCGAGGAAACCGCATGCGTCTGATCCCTGCCACCGTGCTGATCGCCGGAATGATGCTCGCCGCGAGCGGTCGCGCCGCGCCGAGCGCTACCACTGCGTCCATCCACACCGCAGCGGCGGCCAGGGCTAAATTACCGACAACGCTTGCCATCACACCCTTCAAAATGCGCTACCAGGTACTGCGCGACGGGTGGCACCTCGGCAACGCAATCTTCACCCTGCAACCCGCCGCAGACGGCACCTGGCTGTTCCAGTCGCACGCCAGCGCCTCGGGCCTGGCTGCGCTGTTTGTACACGCCACCTTCAACGAGCGCAGCCACTTCATGCTGCACGATCAGCGGTTACGGCCGTTGAGCTACACCTATACCGACAGCGGTAACCCTGCCCACAACGAAACTATCCGCTTCAACTGGACAACCCGGAAGGCGCTCGATACCAAAGACAATAAAACCGCCCGGATTGCCCTCGCTTCCGGAATACTCGATCGCCTGAGCGTACAGCTCGCACTCTCGCGTCAACTTGCGGCCGGGCTGCCTCTGCCCGCCACGTGGGAGGTGATCAATGGCGGCGAACTCAAACACTACTATCTCCAGCGCAAGGGCAGAGATGTGATCGCCACGGCCGCCGGCGATTTCAATGCCGTTATCGTCACCCGTGAAGATCTCCGTTCAAAACGCACCACCACCTTCTGGTTTGCGCCCCAATACGAGTGGCTGCCAGTCAAGATGCAACAGCGTGAACCCGGCAAGGCCACCATCACCTTCGTGCTTATCAAACTCACCTGGCTCCGGAAATAAACCCAAATCCCGGATCAGGCATGGGGGAGCGTTACGCCCTGCTGCCCCTGATACTTGCCCTTGCGATCCTTGTACGATACGTCACACGGTTCGTCGGATTCAAAAAACACCATCTGGGCAACCCCTTCATTGGCATAGATCCTGGCCGGTAGCGGCGTGGTGTTGGAAAACTCCAGCGTGACATGCCCCTCCCATTCGGGCTCAAGCGGTGTCACGTTCACGATGATGCCGCACCGTGCATAGGTGGACTTGCCAAGACAGATCGTCAGCACATTACGCGGGATACGAAAATACTCCACCGTGCGCGCCAGTACGAATGAGTTGGGTGGAATAACACACACCTCGGCCTGCAGATCCACAAAGCTGTTTTCGTCGAATGCCTTGGGGTCGACAATGGTGGTGTTGATATTGGTGAAAATCTTGAACTCGTTGGCACAACGTACGTCGTAGCCGTAACTCGAGGTGCCGTAGGAGACGATGCGCTCATCCCCCTTGCGACGCACCTGACCCGGCTCGAACGGCGCGATCAATCCGTGCTCGGCGGCCATGCGCCGTATCCAGTGATCGGATTTGACACTCATTGTGGCATCCTCATTCCATGATGATTTTGGGGCCGGCGCGGGCCGTGCGGCTGCTCTGGGCGAGTACCGCAACGGTCTTGAGCGCCACGGCGCGATAATCGGCGGCATTGTCGCCGGCAGGATCGGCGACCACGCTCGGGTGCCCGGCATCGGCGTTAACCTGAATGCGCGGATCGAGCGGAATCCGGCCGAGCAGGGTCACCCCGGATTCTTCAGCGAGACGGGCTCCGCCGCCGGCACCGAAAATTTCGGTTACCTCATTGCAGTGCGCACACCGAAAGCCGGACATGTTTTCGATGATACCGAGTACCGGCACTTCCACCTTGCGGAACATGGCCAACCCCTTGCGGGCATCGGCTACCGCAATTTCCTGCGGTGTGGTCACGATCACGGCGCCCGCAACCGGTACCCGCTGAGCGAGCGTCAGTTGAATATCACCGGTGCCTGGCGGCAGGTCCACGATCAGGTAATCCAGCTCACCCCAGAGAGTGCCGGACAGCAACTGGGTCAGGGCCTGGGTCACCATCGGCCCGCGCCAGATCATGGGCGTCCCGGGATCGACCAGAAACCCTGCCGACATCACCTTGAGTCCATAGGCGAGCAGTGGTTCGAGATGCTTGCCGTCGGGGGAATGCGGATGGCCCTGGAGTCCAAGCAGTCGCGGTTGGCTGGGGCCGTAGATATCGGCATCGAGCATGCCCACCCGGGCGCCTTCATCGGCCAAAGCCAGCGCGAGATTGGCGGCCACCGTGGACTTGCCTACCCCACCCTTGGCCGAGGCGACGACGAGTACATTCCCAATGCCCGTCAAACGCACCACGTTGGGTTGTACCGGATGCGCGCGAATCTCGGATTCCAGCGCCACCTCCACCTGGGCGTTCGCGGCGAAGGGCGTGAGTGCATCGGCAATACGCCTTGCGGTCACGGCGCGGGAACGGCGCAGGGGATACCCCAATCGAATACGTACCCCGACCCGTTGCGGCGTGATCTCCCACTGCACCGGCCAACCGGCGGCGGCAAAATCCTCCCCGAGCCAGGGTTCAGGAATTGAATCAAGCGCGGCTTGAAGTCGATTTTGATCGGGTGCGGTCATGCGCAATCTTCCGGTTCGTTGGTAGCGTGGATTTTATCAGTCCTCGTGTTCCCGGCGCCTCAGCGCACGCGATGCATCACCCCGAGAGTCGCAAACGCAAGCAACAGGGTAGGCGCCCACGCCGCCACCAGCGGCACCATGTGAAACGCCTGCCCGGCTTCGAGCATGGTCTGATCCACCAGGTAATAGACCAGTCCGATCACCACCCCCAACGCAAGCCGCTGGCCGGCGCCGGTGGAACGCATCCCGCCCATGGCAAAGGGCAGCGCCAACAGGACCATCCACCACACCGCAACCGGCACCGACATCTTGTGCCAGAACGCAATTTCGTAACGGGCAGTGGCCATGTGATTGGCGCGCAGATAATCGAGATAGTCGAGCAATCCCCGCCAGGACAGATTATCCGGGCTCACTACCAGGGTACGAAACGTCGTGGGTGGCACAAAGTTCGGCCACGGCTGCCGGAGCGCTCTAATCGGAATAATGCGCGAGGCACCAAAGCGTACGCCCCGAACCCGGTGCAGCGTCCAGTGCCCGGCAGCGTAATTTGCAGCAGCGGCGTGACGCACCTCCGTGAGGGTCGCCGCCGGACCCAGGGTGAGAATATCGACATCGGTCAGATGCGTCGGGGTGTTGACCTTGAGTACATGCACAATGTCCTGCCCGGCCCGGAGCCAGACCCCTCCGGGGCTCGCCACATTGATCTGGGAATACAACTTTTGTACACGCAGAGTTTCAGCAGCACGCTTGGCCGGTGGAGCCACAAATTCTCCCAGCAACACCGCGGCAATTGCCAACAGCACCCCGGCCCAGGACAACGCCCGCACCAGGCGCAACAGGCTCGCTCCCGATGCCCGCAGCATGACCAGCTCGCCATGCGCAGCCAGCGAACCGAGTGCGAAGACCGCGCCAATCAGCGTCGCCACCGGCAGCATGTCGTAGGCGGTCTGGGGCATGGTCAAGGCGGCATACATAAAAGCGGTACGCGCACTAAAGCTGCCGCTGCCGACATTGTGCAACTGGCTCAATACGGTGAGCAGAAACGCAATTCCGACCAGTGCCAGCAAGGCAACCGCAACGCCCATCAGAACCGTACGCGAGAGATAGCGATCAATTTGCATGACGCACCTCTTTGAGGCGGCGAACAGGGCGCCGCCCGAAGCGCTGCCACAACAACAACACGCCGAACAGCAGCGCCAGCGCCGGCACCCACCACACCCCCAGTTGCGGATCGACCTCGCCGTGTGCCACCCAGATGCGCGCCACCCCCAGCAGGTTGAAATAAATAAGATAGACGAGAATTGCGGGTACCAGCCGGTCATACCGGCCCTGGCGCGGACGCATGTGGGCGAGCGGTACGGCGATCAACAGCAGGAGCAGTACGGTCAGGGGCTGTACCAAACGCCATTGCAACGTGGCCCGTGCACCCGGCTCGGTGTGCGCCATCAAAACCGAGGTAGCCATACGATCGTAGTCGGTTGTGCTCGCGGGCGCCGGCCCCGGGGGTTGCACCAGAAGCCGTGCGCTGCCGAACCGGGTCAGCGTCCAGTCAAGCGCATCGGGACTACCTTCGTAGCGGTGCCCGGGACCCAATTCGAGGTGACGTTCACCCGTCGCCGTAGTGACCAGGCGACCTTCGGTTGCGGTAATAAGCATGGGTTTTCCGTCTTCTTCCATCTCGGCGAACACCGAGTGCAACTTGCCGGTCGCGGAATCGACACCTCGCGCATAGAACACACCCTGTCCACCGGCCAGCGATTTGAATTGACCGGCTTCCAGCACACTGACTTGAGCCTCGCCTTGCGCCTTCACCTCCATCCGATGCGCCGTGGCATGTGCCCAGGGTGAGACCCACAAGGCGAGAACCGTGAGCAGTACCGCAGCCAACACCCCAAGGATGGCAAGCGCACGATACAGGCGTAGCGGCGTCAATCCGCAGGCAAAGGCTGCGACCACTTCCTGATCGCGATAAAAACGGCCCAACGCCAAAATGATTGCCAGAAACAGGCTGACCGGAACGATAATTTCGAGTAACCCGATGACACTCAGCCCGAGCAGGGCAAAGGTGGCGACGGCGGGAATCTGTCCGCTCGCCGCCTCGCCCAGATACACCGCAAACCGATTAACCACCACCACCAGTACCAACACCACCGCAACTGCGGCCCACGTCATGGCCGTCTCGCGTATCACATAGCGGTCAAAGATACCGGTCATCGGTCCATCCGTTAAACTTGAGCAATGCTGCATGCTTGGAGCGGTTCCCCGGAAGCCCTATTCGCAGCAACGGCAACCCAATCAAAATTTTGGAGATCCTCATGGAATACAGCGTCAAAAGCAGCGCAGCCACCGCCCTGAAGACGGCCTGCCTGGTGGTGGGAGTGTATCAGGACGGCGAGTTTGAACCTGCCATATCGCACCTTGACAAGACCGCCCAGGGCGAACTGAAACGCCGGCTGGGTAGCCATTTCGACGGTGAAACCGCAAGCACGCGGCTGAGCGGCGGAATCCCCGACCTGCGTATCGAACGCATCCTGTTTGTCGGCCTTGGCCACCGCAGTCAGTGCAATACACTCACCGTGCGCAAGGCCGCAACTGCAGCCATCAAGGCGCTATTGAATATGGGCGTGGGCGAAGCCGTCAGCCTGCTGGCCGAACTACCCGTAAAAGACGCAGACAGCGAACGATTGGCGCGCGCAGTACTCGAAGCCAGCGAACAGGCACTATATCGTTTCGATCGAATGAAATCCAAGCCTGGAAAGAAGCCCCGGCTCAAGCGCCTGACCCTGCTCGTGGCCTCGCGCAGCGCCGTCAATGCGGCCAAGCGCGGATTGGCGACCGGCACCGGTATTGCACGCGGTGTTACTTGCGCGCGCGATCTCGGTAATCTGCCGTCCAACGTCTGCACCCCATCCTACCTCGCCGGCGAAGCACGCAAACTGGCGCGCAAATACCCTGCCCTCAAGGTGCAGGTGCTGGGCGAGGCGGAAATGAAACGCCTCGGTATGGGGGCACTGCTCGGCGTCGCGCGCGGCAGCCACCAGCCCCCACGATTGATCATCTTCGAGTACAGCGGCGGCCGGCGCGGCGAGCAGCCCATCGCCCTGGTGGGCAAGGGCGTCACCTTCGACGCCGGCGGCATTTCGCTCAAATCGGCGGCCCGCATGGACGAGATGAAATTCGATATGTGTGGCGCCGCCGGTGTGTTCGGTACCTTGGTCGCTGCCTGCGAACTCAAACTGCCGATCAACCTTGTCGGCCTGACCCCGGCAGTGGAGAACCTGCCCGGCGGCAATGCCACCAAACCGGGCGACATTCTGACCTCGCTCTCGGGACAAACGATCGAAGTAATCAATACCGATGCCGAGGGCCGCCTCGTCCTGGGCGACGCCCTCACCTACGTGGCCCGATTCAAACCGCGTACGGTGGTGGACATAGCCACCCTGACCGGGGCCTGTGTGGTTGCACTCGGGCCCCACGCCAGTGGCCTGATGAGTCACGACGACAAGTTGGCCGCCAGCCTGCTCAGTGCCGGCGAGCGCGCGGGCGACCGCGCCTGGCGACTGCCGCTGTGGGAGGATTACCAACCGGAACTGAAGAGCAACTTCGCCGACTTCGCCAATTTGGGAGGGCGCGAAGGCGGCGCCATCACCGCCGGCTGTTTTCTCTCGCGCTTCACTAAAGATCTGCACTGGGCGCACCTGGATATCGCCGGTAGCGCCTGGCTCACCGGAGCCGACAAAGGGGCCACCGGACGACCGGTGCCGCTGCTCGTCGAGTGGCTGCTGGAACAAAGCGGGCAGTCATGACCCGGATCGACTTCTATATTACCGACAACACCGAAGCGCTCGGACGTGAGCGCTTCGCGTGCCGCCTGGCACACAAGGTGTTCGGACTGGGCCAATCGTTGCACATCCACACCGGGGATGAAACGCAACTTGCACGCCTCGATGAAATGCTGTGGACTTTCAGTGATGCGAGTTTTCTCCCGCACCACCGCCTCGGCACCGCGCCGAGCGCACCCATTACGCTGGATTGCGCTGCGGCCCCCGAACCCGCTCCAGAGTTGTTGGTCAATCTCGCGGCCGACATCCCCCCGTTTTTCAGTCGCTTCGCACGCCTCGCCGAAGTGATCGGTGCCGACCCCGCTGGCCGGGAAACGGGACGCGTACACTTTCGCTTCTACCGCGATCGCGGCTATGCTTTACAGGTTCACCATCTCTGATCCACCCGGCCCATGACCAACGAACGCAAGGAACCCCATCTCTCCGACCTTGGGCCTGCCGCCAAACAGGACCGCATTCCAACCCTTTACGATGCGGTTGTGCCCGACCTGTTCGAACCCCGACGTCCGGGGTCTCCAGAGCTTTCTATCCCGGATGAAGAAACCGTTCCGAACCTTGCCACGCTACGCAACAACGCCGCCGATGAACCCCGATTCGACGCTAACGCTCCGGTTGAGGAGTCGGCGCCTGAAGAACCTGCTACTGCCGGGCCTCCGGCCATCACGGACGAGGCAATCGAAGTCCTGTCCGACCGGGTGCTCGACCAAATTGCTCCCGCGCTACGCGAGGCCATCACTGCCGCCGTCACGGAACTCCTGACCCCCCCGTACCACAAGTCACGCTAATTCCCGCCCAGCCCGATGCGACGAATAAACCATGCGCCACGACCAACCCACACCCAACTCTTCAATCCCCAAAGTGATGGAACGCACCTACGAACCGCAAAAGATCGAAAGTGCGCTCTATAAACACTGGGAAGCCGCAGGCTATTTCGAGCCACGCGGTGCGGGTGAGGCCTATGCCATCATCCTGCCACCGCCCAACGTCACCGGCACATTGCACATGGGTCACGCCTTTCAGGCCACGCTCATGGATGTGCTGGTACGTCACGCGCGCATGCGCGGGCGATGCACCCTGTGGCAACCGGGCACGGATCATGCTGGCATCGCCACGCAGATGGTGGTCGAGCGCCAACTGAGCGCCGCAGGCAGTTCACGCACCGACCTCGGGCGCGAGGCCTTCGTCAAGCGCGTGTGGCAATGGCGGCGGGAATCGGGTGACAACATCCAGCGCCAGTTCCGGCGGCTCGGGGCCTCACTCGCCTGGTCGCGCGAACTGTTCACGCTCGATGACGGCCCGGCCACTGCAGTTGTCGAAACCTTCGTGCGTCTCTACGATGCCGGCTTGATCTACCGTGGCAAACGCCTGGTCAACTGGGACCCGGCGCTGCAGACGGCGCTGTCCGACCTGGAAGTCGTCAACACGGAAGAAAACGGCTACCTGTGGCACCTCCACTACCCCTTCGCCGACGCCGACAACGGCGGCCTCACCGTTGCCACCACCCGCCCCGAAACTCTGCTCGGGGACGTGGCTGTCGCCGTCAACCCCGATGACGAACGATTCGCCCCCCTGATCGGACGGCACCTGCGGTTACCGCTCACCGGGCGTGATATTCCCGTCATCGCCGATGCGCACGTGGACCCCGCATTCGGGACCGGTTGCGTCAAGGTCACACCGGCACACGACTTCAACGACTACGCCATCGGTGAGCGCCACGGACTGGATCGTATCAATCTCCTCACCGCC
>VAOX01027953.1_pt1 | contig 12245 bp, 9 predicted proteins | sample 3393891 | NCBI WGS metagenome assembly VAOX01 (sample SAMN08290429, study PRJNA428436) | hydrothermal vent metagenome | isolation source: Deep-sea hydrothermal vent chimney | place: Indian Ocean: Southwest Indian Ridge | depth 2822 m m | reverse complement strand
ACCACGATTAGCGAACACTAGACCACTGAATATTGATGAACCTGCTACTTTAAGAAAATTGTTTAGTGCTGTTGGGCCGTTTATGGTGGCTGGGCCTTTTACCAAGATATTTTTTTGCGCCGTAAGATTTGGACCGACAATTAACGTAAGACTGTGTTTTTTTTGTTGAGTTGCCGTTGTTGGTACATATGCACTTGCTGTCACTGGATGTGATTTAATTCCTTGTGTACCATTACCTCCATAAGAGATATTTTTCACAGTTTTTGTTGCAACTGACTTATTTCGTTGATCTGCTAATTTACCAGTGGAATTAAATAAATTAAAAACTCTTTGCGTCGTATTCGTCATTCCGTTTGCAATAGAAGAGAATGCATTGGAGAAGAAATTTAATGACCCAGAAACTGCACTAGCCGTATTCCTAGTGGATACTATTGTTGGATTATTTATCTCAGAAATACTATTTCCGATCACTTGTGAAAGAGCGATAGCTGGCATGCTAAGTGGAGTAACAACTTGCGCAACTTGATTTTTTAGAATATTAAGAAAATGATTTCCACCAAACGCATAAGATATGACTGGTATTGCAAGTATTACCGATAGGAAGAGTATAACTGTTATGTCACGTAGAGTGTGTGATTTCTTATCTGTTAGAAAATCAGAGTCCTCTTTCATCCTAATGCTCATATTATAAAAAGTATATCATGCAAGATAAGTTCTTCTCATATAATAAACAATAGTTTATGTGTATAACCATAAATAGAATTATTAATATTTAAATAATCTTAAGAACTTAATCTAAATATCCTCGTTGACACTGCCAACGAGGATATTTAGATTATTTACCAATAAGTAGTAACTATTTCTTTACTTCTTTAAAAATCTCATGTTTACGAGTAATTGGGTCATATTTCTTGTATTCAATCTTACGTTCAACTTTCTTTTTATTTTTACGTGTATCATACGTATAATTTGATTTTGTTGAGCGAAGTTTTGTTAAATGATTTTGTGACATATTATATTATTATAGCAGTAAATTTTTGTATCGCAATGACTATTTGTTCAGTAATCTCGTTTGCATCATATTAGCTTGTAAACTATATCTTTCTCGTTACACCGAGATGCTTTCTTTCTTGCGTGAAGTACGTATTTTATGAGCACGTTTCCTTATCTCAAATACTGGCGCATCATTCTTAATAGACACAGAGACAGTTCCCCCATCCATAATTCCCCTATCAACCATGCGCGAAGCAACTGGTGTGAGTATATAATCCTGAATAGCTCTTTTAAGTGGACGTGCTCCGTATTGTGAGCTATATCCCTTTTTCACCAACCATGCGCGAACCGGTGCTGATATTACAAGTTTAATAGCCCGAGCGGCAAGACGCTGTACAATCTCCTCAATTTGATTATCCACTATCTTTGAAAGTGCCTCGCGACTAAGTACATCAAAAATTACAATATCATCGAGTCGGTTTAAGAACTCTGCTCGAAAGTGTTCTTTTAGTGCGCCGGTTACTTTCCCTTTCACTTCTTCATATTGTGTTGCCTCTGTGGCATCTGCATTTCCAAAACCAATGTGCGCCATGCGGTCAATCAGCTCTCCTCCAATATTGCTTGTCAAAATAACAATTGTATTCTTGAAGTTAACTCGTCGCCCTTTACCATCAGTAAGGTGTCCACTATCAAGTACCTGCAATAATATATTAAATACTTCTGGGTGTGCTTTTTCTATCTCATCAAAAAGTACTACTGAATATGGACGATGTCGTATACGTTCTGTTAGGGTGCCAGACTCTTCGTAACCAACATATCCAGGGGGTGCTCCAAGCAATTTTGCTACCGAGTGCTTTTCCATGTACTCACTCATATCAACACGCACAAGTGCCTCCGTGTCATCAAACATAAAATCTGCTAGACGTCTTGAAAGCTCTGTCTTTCCAACACCAGTAGGTCCAAGAAATAGAAATGAGCCTATAGGGCGATTTGGATCACTAATACCAACACGCGAGCGCTTCACTGCGTTTGCTATTTTATCAACTGCAGTATCTTGCCCAATTATTGAGCACTTAAGTGTTTCTTCCATACGCGCAAGTTTTGCAGCTTCCTCTTCAAGCATCCGTGTTACTGGTATTCCAGTCCAACACGATACTACCTCCGCTATATCTTGTTCAGTAACTTCTTCTTTTATAATACGTCGTGATTTTTGTAGTGTCTTAAGACGACGTAATTTTTGCTCTAAATCTTTTTGGAGTGTTGGTATTTTGCCATAACGAATTTCAGCAGTAGCGGCTAGATCTGCTGATACTTCTGCATTGTCTGCACGCACCTTGAGAGTTTCCAATTCACCTTTTATAAAACGAATTTCATCCAGAACCTCTTTTTCATTGTGCCATTTTAATTCTAGCTCACTTGTCTTTTCTTTTAAATCAGCTATCTCTTTATCAATGTGTTTTATACGCTCTTTAATTTTCTTCTTATGTTCACCAGCCACATCTTTTTTCAGTGCTTGTCGTTCTATCTCAAGTCGACGAATACACCTATCTGTTTCTTCCAAAAGAGGTGGTTTATTCTCAAGTGCTATACGCAACGCGGAAGCAGACTCATCTATAAGGTCAATTGCTTTATCTGGTAAAAATCTGTCTGAAAGATATCGTGAGGAGAGCTCCACGGCAGAAACTATTGCCTCATCAGTTATGTGAACACCATGGTAAAGCTCATACTTGTCTCTTAGTCCGCGTAAAATTGCTATCGCATCTTGTGTTGAAGGCTCTCTAACATACACTGGCTGAAATCTGCGAGTCAACGCGGCATCTTTTTCAATATGTTGTTGGTATTCTTTTATAGTTGTAGCACCTATGATACGCATCTCACCGTGGGCAAGTGCTGGTTTAAGCATACTTGCTGCATCTATAGCACCTTCGGCACCACCAGCACCAACAAGCGTATGCATTTCATCAATAAATAATATTACCTTGCCTTCTGCGCGTTCTACTTCTTTCATTACTGATTTTAACCGCTCTTCAAATTCACCGCGATACTTTGTGCCTGCAATCATAAGTCCAAGATCAAGAGAAAGTAGCTCCTTCCCTTTTAAGGATTCTGGAACATCATATGTTGCCATGCGAGTAGCGAGCCCTTCAGCTATTGCTGTTTTCCCAACACCAGCTTCTCCTATTAGAACAGGATTATTTTTTGTACGACGTGATAAGATTTGAACAACTCTGTTTATTTCAGCATCACGACCAATAACCGGATCCAACTTATTATCTGATGCAGCATTGGTGAGATTCCTTGTATATTTTGCAAGTGCGCGGAAACGCTTTGGACCTACCACAGAACCATCTTTTGTATTTTTAATTTCTTTAAGAACCGAAGCAACCGTGTCTTTTTCAATACGAAAACGATTAAATACTTCAGCAGATTGCCCAGGATGTTCAAGAATCGCCATAAACAAGTGTTCTGTACCAACAAAAGAATCATTCATACTAGCTGCTATCTTCCCAGATGCTTCTAGTGCCTGTGCTAGCTCTGGTGTTAAATATATTTGATATGATTGTGCTAATACCGATGAAGTTTCATTGTCTTCAAATAGTTCTAGAACAGTATCTGAAAGAAGCATTGTATCGACATCCATCTTATCAAGTATTGAAAAGACAAGACTTTCTTCCTGCAACACGAGAGCTCCAAGAAGATGAAGTGTGTTGACGTGGTTTTGACCACGCTCTATTGCAAGCTCATGTGCTTTTCGCACTGCTTCTTTTGCTTTTGATGTGAAATTCTGAAATGGTGGCATATAGTATTTATGTAAATATAACTTCTACTTTGACGCAGACGTTGTTGTGGTTGCGTTCTTTTGCGCAAGAAGCGCACCAATAGCATCTGCAGATATGAATAGCCCCGATTTATCACCAGTTGAAATTCCTACTAAGTTTCCGGAAAGATCCACTGTGCCTGTACCAGCAAACAATGTAGGCAGTGTTGTATAGAACCCTTCTTTTGTTACGCGAGAAACTATGCCGGTAGCAACTCCTCCATTGCCACGAACCGAAAGAACAGTTTCTCCAAGTTTTAGATTTTTTTGAAGTATGAGATCAGGTGTTGATGCTTTTGGTAATGCTGTGATATCTGCGATGCTATAAAGTGACATCCCATTATTCGAACGTACTAATGTTGTTGTAGCAGTCGTACCATTTAGAAATTCAGTTCTTATTTTTGACGGTACTGGGCTAGTAAGCATGGTTACGATCATCTTTACTTTTGGTAGATAAATACCAATAGAAAGTGCAGGTGTTTTTGGTTTTGCAGAGATTCCATATAGTAATACTGTTCGTGTACTTTGCGCAGAAAGTGCCGACACAACAAGATCTTCAGTTGATGGTGCTGGTGATGGAATTATAGTTTTTACAACTGTTGCTGGGAGAGATGGCGCCACGGTTCTCACCGTTCGTTCAACGATACGATTAACCGTTTGCGTTACAACCGGTGGAGCTTGGTCAAGCAAGGACACGGTTAATATGCCCGTTGCTATAGAGGTTATAAAGCTTACGAGTATCATAAGCAGTAGCATTTGTGATTTGGTCAGTTCTTCAATATCCATATTTATAGTATAGCCATACTTTATGTATTTTACCACTCTTGTAACATTAGAATACAACTATACACCATGTTCGTCAAGAAATTCTACAGCTTTTATAAGCGCGTGACCGAACCTTGCTATGTCACTGATGCGGGTACTCGGACCCCATGAAATACGCAATGTTGAAATGGCACGCACTTTGTTGGCTGTTAATGCAAGCACACTGCGCGAACCGTTCGTTCCAGTCTCACAAGCGGCACGTGCGGAAACTGCAAACCCTTTTTCATCTAAAAGTAACACTAAATAATCTGTATCACGCCCAATCAGGGAAATATTCAAGATGTGCGGTACTGTATTTTTACTATCATTTATAATACAGTTTTTTATATTGATAATAATCTTTTCAAGAGTACGACGTGTATGTGTGGCACGCACATAAAACTTATCCCTACCATTTGCTACGGTTGATAATCTCTGCGCGAAAGCAGTAGCAAGTGCAACGGGTTCAGTACCAGGACGAATACCACGCTCTTGAGAATCACCACCACCCAATAATGGAGTTATGGGTATAGTACGGTGTGCAATTAATATTCCAACACCACGCACTGCTCCTACTTTTTGTGCGTCCATCACTAGCATATCTGCACCCCAGTGGGAACGTGTTAATTTCTGAGTAAATGCAACCTGGCTAGCATCAACATGCAATAAAGCTCGCCCATATTTACCAGGTATTTTTTCTATTACATTACGTACCTCGCGTGTATTCCATATTGTACCCGTCTCTCCACTTACTGCATCCATTGAAACAAGTGCTGTGTTGGGGCGGACCATACCAGCAAGTGCTTCTATATCTATTTGCCCTTTTGAGGTTATCTGAAGTGGCTCACATTGCACACCATCGCAAGAAAGTGACTGCGCAGTCCTCACAATAGACGCATGCGATGTTGGTGCATAGAGTATATGTATATCTTTTGCAGAACGCCCACCACGTATAAGCGATGACACGTAACCACGCATGGCAAGAGTATTTGCTTCCGTAGCACCAGAAGTAAAAATAATATCATCTGGCTTCACTTCTGTGAGAAGTGCGATTGTAGCACGTGCATTTTCAAGTAATGTATGAGCATCGCGCCCTTCTGTGTGAGGTGAAGAAGGGTTGGCGTATATATGCGATGAATTTACGAAAGTATGTAGTGCTTTCTTAGATACCGGTGCTGCTGCTGCAAAGTCAAGATAAACGCGTCGTTTCATTTTCCACATGATATTTATGTAGATATATTTTACCAAACTTACGTCTATTTTTAAAATTTACTTTTCTCACACCGAATATATTGTATAAGATAAGACGTATCTATAGACATCGTACGTCTATCCTTGATTTTTCTATTCCAATTCTGTGGGCGAGGAGGGACTTGAACCCTCAATCCTTTCGGAACATGGTCCTAAACCATGCGCGTATACCAATTCCGCCACTCGCCCATTATTACTTCAGTCTACATCATCAGTATACAGTAATACATCCACTCGTTATTCTCTCCACTTGCTTGTCCGCCCACCAGGACTTGAACCTGGAACCAACTGCTTAAGAGGCAGCTGCTCTACCAATTGAGCTATAGGCGGTTTATTGCATAGTATCTGAAATACTCTATTACTTCAATAGTGTGTTATATGCATGTGATTCCAGTACTAGCATTAAATGATCTTAGATATATTACCAAGTACCCGGAGCCGGACTCGAACCGGCACGGAGATTTTTGGGCCCCCCCAGGGTTTTAAGCCCTGTGCGTCTACCATTTCGCCACCCGGGCAGTACGTCAGTTTCATAAAGAAATCAACGTGAGGCCCGAGTGGGAATTGAACCCACGAATCGCGGTTTTGCAGACCGCTGCGTTACCACTTCGCCATCGGGCCAGTATGAAAGAGTATACTGCGATTTACCATTTTGGGCTACCCATATCGTGTGTATACCTTCACATTCATTAAAAGTAATTATTATCAGTTATCTTGAATATCTTGTGACTCATCAATTTCTAGATTTGTTTGCCGTGTAATTTCATCAAGATGCTGTCTATTCTCTTCACCAACATCGAATATAAAATGTACATTTGGTATATGTGAGAACCGTGATTCTTTTTTAAGATATTCGAAAAAATCATGTTGATGACGTCTAAGAAAAGCAATAGCTGCATCTCTCGCTGTATTTGGAAAGACACTTACATACACTGTAGCCTGCGTTCTGTCTTTTGAGATGGTTGCATGCGTAGGAGTGATAAGTATGTTTCTATTTGCAGTACGTGCGATATATCCAGCAGCAAATCTTAATAACAAACTCTCTTTCGTTTGATTACTGTGCATTGTCATAGAGATTTCTATGTATGTTTAATTACATACGGAACAATTGTATCACCTACTGCAATTTCCGTACGTGTTTCTACTTCAAGCCCACAATCTCCTTCTGTACGTATTTCAGATACATTCATACGTGCTTGTTGTAAATTGGTAATTTCTCCATTACCGAGCAATACACCACGTCGTAATAAATGTACTTTTGTCTTTACTGAACACATTCCAGAAACTAAACGTGCTCCAAGCACATGCTTATGGGCATGTGAGCTAAACATTCTTATTATTGATAATTCACCAATTGACTCCTCAATATCAATGTGCGGAGTATTTTCTTTTAGAAGTTCTTCCACACATTCACGTGCTTTATAAATTATATTGTGTAATTTAATTGGAACATTAAGACGATCAGCCATATCACGTGCTGGAGTATCTACCGAAACTGTAAATGCAATAATGATTCCCTTCGCTGCAGATGCCATCTTTACATCACCTTCCGTCACCGAGCCGACTGAAGAAGACACGATACATATGGTCATTCGCTCATTTTTTACTTTTGAAAGCTCATGTGTGATTGCCTCAATGCTTCCAGTAGTATCTGCTTTTATAATGAGTGGTAGCACAGACGTACTGGTGGAAGTGTTACGTACTATAGGTGCAGTAGCTACACTTTCTTGAGTTTGTAAACTTTCTTTTATAAGAGCAAGCGCTTCTTTTTTTGTTTGTGCAGTACTAAACAATGTGCCTGCTTCGGGAAGAGATGCAAATCCAAAAATACGGATAGGTGTTGATGGTCCTGCAGATTGTACGCGCACTCCAACAAAATTTTCCATAAAGCGCACTGGCGCATACGTATCACCCAACACTACAAACGTTCGCAAACTGAGCGTTCCATCTTTAACCACGAGCGTTGCCGTGTTACCACGTTGTGCATCATTCATTGATTCCAATACGAATCCTGTTGCTGGAAGATCCTTATTGCAAGTAAGCTCTGCTAAGTCGGCTGTAAGTAGCACCATGTCAAGAAGATTTGGTATACCATCACCTGTCTTTGACGATACAGCTACGTATGGTACAGAACCTCCAAGGCCTTCAAGATATACCTCATGCTCAAGCAATGATGCTTTCGCTCGTTCAATATCAGCATCACGTTTATCTGTCTTCGTAAATGCAACTATGTAAGGTATACCAGCATCCATAATTGCCGTTAATGCGTCTTGTGTTTGTGGTTTGAAACCCTCGTCTGTAGCTACAACTAAAATCGCTACATCAGCAACAGATGCCCCACGAGCACGGAGCGTATGGAATGCCTCGTGACCAGGAGTATCCAAGAATGTGATACTTCTATCTTTACCATCATATTGACAAGGTACTTCATATGCAGACACATGCTGTGTTATACCACCAACTTCCTTCTCAATAGTGTTTGTTTTTCGTATATAGTCCAACAGTGATGACTTGCCGTGGTCAATATGTCCCATAACAGCTACTATTGGTGCACGATTACATTTTTCCATGATACTAATGAGTACACCACAAAATGACGTCAAATGCAATTATACACATGCAATACGTTATATATTAAGCCGAGCATACCGTATACTGTATATAATTCACGTTAATCCATGCAAAACCAAGATAAGAAAAAGAAAAATCTTAGAAAGAGAAAAAAAGAGGTTGAATATCTCTTTGTAGAAAGTGCTAAAGTACTTGATAAAAGTGTAGGTGTAGCTGTCAAAGGTGGAAAGATTATGGTGCGTGCTACACACATGAAGCGTGCTGAGGAATATTGGGAAAAACTAGGACCTGGTCTTACGACAGGTGCTGCTGATAATGATCCATCTGGAATTGCCACATATTCGCAAGCTGGCGCGCAGTTTGGAACACAACTAATATGGACAACTCTCTTTACATTTCCTTTTATGGCGCTTGTACAAGAACAAGCTGCACGTATCGGTATCGTATCAGGAAAAGGATTGGCAGCAAATATACGACATCGCTATTCACGATCAACACTCACTGGAATTACTGTATTATTGTTTGCGGCTAACACTCTTAATATTGCGGCAGATCTAAATGCAATGTCAGCTGGTGCGAGATTACTAATTCCGTGGCTAAGTATGGAAACATTCACAATATTCTTCGCACTGATAAGTTTATTACTTCAAATATTCACTAGTTATTCTAACTACTCAAAATATTTGAAATATCTTACACTTGCTCTTTTATCATATGTTATTACTGCACTATTAATACATCTAAACTGGACAGATGTTATTCAACATACATTAATACCATCCATATCATTTACTAAGAACCAAATATTCCTTTTGGCAGCTATATTCGGTACCACAATATCTCCATATATGTTCTTTTGGCAGACATCGCAAGAAGTTGAAGAACGTGTACTCAAAGGAGAAACCACTGTCAAAATACGCCAACACATGGTAAACAAAGCTGAGATACGGAATATGCGTACAGACGTATGGTCTGGAATGTTCTTCTCAAACTTAGTAGCATTTTTCATATTTGCTGCAGCAGCTGGAGTTTTATATACACATGGTATTACAGTATCTACAGCAGCAGATGCCGCACAAGCACTTCGCCCATTCGCTGGTAATTTTGCATATTTACTTTTTGCTCTTGGTATCATAGGAACTGGACTTTTAGCGATACCTGTAATTGGTGGTTCATCAGCATACGCCGTAGCTGAGAGCTTTGGTTGGAGATACGGTCTGTATAGAAAGTTAAAACAAGCGTATGCATTTTATGGTGTTATTATCGTTTCAATGGTCATTGGTGTTGTCGCGAACTTCTTCCAGCTTGATCCAATCAAAGGTCTTATCTATGCAGCTGTTGCAAATGGACTTGTCGCTCCAATTATATTATTCTTTATAGTACGTATAAGTCGTGATAAAAAAGTGATGGGAGCGTATAAAAGTGGAGCTACGTCAACATTCTTTATGTGGGTAACAATTATTATCATGGCATTATCTGGAACTGCTGCAATAACCACACTCTTTTTATAGAAAAACTTATCAAAAAAGTTGAAAACCTTTAAAAAAGGCCTTCAACTTTTTTGATATAGTGAGCTATAGTTATGCACTCTTCTGGAGAGCTCCCCAAAATCCCAAAATCGCGATGACCACACCAGTTACGATTATAAAGGTTTTTGAATCTACTCCCGTGAAAGGCATAATGATTACCCAAAGCCCCAAGATACCATTTACCCATTGTTGCCACATAGTAAGTAATAGAAATTAGATTAGTGCTAATTTCGACCATGTTCACTAGCAGAGAAGTATCTAAAACTCCTCCTACTAAAAGTATATACCAAGCACATTAGTATGTGTAACTAATTATGCACATGTACAATACACTACATCTCATTTAAATATGTCATTTCTTAGATAAATTGTCATCAATTTCCTTTACCTTTTCATTTTCAGTTTCTACACGTACCGCCTCCCTCTCCATTGTTTTGTGCGCAACAGAACGAAGATTGTACACATTCATTAAAGAAAAAGTTATCATACCAGCACCAATAATGCCAAATACATTTACGAGGAAAGTAGCAAAAGCTCCGAGAGTCATTGCCATATTTAAACTAGCAAATCCAATACCAGCTGTCGCAAGTGGTGGAATGAGTGCAACAGAAATAGCGACACCAGGAAGTGTTTCTGAGAGCTTCGGCTTTACAAGAGCGTATACTACAGCTACTCCAGCAACCACACCCACTAACAATAATAACAACGATGGTGATGTACGTTGAGCAATAATTGGTGTTTCTTGTATTACTCCACCGTGTACTGAGATAAATAATAGCGTTGCTCCAGTTGCTGAGCCAAATGAAATACCTATTGCCTTAGCAACGGTCCAGAGCGATTGTCGTAACAATGCTTGGTCAGACATAGAAAGACTCAACGCGATACCAAGAACTGGATAAAGAATAGGGGCAATAAGCATACTACCAATTATTATTGCTTCACTTCCAGCAAGTAGGCCGAACGTTGCCATGAATACTGAAAGAGTAATCATAAAAAAGAAATCAAAGTCTGGTGTTGAGCGTTGCACTAGCAGATGTACTGCTCGTTGTTTATCTAAGTGAGCAATAGTTTGAAAACGAGAAAGAAAACTCATAAATAATATAAATCTATTACATCCATAATTCTATTTAATCAGTATACTATATAGCTACACTTGCTCCATACAGAAAACAAAAACGCTCTTGCAAGCGCGGCCGATGGGACTTGAACCCACAACCTTCCGCGTGACAGGCGGATGCTCTAACCAGTTGAGCTACGGCCGCAATAATAATTCGCATCACCACCGTATGAACAAAACATCTAATACCAGTGTATGACCGAATAGAGACATTCTACTTGAAATCTCTACTTTTTTCAACATTACACACTGATATTATATCTTGACCAACAACCTCAACTCCACTTTATTTATTTAACTAAATCTAATAGAGCATCAATATCTACCGTTGCAGTACTAATAACTGAATCGCCAGCGCCATAAAAAATCCTTAAAGTATTATCTACAACGGTCGTACCACAACAAAAAGTTACTCTCGGCATAATACCTTTTGCAACTTGTTCAGCTAAGAATATTTTTAATTCTTTCTCTGACATATTTTGTATCGTCTCTAATCCTCCAGGTAACACATCAACGATACCACTCATTTCATAATCTTCTTCTGGCTTAAAAATTGATTTTTCTGATCTAAATAATATCTTCCTTGGATTATCCAAATCTAATAAAAGAAAACCAATTTGATATTGATGTGTGTTATCAATACCATGATATAACACAAGCCATCCTTTTTTAGTTTTGATTGGTGGAGGACCCATTTCTACAAATGTATTATCAAAATAATCTCCTTTACGCGGAGCAATAAACGGTGTTTGGTCGCCTGTCCATGCAATACCATCATCAGAAGTGGCAAACCAAATTCTAAATTCTCCAAATAGCATAAGAAATTTTCCATTTATTTTTTCGGGAAATAATGCACCCGACTTTGATCGTTCCATAAGATGCTCTTTAATAAAAATCTTCCCATTTTTATCCCATCCAGTGCATATGCCTCCAGCATCCTTAAAATTCCAATCAGAAAATGCAAAACCTTTCGTTTCCCATTTTTTTAAATCAGTAGAGGTGGCAATGCTCAATCTTGGTGTAATACCGTCATACGCTGCGTAAGCCATATAAAATGTATCACCAATTTTTGTAATTCTTGAATCTTCAAGTCCTCTTTTTTCATAATCACCAGTACCTGAAAGTATTGGTGTATCAAATCGTTGAAAATTCTCACCATCTT
>VAOX01013116.1_pt1 | contig 12282 bp, 12 predicted proteins | sample 3393891 | NCBI WGS metagenome assembly VAOX01 (sample SAMN08290429, study PRJNA428436) | hydrothermal vent metagenome | isolation source: Deep-sea hydrothermal vent chimney | place: Indian Ocean: Southwest Indian Ridge | depth 2822 m m | reverse complement strand
GCCCGCCGCAAAGTAGAGAGCGGTGATAATTAGTATAGCGAATTGCGGCGCAAGGAAATGCTCAGCGATCAATGTGCCATCGAACCATCGGGAAAAGTTTGCCGGGCTGACCAAAACACCACCGATAATTGCCCCAAGGATAATGGCAAGCACTGTGGTGCCTTCCATCCAACTGTTGGCGGCGACAAGCTGGCTCGGCGGTAGATATTCGGTAAGAATGCCGTACTTAGCGGGAGAATAGGCGGCGGCGCCAATGCCAACAATACCATAAGCGTATAGCGGCTGAATGCCTGTTAACATAGCGACGCAGCCGACGAATTTAATGGCGTTGCTGATGAACATCACCCGCCCTTTAGGGAGCGCGTCGGCGAATGGCCCGACAAAAGGTGCTAACAAAATGTAGGCAATAACAAAAAATTCTTGAAGTAGCGGTGTGTGCCACGCTGGCGCCTGATATTGCTGAAGTAGGGCGATGGCGGCGAATAATAGGGAGTTATCGGCCAGCGCAGATAAAAATTGCGCGGCAAGGATAATAAAAAAGCCAAAATTCATCTACGGCAGCACCAGCGGGTCACAGTTATTTCTCGTGTTGAGGGAGGGAAGTTTTATAACACGAAAGCACGAACAGCGTCATGCGCTTTCCGTCGGTCTATAAGATCGCACTAAATAAATTTATCTACACAGCAAGTGTTATTTATGGTTGAATGGAGGGCTTTAGTCCTTCGGTAAACTATTCTAGTTTGCATCGTAAATATGGCAGATCGCCGATTACAAGTTTTCTATACGGTCGCTAAGCAATTAAGCTTCACTAAAGCTTCCGAATTACTATTCATGACCCAACCGGCGGTGACTTTTCAGGTCAAGCAGTTGGAAGAGCACTTTAATACCCGCCTATTCGAGCGAACTCATAGTAAAATTGCGCTTACCTCAGCTGGAGGGATCGCGTTTGATTATGCCGCGCGTATTCTTGATTTAACTGCCGAGATGGAGACCCGCCTAGGCGAATTGACTGGTCAGGTCAGCGGCACGCTCATGCTGGGTGCTAGCACTACCATCGCCGAGTATTTGCTACCGCGCATGTTGGGCGAATTTAAAAATCTATATCCTCAAGTCCATGCACGGCTGATGGTGGCTAACTCAGAACATGTTGTTTTTAAGGTGGCCGATCATTCTTTGGATATCGGCTTAATTGAGGCCGGTTGTCAGCATTCTCATCTTCAAACGGAAGTGTGCTGCAACGACGAGCTAGTCATGATTTGCCAGCCAAATCACGAATTTTCCTCGCTGCCAGCGGTCACTCCCGCGCAGCTTGCCCATCAGCCTTACGTGACTCGTGAGGTAGGTTCAGGTACACGGGAAGTGGTGGACGAATATTTCCATGCCGCCGGCGTGACCCCAGAGGATCTGAATATCGTCATGGAACTTGGTAGCCCAGAGGCGATTAAAGGTGTCGTGAGTGCAGGCTTAGGTATTTCGATCATGTCTCATGCGTCGGTTGCTAAGGAACTGAAATTGAAGGAACTCGTGGCTCTCCCCCTGCAGCCGCGGCTTATTCGTCCGTTATCCCTTGTTTATTCTCCCGGCAAATTCCGCTCCCGGCTGATTCAAACATTTCTTGATTTCGTCGGTACTTCCCTACAAACCTCGGTGGACTATAAATATACAGTTGGACAATGACGGCGGAAGAGAGAAAATTATTACAATTGTTACGCGCGCTGGAACCGGCACAGCAAGAGACACTGCTTAGTTTCGCAGAATTTCTCGCTGGTCGCAAAATACCTACGGTGCAGGCGGTCCCTACTACACCACTGGACATTCCCCGTCCGGCAAAGGAGTCGGTCGTCAAGGCGATTCGCCGTCTCTCAGCAACCTATCCCATGCTGGATAGTACCAAGCTGTTGCACGAAATTTCCTCATACATGACACAGCATATTATTCAAGGGCGGCCAGCGGTGGAGGTCATTGACGCACTAGAGGATTTTTTTGCCGGACGCTTTGCGGCGCACCAAGATGTCGCCAACGATCAAAGTGCTTCCGACGCGTAATCCGCCAGCCGCGAGCGTTCGCCGCGTTGAAGTGTCGCGTGGCCGTTGTGAGGCCAACCTTTGAAGCGATCAACGACATAGGTAAGGCCGGAACTTCCTTCGGTGAGATAAGGCGTATCAATCTGAGATATGTTGCCCAGACAGACGACCTTGGTGCCAGGTCCGGCGCGGGTAATCATGGTTTTCATCTGCTTCGGGGTGAGATTTTGCGCTTCGTCGATAATCACAAACTTTTTCAGGAATGTACGCCCGCGCATGAAATTTAGCGACTTAACTTTTATGCGCGTGCGAATGAGATCTTGGGTGACGGCGCGACCCCATTCACCAACATCATCGTCGCTCTTGTTGAGTACGTCCAAGTTGTCCTCCAATGCGCCCATCCACGGGTTCATTTTTTCTTCTTCACTGCCGGGGAGGAAGCCAATGTCTTCTCCGACGGGGACCGTAACCCGAGTCATGATAATTTCAGAGTAAATTTTATGCTCTAGAGTTTGCGTTAGCCCGGCGGCTAACGTGAGTAATGTTTTGCCGGTACCCGCCTGACCCACCAATGAGATGAAGTCGATTTCCGGACTCATCAATAGGTTGAGAGCGAAGTTTTGCTCCCGGTTACGGGCGGTGATTCCCCACACATTATTTTTTTGATGCGCATAATCTTTGATGAGGGCGAGCACCGCTGTTTTATCTTTAACTTCGGTAACTATGGCGTAAAAAGGGGTGCCGATCTCACTATATGCGAGCTCATTGACGCGAAAACTCCGACACAGCGGGCCGGTGACGCGGTAAAACGTGCGGCCATTGTTTTGCCATGATTCCATATGTTTGCCGTGGCTATCCCAGAAATTGGCGGGAAGCTCATGTATTCCGGTATACAACACATCAGTGTCTTCAAGCACCTTGTCACTGAAGTAGTCTTCCGCAGTTACCCCAATGGCGCGCGCTTTAATACGCATGTTAATGTCTTTGCTGACTAGAACGATCTGACGCGTGGGATACGCGTGCTTGAGATGGAGCGCGACACCGAGAATCTGGTTATCGCCTTTGTGCGCGGCTAGCGTGATGGGAATGTCGCTGATAACTTCCAAAGTTTGTAAATAGAGGTTGCCGGTGGCAACATTACCGCTATGCGTGGCGAGAGGAAACCCGTCGCTGATGTCGGTGCAGGTGCTGCTGACAATCTCATCGAGAAATCGGCTTGCCTGGCGGGCGTTGCGCGCTACTTCAGACATTCCCTTCTTATTGTCGTCTAACTCTTCTAGAGTTGTCATCGGTAGGTAAATATCATGTTCCTCGAAACGGAACAGACTGGTGGGGTCGTGCATGAGTACGTTGGTGTCGAGTACAAACAACTTCAGCTGAACGCGGGATTTACGCGCCATGAGATGTCCTTCACGATGAGGAATGTTTATAGAGAGCCGACAAATGCCCGCACTTTCTCGGCATGCCACGTCACTTTTACCTTACGCCATTTCCGGCAGATAGTGCTGCTTGTCCGGCCGATGACGAACGTGCTGCGTTCGGTACTGCGTCTCCGCTTTCCGAACATATTCTTCATCTTAATCACATCGAATAGCGTATATGCCGCTTCCTCTGACTCGCTGAGAAGAGTGAAAGGCATACCGTGTTTTGCTTTGAAGTTTTCGTGTGACCGCAAGCTATCACGAGAAATATCGTAGATCTTGTTGCTGAAACGGCTGAATTGCGCGTATAAGGCGCGAAATTTCTGTGTTTCTGTGGTGTAGCTAGGTGCGCAATTGTTAGGGTAGAAGCAAAGCGCCAGTGGTTTTGGCGCGTCGTAAAGCTGAAAAATTTTGCTGCCGATGACCGGCAGTTCAATGTCGGGAACAGATAGGTTCAACATCGGTTGATCAAGTGGTTTGCCAGTGATGGTCACGGCCCCATTGTTGACTAAAGCGCTGCCAAAGGCAACCAGGTGGCGATGGTTAAAGCGTATGAGCGAGAAATTCGTCTCCCTGACATGCCAGGGTACCGCTCCGGCCAGGGATTTCACTCAATGTAACTTCGTGATGCGGCAATTTAGCGGGATCGAGATCAGCCGCGTACGCTTCCAGCGACATCAAACGGTAGCCTTGACGTTTCCAGCCGATCAGCAATTCTTCGAAAACTCCAGCTAGTTTCATTCCTTCTAATTCGGCATGGAGTGTGTAGACGTGACCTGTGGGCGATGGTTTTTCCGTCAGATGGAGTAAATGGGCGGCGACGGTATGCGGCATTAGTCCATCGACACCGATTAGTTCGTCTAGTGTTGGCAAGGTAGTCGGGAGCTGAGGGCAAGCGAGAATCTCAGCGTTCCATACTGGTATAAATGGATGTGTGCCGCGGGTATCTGAGCAATAATTGAACCCTCGGAGCTGTTCCTGGCGTAGCGCGTGGACATTTATTTGCCAACCGGCAGCACCATGAACGGCTGCTGGGGCGCCAAAAATTTCCTCGAAACGGTCACAAGCGCGTTGCATTTCTTGCTGGGTCCAGTGGGCGTTTTGCCTGGCGACATAGTCTTGCCAGCGAATATGATCATTGCAATGAACTCCGGTTTCAAAACCGGCATTCCGTACGCGACGGAGCAGATCGGCGCAACGTTTGCCAATATCAGGGCCGGGTAGCAGCGTGCCATAGAGTAGCGTCTTAACACCGTAATGCGCGACCACTGAGGTACGTGACACTTTCTTCATAAAGCCGGGGCGAAACACGCGTCTGATCGCGCGGCCAGTGTGGTCATGGCCAAGGCTGAAGAGAAATGTGGCATCGGCATTGTGGCGCCGCAGCAGCTCCATGAGGCGTGGTACACCTTCGCGGGTGCCTCGGTAGGTGTCCACATCGATTTTAAGAGCTAGTTTCATGAGGTCGCGAGAAATTTGTTACGTGTTGCCCATTGCGGACGGGACGAATGTCACTCAGTTCGGCAAGACTGGTTCGTCCGCAATAGTGCGGGTCGATGTGTCGGCGGCGTACAAAGTTTATTCCACTAATTTTCTGGCTTCCATTACTTGGCCGCGATAAGCATCGTAAATGTGTTTGAGTGCTTGCAGCATATGAATTTTCGGTTCCCAGTTCAGATCTCGCATGGTGTTCTCGATTAAAGGCACGCGGTTTTGTACATCCTGATAGCCTTTACCGTAATAAGCGTCGGCGCTAATGTCCACGATGCGAACCTGGCTGGCACTATCGCGATACTCAGGATATTCCATGGCCAGTTCAAGCATCATGTTCGCCAACGTTTTTACCGAGTAATTATTAGCTGGATTACCAATATTGTAGATTTGACTGTTGGCGATATGGTCGGGATTGTCAATGATCTTCATCAGTGCGTTTATGCCGTCGTCGACATAGGTAAAGGAACGCTTGGCGGCACCACCATCCACTAATTTAATTTCTTCACCGCGCACGATATGGCCCAGAAACTGGGTAATAACCCGAGAACTGCCTTCTTTGGGCGCGTTGAGATTGTCTAGACCGGAACCGATCCAATTGAACGGGCGGAACAGAGTAAAATCCAGCGCTCCTTTCATGCCGTAACCCCAAATAATCCGGTCCATCAATTGTTTGCTGCACGAGTAGATCCAGCGCGGTTTATTGATTGGCCCCAAAATTAGTTCAGAGTGATCTGGATCGAATTCGTCATCACGGCACATGCCGTACACTTCCGATGTGGACGGAAACACCAGGTGTTTACCGTATTTCACGCACTGGCGCACGATGGGTAGGTTTGCTTCGAAATCTAGCTCGAAAACCTTGAGCGGTTCTTTAACGTAGGTGCCAGGCGTGGCGATGGCCACCAGTGGCAGCACGACATCGCATTTCTTGACATGGTACTCGATCCATTCCTTATTGATGGTGATATCACCCTCGAAGAAATGAAAGCGTGTGTTGTCGCATAGGTCGGTCACCCGGTCGCTGTGCATGTCCATCCCGTAGATTTCCCAGTCGGTCGTTTGCAGGATGCGCTGGCTGAGGTGGTGGCCGATAAAGCCGTTGACGCCCAGGATCAAGATTTTCTTCATGCCTTATTCCTTAATGGTGATTTGTTGGCTACGTCTTGCGACGCAACGGATGGGGTCCTGCCCCAAAGATTGCAATGAATCTACTAGCATCCAGTTGTTCGCCGTTCGTCCCGAAGGTGATTAGTCGTAGCACGGTGCCGTCGGCGCAATCTGCGTAACAATGGCCGGTCTCAATGTAGAGGGTGGGTGAGGAAAAGCGCGCCCGGCGACCGGCCATCATTGTACTCTGTAATAAACGTACCGGCTTACCTCCAGCGGTGGTAAATGCGCCGGGATACGGGGGAGCAACGGCGCGGATGAGATTATGAATGTCGCTACCGTTCTGGCGCCAGTCGATTTCTCCATCTTGAGGGCGGCGGCCGCCAAAATACGTGCCATGCGCCAGTTCCTGTGGATGTGCTGGGGCGGTGCCAGCGAGCAATGCTGGTAAGCTGCGGTCGAGCGTGATTTCGGCGGCGCAGGTCACCTTATGAAAAACCTCACCGGCGGTATCATTCGGCAGAATGGGCACAGCTTGTTGAGCGACAATGGCACCAGCATCTGGCTTGTCCGTCATGTAATGCAGGGTAGCTCCGGTTTCGCGCTCGCCACGAAGCACCGCCCAGTTGACAGGCGCTCGCCCACGGTACTTGGGCAGCAGTGAGCCGTGCATATTGAGCGCGCCGCGCGCTGCTATCGCCAGCAATTCCGGCCGAATCATCTGGCGATAATAAAACGAAAACAGGAAGTCGGGGTGTTGTGCTCGGATATGCGCCACTATATCGGCGGCGTTGGGGTTATCCGGTGTCAAAATGGCGATGTCGTGCCGTGCCGCCAACTCGGCCACGCTGTCGAACCAGATATTTTCCGCCGGGTTATCCTTGTGGGTGAGCACCAGCGGCACATCTACACCATGGGCTAGCAGCACTGACAAACAGCGCACACCGACGTTGTGATAAGCGAATACGACGGCGCGGGTAGCCGGTTTCTCCGTCGCGCGATTCATTCTGTTTGTTCCAGGACGGCGTCAATGAGGTAGCGGGGGCGGTGCCTAACTTGCTCGTAAATCCGGCCGACATATTCGCCCAGCAGGCCAATGCCGAACAAGGTGATGCCGATGAGAAAGAAGGCGATGGCAAAGAGAGTGAACACCCCTTGTACTTCGGGGCCAATGACAAGTCGCCGGATCGCCAGGTAGATCACGAACAGCCCGGAGAATAGTGAAATGCCAATGCCGAATAATGAGAATATTTGCAACGGTGCCACGGAAAATCCAGTCATTAAGTCAAAGTTAAGACGGATTAACGCATAGAGCGAATATTTCGATTCCCCTGCGGCGCGCTCTTCGTGTGCCACGACCACTTCGGTCGGGTGAGTGGCGAACGTATAAGCAAGTGCTGGTATAAAGGTATTGATCTCTCGACAACTATTGATGGCGTCAATAATTTTTCGGTTGTAGGCGCGCAGCATACAGCCTTGGTCAGTCATTTGAATATGAGTGATGCGTTCCCGTAGTCGATTCATAGCGCGTGAGGCGACATGTCGCCACCAGCTATCCTGGCGGCGGCGGCGAATACTGCCGACATAATCGTGGCCTTCGCGTATTTCTTTGACAAGTTTACCGATCTCTTCTGGCGGATTTTGCAGATCTGCATCCAGCGTGACCACTATGCGTCCACGAGCGTGTTCGAACCCGGCCATAATTGCCATATGCTGACCAAAATTGCCGCCAAATAAAATGACGCGCGTGACGGTGGGGCAGCGATCGAATTGCGCGTGCAGTAGGGCGGCGGAACGATCGCGACTGCCATCGTTGATAAAAATAATTTCGTAGTCGATGTCGAGCTGGTCAAGGGCTGGGTAAAGCCGGGCAAACAGCGCCGGCAAGCCGTGCTCCTCGTTATACACCGGTACGACAACAGAGAGTTCAGGAAGGTTCATAAGCGCGTATTCTAACTCAACAGTGGGCTAATTATCTCATGGTTTCGTTGATGATTTCCGCTATTGTGGCGCAGACGTGTTCCACATCTTTTCGTGTCATCGCTGAAAATAATGGGAGCGTGACGATGGATCGGCCGATGCGCTCGGCGTGAGGGAAGTCGCCCTCGCGGTAACCTATGCCACGGTACAGCGTGAACAAGTGAATCGGTGGGTAATGAACTCCTACACCGATATTCCGCTGGCGCATGCGGTCGACGAATTCACCGCGGCTGATATGTAGCCGCGACAGCGGCAACAGAATTTGAAACATGTGCCAGTTGCTGTCATCAAAATTTTCCGGCGGCAATTCACAGCCGAGTGAGTGGTCGAAAATATTGAAGTAGTCGTGCGCCAACTCACGTCTGCGGGTATTGAAAGCATCAATCTGTTTCAGTTGACCAAGGCCGATACGGGCCGCTATATCCGTCATATTAAATTTTCCGCCGGCGACATCGACATCCATCGTCCCGTCGGGAAATTTAGCCACGCCCTGGAGCCGTAGTTTTTCGGCAAGGGGCCGCTGCGCTGCGTCGTCTAAGATCAGGCAGCCGCCCTCACCAGTTGTTAGGTTTTTGTTGGCATGGAAGCTGATTGCGGTTAAATCGCCAAATGTGCCGATGCGTTGACCACGCCAACTCGCGCCGATTGATTGAGCAGCGTCCTCAATAACCCGCAGATGATGTTTTTCTGCCAGCATGTAGAGTCGCTCTCGATCCACTGGCAGACCGGCTAAATCGACGGGAAGAATAGCTCGAGTGCGCTCGGTGAGCGCTGCATCGACGCGTTCCAGGTCGATATTACGGGTCGTAGGGTGAATGTCGACAAATACCGGTCGTGCGCCGACAGCGAGGATCACGTTGGCGGTGGCCACCCACGACAACGGTGTAGTGATGATCTCGTCGCCGGGGCCGATGTGGCACAAGCGTAAGGCCATTTCCAGTGCCGCCGTTCCTGAATTGAGCGCGAGTACCGGGCGGCCACCGAAATACGTCGACAGGGCAGCTTCGAAGGTTTTGACCTGAGGGCCGCTGGTAATCCAGCCGGAACGTAGCACCTCGGCAACACCAGCGATTGTTTCCTCATCGATAGCGGGGCGGGTGAAGGGTAGGAAATCTGCCATGGTTATTTATGCGCTGTCTGGGTAGCCATTCAATTGCGGGCGACGATAAAGACGCCAATGATAATCACGCCGATACCCAGCAGTCGAACTGGTGTGACGGCCTCGCCGAACAGCCACCATGCGGCGATGGCGTTGACTACGTAGCCGATAGATAGCATCGGATACGCAATACTCACCGGCACACGCGATAGCGCCATGATCCACACGACCACACTGATTACGTAACAACTCAGCCCGCCGAGGATATGTGGTTCGGTGGCTAATCGCCAACCAATCGGTAGAATGTTGGCACGGTCGAAGGCGAAGTGGCCAATACTGTTAGTGCCTGCTTTGAGCAGCAACTGCGCCGCCGCATTGAGTAGCACACCAATGAGTATTAGGCTGAAACTGAGTGGCGTCATGGTGTTTTTACCACCACACGGCGGGTATCTTGGGCGATTTTTACCATTGAAAGACCTTCTTGCTTAAAGCGTTTATATGTGTCTGGTTTCATAATTGCCAAGGCGTATGGCGCTTGACGCCAGGCTATTTTGAAATCTGCCATTGTGGGTAACCATTGATGTGGTTTGTGTTTAATGCCAAAAGCCAGTTCGCCGCGATAAGCAACCAGCGTCACCGTGCGTTTAATGTAAAAAGGTAGTGTTTGAGGATATATGCCAACGCTATAGAACGGAACCCCGGGCTTAAGGTATGGTTTGATCCGCTGGGCAATGGCATAAGAGGAACTCGCCGGTGACAGACTGTTATGGCCGCTGATGATCAATTGCGCATAGATTAAGCCCGTTGCTGCTAGGACAATCAGTGCTGGCTTAATTTTGCCGCGACGGCTGAGTGCCATGGTTGTTAATACGCCGCCTAGCCATAGAATGGCGGCGATAATCAGCCAAACTCGGTATTTTTCGTACAATGGTAGAGGTACTTCTGGACTCGCGAGCCTCACCACGAAGGGCGACAGCGCTAGGGCGGCGGTAGCGAGCAGCGCCATTGGCATCGTCTGCCAGAATAGTACTTTGCCGCTAACACGTGTCAGCCGTTCGCCCATTAGCAAGGCTAGTGCCGGGAATATCGGTAAAATATAAGACGGCAGTTTAGAATCGGAAATTGAGAAAAACACATAAATGGACACTGCCCAAACAAGCAGAAACCGTTTTGGGTAAAAGCGTTGGCCGTCTTTTTTTTCCCAGCCATGGAGTAAGCCGTCGGCGGTTTGCACTAGCCATGGCAATACACCTGCCAATAAAATTGGCACGAAATACCACCATGGATGGTAACGATGGAGGTCTTTGGTGAGGAATCGGTCGAAATGTTCGTAGATAAAGAAAAAGTGGAAGAAATCCGGGTTGCGCAGCGAAACTGCCACAAACCAGGGGGCGGATACCGCCAGGAATAACAGTAGACCGCCACCGAGGTGTAGGCGTTTCCACAGCCCCCAGTCGCGGTGAATTAGCGTGTAAATAACTAGCGCCGCGCCAGGCAATACGATGCCGATTAATCCTTTACTTAATACAGCTAGCGCCGTTGCCGCCCAAGCAATGTACATCCATCGCGCAGTTTCTCGTGGATCGGCACCGTCTCGTTGCGCCAGCAGAAAACCTGCCAGCGACAGCGACATGAAAAACGTGACACCCATATCGAGCGTGTTGATATGGCCGATCAACACGTATAACAGACTGCTTCCCAGTACCAACGCGGCGTAGAGTCCTGCGTCTGGGCCGAACAGCTTGCGCCCAGTAAAATAGATCAGCAGTATGCCGAGAAATCCTGTTATTCCAACCCACAGTCGAGCGCTCCACTGATGCTGGCCAAATACTTGGTAGGCGGCGGCTGTTGCCCAATATTGCAACGGGGGTTTTTCGAAGTATTTGAGTCCGTTCAGATGAGGGGTGACCCAGTTACCGCTGGCCACCATTTCTCGCGGGATTTCAGCGTAACGCCCCTCGTCTGGGCGCACCAGCTTGCGGTATTGCAGGTTGCTAAACCAAATAACGATAAAGCAGAGCAATAACAGCAGTAGGCCACGGTTTTTAAAGGATGGAACTGGCGGCATACTGACTCGATGGTGGCGCTTGAAAGAAGCCGCAGTATACCACCGCAGTGGCTTTCGTCGGTAGCAAGGGAATTCAGAATTTAGCCGGAGACTTGAGCAGCACCAGGGCGGCACCACTACCACCGTCTATCGCACGGGCCTGACAGAATGCCAGCACCTCGTCGCGTTGCATCAGCCAGTGTCGCACACTGGTTCTTAATACTGGGGCGTGGTTTTTTGATCCCAGTCCTTTGCCGTGAATAATTCGGACGCACCGTCGCCGCTGTTCTTTACAAGTATTTAAAAATGCGGTTAATTGTTGGCGGGCTTCGACGCGCGTCATGCCGTGTAAGTCTAACTCTGCTTGGATGCCCCAAAAACCACGCCGCAGTTTGCGTAAGGTGGTTCGTCCCATGCCCGGTTTAATGTAGACGAGTTCTTCCTCGTCCGCCGTTACTTCACCCCATAAGATCGGGTCGCTAAGAGGATCATCTACCTCTTGTGGTTCGTCTCGCGCTGGCCGTCGCGGGATAGGTGGTGGGTGCGATGGTTGAGGCGGCACGTGCCCGCCGTCGTCGAGCGGCTTGACACCACTCATTGCCGCGCGAAATAAGCCACTATCACTCGTGGGTAATGTCGGTGAGTCGTCGTCACCGCAGCCTTTTGCCATAGATTAATCGAGACTGTCTAGGTATCTTTCCGCGTCTAGTGCCGCCATGCAGCCGGTACCAGCGCTGGTGATTGCTTGGCGATAAATGTGGTCTTGCACGTCACCAGCAGCGAAAATGCCGGGGATACTCGTGGCGGTAGCGTTTCCATCACCTCTGCCTTGAGTGACGAGATAGCCGTTCACCATATCCAGCTGATCGTTAAATAAATCAGTATTAGGCTTATGGCCAATGGCGATAAAACCCCCGTGCAGTGAGAGATCTTTCGTTTCGTCGTTAACGGTGTTTTTAATTCGCACGCCGGTAACGCCAGAGTTATCTCCTAGTACCTCGTCCAATTGGTGGTTCCATTCAACGGTTACGTTGCCGTTGTGGGTTTTTTCCATCAAATTGTCGATTAGGATCTTTTCCGCAGTAAATTTATCGCGGCGGTGCACCACGG
>VAOX01030774.1_pt1 | contig 12322 bp, 11 predicted proteins | sample 3393891 | NCBI WGS metagenome assembly VAOX01 (sample SAMN08290429, study PRJNA428436) | hydrothermal vent metagenome | isolation source: Deep-sea hydrothermal vent chimney | place: Indian Ocean: Southwest Indian Ridge | depth 2822 m m | reverse complement strand
TTTTATTGCGGTAAATTATTATACAAAACTCACCGTGGTGAAAAACCAATGAATGTTGAGTGGAAATTGGATATACCGCTACCACAAGAATTTTTAGACTACTTTAAAATATAAATTCTCTATATCTAGGAAAGACCAATCCACCCTGCGAATTGATGTAGAGAAATTAACTGAGGCAAAGAAAAGTTTAACTGCTGTAGGGCTTAATTTTTCTGAAACAGTGACCGTATTAACCAGTATGTTGGCATCTAACCGGGTTTATCATTTAAAGTGACATTACCTAATGATGAAACTGTAAACTATTAAATATATGAAAATCAATAAGTTAGTAATATTTCACTCTAACTTATGCTGTATATGTACAAATATAGACATTGTTCACGTGACGTGTACAATTTAATAAAATGTACATAATCAATCTTGCTTACGAATGATAAAATGGAAGCTCATGACATTCAACAAAATTTATTACTAAAAGAAGCTTTGTCAGCATATGAAGGTGTCACGGCTACAGCTGCAATAGTAATCCATACCCAGCTTAATTTAGATAGGGAGAAAGCAGATGCAGAAATTAAAATAGGGATATGCAACCACTAATTGCCGTAGTTAAAGCAACTATTCGAACAGTGACTTTATTGAATGTTATTGCACAACTCAATAGATTTCATCGGCTGGTCATTTTTGTAACACGTTATGTAACACCACAATTGGCTGAAACGCTAAAAGAAAATGATATTCTATTTATTGATACTGCTGGTAATGCTTATTTACAGGGTACTAATACGTTTGTCTATATTACCGGCCGTAAGCTAACAAAAACTATTCGAGCCTTCAGGGCTAAAGGATTAAAAGTAATATTTACCTTATTGTGTCGACCTGAATTTGTTAATGCACCCTATCGTGAAATTGCAGACAAAGCTGGAGTAGCGTTAGGCACAGTTACAAATGTTGTTAAAGATTTTGAGCAATTGGGCTACTTATTTCGCAGCAATAAAAAAGGTTTGGTGCTGGAAAATAAAAATAAATTAATTAAACTATGGGCGGAAGCTTATCCATTGGAATTGCGTCCTCACCTCAAACCGCAAAATCTACAGGCTCAGATCTTTCTATGCCATATTAAATTGAATAGATATAACAGCTGGTGAAATTTAAATATAATTTGTGCAGTGGGAAATACTAATTCATTTTAATAACACATACACATAGTGTATAACATGGCTTTAATCTAAAAGTTATTTAATAACAAATACTTACGTAATATTCTGTTTTTACATTAATGGATGTTATTGGATGGATTGATGGATGTAACTTCGTTATACTTATTGGATGGAAATAGATGGATAATTGGATGTTATGATTAATACAGGTTCCTTAGTGATCACCAATGAGCTTCTGTTGCTTATAGCTGAACTTGATGAATTCAAGGGAGCCTGGCGTGCATTGGGGACTTTAGCACCCGAACGTTTATCTGCTCTGAGACGAGTTGCAACAATTGAATCTATCGGTTCATCCACCAGAATTGAAGGTAGTAAGTTAACTGATAGAGAAGTAGAGGCATTGTTGTCTAAGCTGGAAATTAAAAATTTTCAATCAAGAGATGAACAGGAAGTTGCAGGTTACGCAACGGTGATGGAAACAATATTTAATCATTGGCAAGACATTTATATTTCAGAGAATCATATTAAACAACTACATCGTGATCTCCTGCAATTTAGTCATAAAGATGAACGACACCGGGGTGAATACAAAACACTTTCAAATAATGTAGAAGCTTTTGATGAACAAGGTAATAGTCTTGGTATTGTGTTTGATACGGCAACTCCATTTGATACTCCATTGCAGATGAAAGAATTGTTTGAATGGTTAGACAATGCTCTTGATACTAATTTAATACATCCATTACTAATTGCTGCCATTTTTGTAGTTGTTTTTTTAGCGATTCATCCTTTTCAAGATGGTAATGGTAGGTTATCTCGAATAATAACAACATTGGTACTATTGCGAGCAGGTTATATTTATGTACCCTATTGCTCAATGGAAAGCATAGTCGAACAAAATAAAGAAAGTTATTATTTAGCACTTCGACGAACACAAGGCACAATTAAAACCGATGAGCCGGATTGGCAACCTTGGGTATTATTTTTTTTGCAGACTTTACAAAAACAAAAATTAAAACTTCAGGTAAAATTGGAACGAGAAAAATTATTATTTACTGCATTACCTGAAATTTCGCTACAGATCATTGAGATAGCAAAGGAGCATGGTAGAGTAACGGTAAGTGAAGCATCAAATGTTATTGGTATAAGCAGAAACACAGTAAAAGATCATTTAAAATCCATGGTCAAACAGGGTTATCTAACCTTAAATGGTGCAGGGCGTGGTTCTTGGTATGGTCTTAAGTAAATTAAGATAAATTAAGTGAAGCTAAGAAAATATTAACAGAAGTGGGACTTAATTTTTCTATCGTTATCTTCTGCAATTTAGCTATAAAGATGAACGGCAGCGCGGTGAATACTGTTGAGGCTTTTAATGAACAAGATAATAGGCTTGGTATGTAATGGTCTAAATGAGTTAAACGCAATGGTTTAGCCTGAAATGTTCTATTCATTTGAGGCTTCAAGTTACAGTTGCTACGTGAGGGTAAAATTACTCTACGTACACATGAGGCGACAAATCTCCTGTTACAATAAGTAGATCATGATGGTACATCAGATAAGTTTTCATCACTGAATAACACTCACGTGGTAGCATTCAACCGTATAACAGGTAATAACATATGAAATCTTATGACAGATACTGAATACAAACTTGCCTTAATTGATAAGAATGAAATAACTTCAGCCGCTCGTAAGGCGCTAATGACAGCTGATTCTCATTATTTTGCCTGGTCAAATGAACAACAAGAACGTTTTCGGGCGACGATGGATGAAAATTCTAGAAAAAATGTACGCCGAGTCTTGCTTGATTGTTTACTTAATATTCAGTGCAGTAGTGAAGATGTTGATCAGAAATGGAATGTGCTTAACTGGGCAAGCTTGTTAACGTCTGGTATCGGCGAGGATTACATCTATCTGAATGAATCTATGGCTGATGATAAAAATTTACTCGATTTTACTACTTTATATGATTATAACTACGATGATTATTTATTTCAGGAACAAGCTAATCGGCAGGAATTTAAAAACTACGAAAAAACTGACTATTATGCCTATAAGCATTCATCGTGGGTAAGGTTGTTAATTGATGGGCAGTTCTACTATTCAACATTTCTTTCGCTTGCAACCTATCTTACCAATGAAATTGATACAGTGGGTAATGAGGCAATTGATCAATTAATTCCTCATAGTTATGTTGCTGGAAAAGATAATGGCAAATCGGAAAAAGAAGGCTTTCTGTGGGACATGAAACTTGATGCCAATGGACAGGAAGGCCAGTTAAATGAGCTACAAAATTGTTGGTATTCTTATCTGCAGGAACGATGGTTAAAACTCAGCAAAATTTACTCTGACTTACCCCCTGCTGTTTATATTCAAAACAAAGATTGGGATAACGATCCACACCGGTTTTTTATATTTAATAATGAAACTACCCTTAAGAACATTCGATGGCGGTACTTTTTATCTGATAGCAAACCATTAATGAAAAATTTTTTAATAGTTACAGAGCAACTTGATATTGAAATTAAAAATGCAAAAAATTTCTTAGCAGAAAAACATCAAGATATTCTGAATACTTTTGATCCTGATGTTATTAAATTTCATAAGAAAAGAAAAATAATAATGACCGGTGAAGCTTTAGATGATTTTAACCGTTTGAATTCTGACGATGAATCGTCGGAATGAAGAGAAATATTCTTTAGTTAATACTTCTCACTTTGTCAGCTTGAATGAATGTATAAAATCATTGAAATCAATATGTTAGAAAGTTTAGTGTTTTAGCTCTTATTTCATTATCGAAATCTGTGGTTGTCAGTTGACAACTTAAATTTGAGCCACTATTATATAATTACTGTAAAGACATACAATATGACAAGGAAGAAACATCCCAATAAGGAAATTGAAGACGCTATAAAATACGCTGAACAACATAATTGGCGTGTTGAAAATAGTAATGGTCATCCTTTTGGACAGATGTATTGTCCTTATAATGACGGAGACACTAAATGTGAGAGTCTTGGTAAATGGTGTAGGCTTGGTATTTGGAGCACTCCTCGTAATACTGGTGCTCATGCCAAAAGTCTAAAGAAGGTTGTTGATCGATGTTTGAAAAAACAAGTAGAGCAAGATAATGAATGAATATCAATTTGAATTAACATTTAAACTCCCTGATGGGGTTAATCCTGATAACTGCTTTGAAGCATTAGAGGCTTCTTGTTCTGATGCTATTGTTGGTACTGGTCAATCTGGCTATATTGCATTTGATTTTACCCGTGAAGCAAACAGTTCTGAAGAAGCTATTTTCAGCGCAATAAAAGATGTTCATGATGTTATTCAAAATGTGGTTTTAATCGAAGCTTCACCAGATATGGTTGGCATAACTGATGTAGCAAATATACTCAATGTGTCACGTCAATATATGCGTAAACTGATGGGAGAACTAAAGACAAAATCTCCGGAGCCAGTTCATCAAGGTACTACAGTTATTTATCACCTCTCGGAGATTTTGAGATTTTTACAAGATAGTAATAAGCGAAAGATAGAAAATACCTTACTTGATATCTCTGAGACAAATAAAAAATTGAATTTTTATAAGCAATTGTTAACCACCATAGAGTCAGATCATAAAGAATCTAATGATTGTATTAATCAGTTAATCCCCGTTGAAATTAGAAGTGTCCTAAGAAATTCATTACAAATCTCAAGATAAGCGGGTTATTATTAATGTAATACAGATTTGGAAAAGCTATTTCAGGAAGAATTTGATCCGCGACCTATTCAATAATTACAATTGCTGATAAATGCATCGTGATGTACTTTAACAGAAATAGAGATATCGCTTTAAAATTATTAAAGAAAGATATTAGGTTTTTATAAATGCTTGATAATCCCTTATTTGGGGTCTATAGTACCCAAATTGGGTCTTTATATGAGTATTTTGTAATGGTGTTTACTTCTATTGGTGATGCGTTATTCACTAAAACACAGCAACGTGTCTTGGCTTTACTTTACGGTAAACCGGATAGACGTCTTTATACTAATGAAATTGTTCGTCTTGTTGCTATGGGGCGAGGAACTGTTAGTCGTGAATTAGAACGACTGATTTCTTCAGGATTATTAGTAGTAACCAAGGAAGGAAATCAACATTATTATCAAGCCAATCACAGCAATCCGATATATCAGGAGTTGCTGGCTATTGTTAGAAAAACGTTTGGTCTTGTGGATGTGCTTGGTTCTGCATTAAGGGCTTTAGATGATAAGATTGATTTGTCGTTTGTTTATGGTTCGATTGCAAAAAAAGAAGAAACAGCATCTAGTGATGTTGATTTGTTTATTGTATCTGAGTTATTAACTTATGCTGATGTAATGGCAGTTTTATCGGATACGGAACAGTTACTTGATCGCCCCATTAATCCTTCTATTTATGCGAAGGAGCAAATCAAAACTAAATTGAGTGATAAAAATTCGTTTTTAACCAGAGTATTGGAACAACCAAAATTATGGATCAAGGGAACTGATAATGACATTAACGAACTTAGAGAATTTAGTAAAAATTAATAAACTAAAAGTAGAACCGCCAGATCAAAGAGAATTTGATGGTATGGTAAGTTCAGCAAAACGTCGGTTACAAGATGCTAAAATTGATAGTTTATCTGAAGATAGTCAATTTTCGTAAGCTTATGGAGCAGCCCATGCATTGGCTTTAGCTGCAATGCGTTGGCATGGTTATCGTTCTGATAATCGTTATTTAGTTTTTCAATGTTTGGAAAATGCAAAATGGCGTGTTCTTGATAAATGTCATAAACAAAGAAACATTGCTGACTGAGTTAAATAATATTACAGATGAACTATTAATATTTGTTGAGGCTTTAGGTTTAATAAAATAGTTTTAGTTGATGCTCAATTAATAGTTAGGTCTTTTGGGTCGAATCTAGGTAAGAATTGTTTATTAGAATCTGCTGGCGATGAATTTATACAAGATATTAATGCGAAAAAATATCAAGGCATGGTAAGAGACTTTCGCATGAATATAGAAATAAAAAAATTGGTACTGCCCATAAATTTCAGGGCGCTGAATTTCCAGTAATTATCTATTCATCAGTTATTTTAAAAAGCCAGTTATAAAATCTTAACTGATAGTTTGTGGTGTCTATATAATTTCATCATAACTTATTGTAATTATTAACTTAAATTTTATTTAATCCGTTAGTTACGTATCTAGTGCTTTTCTTGAGTTGTATACCATTTGGTGTATATTTATGAAGAGAGTTTAGTAGTATTGATATGTTTGGAAAAGTACAAACAAGCCTGCGAATTGATGCAGAGAGGCTAAGAAAATATTAACAGAATTGGGACTTAATTTTTCTGAGGCTGTGAATATATTCACTAATATGGTTGTTTCAAAACGGGGTTTACCTTTTGAAGTAACTTTACCTAATGATGAAACTATATCAGCAATGCTTGATGTTCGTGCTGGTAAAAATATTGATATAGTTAAACTAGACGATCTAAATAATGATCTTAAGGTAAAATGATAGTTATTTAATATAATGTTATATTATTTTGAGTTCGTATTTAATGATGCTGTTGTATAGGTTAATGAATAGTACTAAAAAAACTAGGCTCTAATATTGAGGAATAAAATGAAATATGATGTTTTTGAAATTCCAGATGATGGATCCACTCAATTAGAACAGCTCGGTACAAAAGCAAAATTCTGGTACCGTGATGAGCATGATAAGCGTGTTTTATTTAAACAAGGTCGGCCAAATACAGGTGAAAATTGGGCTGAAAAAGTGTGTTGTGAAATTTGTAACCTATTAGATATTCCGCATGCTCATTATGAGCTTGCAAAATGGAATGGCAAAGATGGTATTATTACTCCCATATTTGTTCCTAAAGATTCAATATTGGTACACGGTAATGAGCTATTAGGAAAAATTGATAGCGCTTATGATGAAAAAAGACGTTACAGGTCTAAGCAACATACTATTAGACGAGTAGCCGCAGTATTAAATGATAAAGAAATAGGAAACCCAATAGATTGGGACTGTCCGTCTAAAATAACAACATCAACGGGTGTTTTTATTGGGTATTTGATGTTAGATGCATTGGTTAGTAACCAAGATCGGCATCATGAAAATTGGGGAATCATTGTTAAGTTGAAACATAAGTCGTTAGCACCTACCTTCGATCATGCATCTAGCTTAGGTAGAAATGAGTTAGATGAAAATCGACTGGAAATGCTTGAAACTAATGATATTGGAAGATCTATTGAGAGATATGTAGAACGAGCAAAATCTGGTTTTTTCCACTCATCTCCGAGTGGAAAAGTACTTTCTACAATAGAAGCATTAAAAGATATGGCAAAACTTGATATAAATGCTGCTAAATATTGGCTAGATAAACTTAAGTTAACGCAAACAGATGATTTTCTTGCTATATTGAACAATATACCTAATCATTTAATAACTGACCCTGCGAGCGAGTTTGCATTAAAAATGTTAGAAATTAACAGATTAAGATTGTTAGAAATTCGAGATACTTTATAAATGAAAGCATTATTTGTTGCATGGCAAGAACCGGAATCTCATCATTGGACACCTGTTGGGCGTTTAACTCAAGAGGACGACGAGTATCATTTTGTTTATACTTGTGGAGCCAAAATATTTCCGAACTTTATTCCCTTTGGAAGAATGAAGGATCTTGATGTTGAATATATTTCTGAGGAGTTGTTTCCATTATTCTCTAATCGAGTATTGCCAAAATCTCGACCTGAATATAAAGCCTATTTAGATTGGCTAGGTATGTCTGATATTAGTTATGATGCTCTTGAAGAGTTGGCTAGAACTGGTGGACTTAGAGCTACGGACTCTGTTGAACTTTTCCCATGTCCTGAACCAACTGAAAAAAATACTTATGAAGTTTACTTTTTCACTCGAGGATTAAATTATTTGCATACAGAAAATGTAAAAAGAACTTCTGAATTAAAAGTTGGAGAAAGTCTTTATATCATGCAAGATGTTCAAAATGAAATTGATGAAATGGCATTATTATTACGTACCGGTGATCCTATTTCTTTGGTTGGTTATGCACCTAAATATTATTCATCTGAATTTTCCCAGCTTATTTCTATCCTTGGTAACGAAGGAACAAAAGTTACAGTAGAGCGAATTAATCTTGATGCGCCTATGCAATATAGGGTGTTATGTAAATTATCATCACCATGGCCTGTAGGTTTTTATCCGTGCTCAGAGGGAGAATATAAACCTGTTACAAAGATGTCTTGTTCTTGAATTTAATTAATATTAATAATGCTTTTTTTATCTGAAAAATTCCCTTTATCTTCATGATGGTAAGCTTCTATCTGTTTCAACTTAGCATCAATTTGTCGTAAAATACCCCCCAGATGAATACACCTACAGATACAGACTCTCTTTTTGACCTGATTGCCAATTGCATGTTGCGCGATCAATTTCGGTTTCGTCGCCGTTTTAAGCAGTTACAGCAGAAGAAGAAACAGAAAGATCATGCTCAGCTGTTGGCAAAGCTGGAGCGGGATATTCAGGCTTCTGCCTTGCTCCGGGCCGAACGTTTGGCGGGTTTACCTGTGCCAACATTCCCAGATAACTTACCCGTCTCTAACCGCCGTGATGAGATCAGTGCGGCGATTAACAATCACCAAGTTGTTATTATTGCCGGTGAAACGGGCTCTGGCAAGACCACCCAGCTGCCGAAGATTTGCATGGAATTAGGGCGTGGTGTGGCGGGGTTAATTGGCCACACCCAGCCGCGACGGCTAGCGGCGCGCAGCATTGCCAACCGGATTGCGGAAGAATTGCAGACAGAGGTCGGTGCTGCGGTGGGTTACAAGGTTCGATTTAAAGATCAGGTTGGTCCTAAGTCGTATTTGAAACTGATGACGGATGGTATTTTGCTGGCCGAGATACAAGGCGATCGTTTCCTCAATGATTATGACACTCTGATTATTGATGAGGCTCACGAACGAAGTCTTAATATTGATTTTTTGTTGGGCTATTTCAAACAGCTATTACCGAAACGGCCTGACCTTAAGTTGATTATCACCTCAGCGACGATTGATACGGAACGCTTTTCTCGTCACTTTGATAATGCACCGGTGATCGAAGTAACCGGTCGTACATACCCGGTGGAAGTTCGTTATCGGCCTTTGCTTGATGATAAAAAGGCAAACGAAAACACGGACTCGATGACGCCAAATGATGCTAATGATACTAGGGATACACAACAAGCCATTCTTGAAGCGGTGGATGAACTCGCGTTGATTGACACTGCACAAGGAAAATGTCCGGGGCATATCCTGATATTTTTTAGTGGCGAACGTGAGATTCGTGAGGCAGCAGAGTCACTGCGAAAACATCACCCGCCACAGACTGAGATCCTCCCGCTATACGCACGTTTGAGTGCGTCGGAACAAAACCGCGTCTTTAGCCAGGCAAAGCACCGCCGTATTATTCTCGCCACCAATGTGGCCGAGACTTCGTTGACGGTGCCCGGCATTCATTATGTGATTGATACTGGCCTAGTTAGGATTAGTCGTTACAGTTACCGCAGCAAGATCCAGCGTCTACCGATTGAACCTATTTCCCAATCTAGCGCCAATCAACGTATGGGTCGTTGTGGCCGAATCAGTGAAGGTGTGTGTATTCGATTGTATTCGGAACAGGATTATATCAACCGACCCGAGTTTACTGAGCCGGAAATTAAACGTACTAATTTGGCCTCGGTTATTTTGCATATGGAATCTCTGCGCCTTGGGCATATTGAAGATTTTCCTTTTATTGAGCCACCGGATTCACGCTACATCAAGGATGGTTACAAATTATTACATGAACTGCGTGCGGTGGATGAACGCAACAATGTCACGCCGATGGGTAAAGAGATTGCCCATTTGCCGGTCGACCCGAAGATTGGCCGGATGTTGATTGCAGCAAAGCAGTTTAATTGCTTGCAGGAGTTGTTAATTATTGGCAGTGTCTTGAGTGTGCAGGACCCGCGCGAACGACCGGTCGATAAGCAACAAAAAGCAGATGAAAGGCATCGATTCATTAATGAAACAACTTATGACAAGGATGGTGTCGAGGTTGAAGATGCTGATGAAACTGTAAATGGGAAAAAGAAGGAAAAGATTAAGTCCGACTTTTTGTTTTATCTAAAACTGTGGCGCCTCTATGAAATTAAGCGCAAGCACCTTAGCCAGAATAAGCTGCGCAAGTTTTGTGTGGCGCATTTTATATCCTACAACCGCATGCAGGAGTGGCGCGATATTTATCAGCAGATCTTCATGTTGTTTAAAGAGCATGGCGTTAAGCTGAATACCACCGATGCCGATCATGACTCGATTCATCAGGCGTTGCTGTCTGGTTTGCTGGGTAATATTGGCAACAAGTCTGTAGATAAAAATGAATTCCGTGGCCCACGCAACATCCGTTTTAATATTCATCCGGGATCATGGCAAGCAAAGAAACCACCCAAGTGGGTGATGTGTGCCGAACTGGTTGAAACCACTCGCTTGTATGGGCGTTTGGTTGCGCAGATCAATCCGGAGTGGATTGAAAGACTCGCAGGGCATATTATCAAGCGCAATTACTCGGAGCCACATTGGCAAAAGAAACCGTCACAAGTTTCGGCCTATGAGCGCACGACTTTGTATGGCATTACTCTGTGTGCGAAACGGCGCATCAACTTTGGGCCCCTCGACCCGGTGTTGTCGCGCGAGATATTTATTCGCGATGCGCTGGTGCTAGGTGAATTTAATACCCGGGCGAGTTTCTATAAATATAATCAGTCGGTGATATCAGAGATTGAAGCCCTGGAAGCGAAAGGCAGACGCCGGGATATTCTGGTTGATGAACAGGCGCTGTTTGAGTTTTACGATGAACGTATCCCCGCTGATATTTACAATGGCCAGGCGTTTGAAAAATGGCTCAAGTCCGTACAGCAAACCAACCCTGAATTATTGTATTTGCAAAAAGAAGAGTTGATGCGGCATGAAGCCGAGCATATTAGTGAGGGGCAGTTCCCTGGCTCAATGGAGCTTAATGGTGTTACTTTAAAATTGGATTATCACTTTGAGCCAGGGCATGCCGAAGATGGTGTGACGGTAGTTGTGCCACTGGCGATACTGGGTCAATTACCTGAACAGTCGTTTGATTATCTGGTGCCTGGCTTGTTGCGTGACAAGGTTATTGCCCTGATCAAATGTCTCCCGAAGACACTTCGTAAGTTGTTTGTGCCTGTGCCTGACTACGCCGATGCATTTCTTGCATCAGGTTTCGATCGAAACTTACCTTTAATTGAAAGTTTGTCTGCGCATATGCATAAAATTAATCGTGTCTCTATCACCAGAGACGATTGGCAGCTGGATAACCTGCCCGATTTTTATCGCATGAATTTCCGGGTGGTTGATCAGGATAACAAGGTGTTAGGCGTGGGCAGGAATCGGCCGGCCTTGCAGCAGGAACTGTCAGTCAAGACTGAGACATTAATGTCGGCATTACCTACTTCGGATATAGAACGGGAAGCTATTACCGAATGGGATTTCGGTGAGCTGCCCAAACTCGTTGAGCTAGAACAACATGGCTTGGTGATTCGCACTTATCCAGCCATTGTTGATGCTAGTAACACGGGGGAGAGTGTTGCCGTGCGTTTGTTCACAGATCAAGAGCAGGCGAAGGAACTGATGCGTCCGGGTTTGCGCCGTCTATTCAGACTGGTGGCACGACAGGAAATGAAGTACATGCGCAAGAACCTACAGCATCTGGATAAAATTCAATTGTATTATGCCTCCATCGGTAATAAGCAAAGTCTGCTGCAAGATTTGGAAGATGCCATCATTGACGCTGCACTGTTTGCCGATGTTGAGGATATCCGATCAGAAAAAGTCTTTAACGAACTTGCCGAAGAAGCGCGATTAAATCTTCAGAAAGTCGCGAATGAAATTTGTGACATGATGTATGCTATTCTTTTGCAACATCATAAAGCAGTCAAACGCCTACAGGGAAATATTCCTCTAAGCTGGTTTGATGCGGTCAAGGATATTCGGCAACAACTGGAATGCCTGGTCTATGAAGGATTTGTTAGCGCCACACCACGTCAATGGCTGAAACACTTGCCACGTTATTTTG